>Ga0316192_10000032_pt1:62500-73708 | contig 73708 bp, 57 predicted proteins | sample MerIslwburrow_MG_FD_204931 | JGI IMG/M metagenome (GOLD analysis project Ga0316192, IMG submission 204931) | Coastal sediment microbial communities from Maine, United States - Merrow Island worm burrow | ecosystem: Environmental > Aquatic > Marine > Coastal > Sediment | place: USA...
TCTTATGGATGAACAAATCAAAAAATTTGAGGGTGACAAAGAACTCGATTTTTCAATTCGCTATAAAGAGCACCGTTTTCGTGGCAATGCCTACATGCACAGTGGCTCCATTGCCGCTGCCTTTCGACTCATTCCTAACAACATCCCTTCCATTGAAGAACTTAATATTCCTCCCATCATGATTGACCTGATTGAAAAACCTCATGGCTTGATCCTTATCTCAGGAGCTACAGGACAAGGTAAAAGTACTTCTCAGGCCTCTCTGATCAACTACATCAACACCCACTACCGCCGACATATCATTACTATCGAAGACCCCATAGAATTTGTCCACCACAACGAAAAAAGTATCGTTGACCAAAGAGAAGTGGGGTTTGACACACATCGGTTTTCTTCTGCTCTACGTCATGTTCTGCGTCAGGATCCCGACGTTATTCTGGTAGGTGAGATGAGGGATCTGGAAACCATTCGCAGTGCCTTGACCGCTGCGGAAACTGGACATCTCGTGATATCTACCCTGCACACCAATGACGCCTGTCAGTCAATTGACAGAATTATCGATGTTTTTCCTGAAGAGCACAAACACCAAATACGCTCTCAATTGAGCATGACTCTTCTGGGGATTATGTCCCAACGTCTAGTCAAGAATGTTGAAGGGGATTTGACTCTGGCGTCTGAAATCCTTATCAACAATGCCGCCATCTCCAATTTGATACGCGAGGGAAAAACTCAAATGATCAATAGTGCTATTGAAATCAATCGTAAAGATGGCTGTATGACATTAAATCAATGCCTACAATCGATGATTGAAAACGTGAAAATCACTGAAGAAGAAGCCTTGCGTTACTTCAGCCCAAAAGCCAGTCGTAACTCTTTAATTTAACATGAGGAAAGATGAAATGAAAAAAAAATCACAATCACCTTACCGTTCTTATGCATTTTTATATTGGAAATTTCGAAATTTTCTTGTGTGCGGTTTTATTCTTGTGTGTGCTTCGTGCATTACAAATGACGACCAAGTAGCCCAACAAAAAATCACAAAAAATGACACGGATGTTTTGAATTCAAGTGATTCAAAAAAATCAACGACGAACAAGAAAAAAAATAACAAGGCCATCAAACAAAAAAAGAAGAAGTACAACAAATCTGTTCCCATGCGCACGATAAGTGACATCCATTATGGGAGCCATGAACGAAACATTCTCGATTTTTGGAAAGCAGAATCCGACAAACCAACACCCCTTGTTTTCGTTATTCATGGGGGTGGATGGAGAGGCGGTCATAAAGAAGCCGTGAGTCGTTTTGTAAATGTCGCAGCCTTACTTGAAGCGGGTATTTCGGTGGTATCAATCAACTATCGAGTGATGAGGGACGTGGAAGACGCCCAACCTCCGGTTAAAATTCCCCTATATGATGCCGCGCGTGCTCTACAATTTGTTCGCAGCAAAGCAACTGAATGGAATATAGACAAAACCCGTATTTCTGCTTCTGGCGGGAGCGCAGGTGCTTGTAGTAGCCTCTGGCTAGCCTACCATGATGACCTTGCCAATCCTATGAGTAAAGATCCCATTGAACGAGAATCAACGCGTCTCTTCTCCCTTGCACTCTGCGTACCACAAACCACGCTTGACCCCAAACAAATGAAAGAATGGACTCCAAACAGTCATTACGGAGGTCATGCCTTTGGAAAAAAAACCTTTGATGAGTTTTTGAATAGCCGTGAAAAAATATTGCCTTGGATTGCAGAATATTCTCCTTATGCTCTTGTGAATGCTGGTGACCCTCCAGCTTGCTTATTTTTTGACGACACTCCTGCTATTGGTAAAGAACAGAAAGACCCTACTCACACTGTCAATTTTGGCATAAAGCTTAAGGAACGCTGCGAAAAATTCAATGTCACCTGTGAAGTTGTCTATCCGGGGAGCCTCAATACAACGTACGAAAACACCACAGACTATCTCATTGCCAGTCTTAAAGGCTCTGCAGGGAAGTCACAAAAATAACAATTAAGAAATCGTTTCTTTTATCTCATTTTCTTTACTAGAAATTTTAAGCATCCACCACCCCACAACTCCCACAAAAACCATGACCATGGCCACGTATTGTGAAAAATGGAAACTTAAGCCCATCCATACATGGTCTACGTTATCTGCACGTATAAGCTCCACTAAAAAACGTGCGATTCCATAGAAAATCATCCAAACAAACATAAGGCTTCCTGTAGTGTGTTTGCGAAATAGCAACCAAGAAAGAAAGAAAAACAACAATAGCTCTGCACCTGATTCGTAAAGCTGAGTGGGATGTACCAACGTACCTTCGCTGATAGGTACTGCGTTATTAGGGCTATAAACCATGGCATCATCGGGAAACGTAACACCCAACGCAAAATCTTCTTCACAGGCATGACCGTAACAACAGCCTTGTAAAAAACAACCCACTCGACCAAAGGCATGTCCCAAGGCCATACTGGGCACAATCACATCCACAAATTTACCTATGGAATAACCCCATTTCCACAGTAAAAACACTCCCACAATTGAAGCCGAAATAAAGCCGCCATAGAAGGTTAAACCGCCTTCCCAAATAGCAAAACATTTCCAAACCAGCGTCCAAAAACCCCATTTACCATTTTCATAATTGGGCCAGTAATTATCCCCCCAATTCTCAGCCACATCCACAAAACGTGCTCCCAAAATGCCAGCCAACACCATATAGATACCAAAATCCCAGACTTTATCTTTGTCAAAACCAAACTTCTCTCCCCGCTTGGCCGCGAGCCAAATAGAGATACAGGTTCCAATCATAATGATGACACCAAAAGTTTTTGGCATCCAAAAATCAACGTCTGGTATTAGATCTGGCCACATAATATACTCTTCTTTTCTAGAATCTCACTTACCTTTGTCCAATTCTGAATTTGACGATAAGTTGACCCATTTTTTTCCATATTGTCGACAATTGCAACGACAAAACCTGATTTTTCAAATAGTTGTTGCGACATGTTTTGTAATTCTTCACTTTTAACTTCCAAATAACGCTTTTTCATCCATTTTTCATCTCTTACAGGAGAATCGTAAAAAATCTCTTCTAATCTGCGAGCCAATTTGGCTTGCGGGCTATAAGACAAAAATGGCATGGAATTGATTATTTTTGTACGGCATTGGTCTATGGCCTTGTTACTCAAGTCCACAAATCCTTCAATTGTTTGGCCATCTTGGTCGCGAACCTTAAAACTACCTTCCCCCTTTGAAAACGTATCAAAAACCGTCAACAAATCTTCTAAAAATTGGGGGGCAAATTTACTGGCTGTTTGATAACGACACACAAATTGACTACCCCTCAAAGTCAAACGATGAGAACCATAAACACCATAGGTCAGCCCCGCACGTTGACGAAAGGTTTGGCAAAGCAGTGAGCTGTATTCCCGGCTTAACATCTTTTCAAGTAATTGAGCCATCATATATTCTTCATGAGTCCAACGGGGTTTGGACCAGCCCACAATGACGGTAGCTTGATCCTGATTAGGATCATGACAAAGAGCTAAGCGAGGACCTGACAATTGTTGGTAGGGCTTGTAGATCTCTCCTACTGAAGATCCGTCAGAAAAAGAATTAAAAATAGTCGCAATGGATTGTCCTTGCCCCTCATCAACATCTCCTCCCATCACCAAATATCCCTGTTTTGCCAATAAATCATTACGCTTCTTGGCAGACAGGGCCTCATCAAATGTTTCTAAAGCAGAAGGATTACCTACAATAAAATTGCCATAACTATCATCTTCGAAAAAAGCTCTTCTGAAAAGATAACTGCACAGGTTAAGTGGGTTTTCTAAACTCACCTTTTGTTCTTCTACGATTTCTTTCTTTAGGTCATCCATCTCTTCGGCATTGGGATCACAGCTCTGAACAACCTCCACCAAACGATTAGAAAAGGCTTCAAGGGATTGGGAAGGCAACAACGCGGCGAAAGTTGACATCTCATCTGAAACTTGCACTGACACACTACTACAGACCTCAGCCAAATACTGATTAATCTGCCTTCGGTCTTTATTTTTACTTCCTCGCCTAAAGAGTTCCAACGCATAATTGTTGAGCCCTTCTTGAGCACGGGTATCCGATGCCGCACCTTCCAGAAAAATCCAACGAAAATAAGCCAAAGGAACTTCTTTATTTTGTTCGATCAGTACTTGATTCATTTGGGATACGTTTCTAGAACAAAAGATGGGCAATCCGTCAAAGATTTTATTTTCACAACAACCTCTTCCACCGTTACTTTGTTGTAAAATTGTTCTTGTTCCTGTAAAGAATCCAATGTTTTCCCTTCATATATCCATGTTTCACCCAACAACGAAGCTCTATCATCAAATTTGGAAAAGGAAGAATAGAATTGGCAGCGCGCTGAAATCAAAGCGGCCTGTAACATTTCTTCTGTCATCCATTCTTCGCTGTTAGCAAATAACGTATGGCAGAGCGATATAACATCTTCTGCCAACACACCTTCCATCAATGTGAAACTGAAATGAATAAAGCTGTCTGAGTCCTTCACCCGTGCCGACTCGCACAGCCAATACGAATTAGACAACACCTTTCCCGGTATAACTAGTTCCTTTTCAAACAATGAAGCTTCATTGCCACTCAAAATAAGACCCACTAAATCCCATAGCCATGGATTTTCTATTTCGGCATCCAAGGCATAATTAAGGGCTAATCGAGGTAAAGAAATAGGTTGCTTCAAACGATGCTTTCCTGGAACAAGCCGGCGTTGTACTTGTGTTCTCTTTATATTGCTGGCAGGAATTTCTCCAAAATATTTTTCAATCAGCGGCAACACCTCATCTGCTATCACATTACCACACAACACAATCAGCGCATTGTTTGGAGCATAGTGTTTTTTATAATAATTCTGCAGTAATTCAGGATGATAATCACGAATATGCTCTTCATAACCTAAGACAGGCCAAGCAGAAGATCCTCCTTCAAAGGCCTTTTCAAAGAGTGCGTCAAAACGTTGTGAACTGTAATCGTTGAGACTACGGTGTTTTTCATCAAGTACCGCTCCTCTTTCTTCGTGAATATTGCTTTCGGTGAGATCAAGGTTCACCATACGATCTGCCTCAAGTTCAAGAGCTTTCTCCAGTCCCGCGCTGGGAATATCCACCACATAAGCCGTATAATCTTTCCAAGTAAAAGCATTGGTACCCCAAGGAGTGCCCAATTCCTCCATTTGCCTGTCAAATTCTCCCAAACCGTTCTTCTTAGTTCCACGGAACATCATATGTTCAAAAAAATGGGCCAAACCTGTCGCTTCAGGATCTTCATTAGCGCTGCCCACTTGATACCAAATCTGCAAGGCCAACACATCGCTTTCGGAATTAGGGGAAATCACCACCTCCAAACCATTATGTTCATGGCGGTAATGCTGCAAAAGCAAATCAGAAAACAGACGATGTTCTTTGAGACATTTAAAATTGTGTAACATTCACGCCATTTTATGCTAGTTTTTATTATAATTTCTATCTGTTTGGAGAATTTATGAAAAAATGGACTTTGTTTATCTGCATCCTCATATTCTTGGTTTCCTGTACTGAAGAAACATCCACACAATCCCTCAAACAAAGAGACATCCCCATTCCCGTTGTTTACGATGACATTCAATTCATCACCTCCGAAAAATCCTGGGAAGTGACAAGTGACAAAGTTCAAGTACAAGTCAACAACAAAGGAACAGGAAAAATTACACGAGAAAGACAAAAACTTGATATCCATTGGAGAATGTGTGTTGTTAAAGACAATAAGAGAGAACAAGTCGTCTATTCCAATTTAGACAACAGTTCTCCACCCGATCCAATTGTTTTAACCAAAGACAGCATCTGGCTAAAAATTTTGGGGAAACAAAAAGTGGGTGCTCAAATCACCGCCTTGATCCCGCAATCAAAAGAAACCAACTTAAAACAATTTTATAAGCTGCCCAAAGATTCCGCTGTTGTCATTGATTTTTTTATTTTAAAAGCCATCGATGAAAATGACCCTCCGGAAAGACCCATTGTCAAAGACTCTGACTCGAAATGGCAAACTCTCACATCAGGAGTGCAACTGTATTTTTTAAAAAAAGGACACGGAGTAAAAATTAAAAAGAATGCAATGATCTCATTACATTACGCTGCTTGGACACCTAAAGGTAATCGCCCTCCCCGTTATTCCAATCACTATGGCTTACCAATCAAAGTTATATTTGGTAATAAAATTAATACAGGCCTACCCCCCTTATGGGATAAAGTCGCCGCTACTCTAAGAGATGGTGATGTGGTTTATGCCAAAATTCCCTACTTCGGTAAAGATCCCAAAATCAAACAAGGAACAACCTATTATCTAAAAATGGAAATACTGGATGTGATTGATGGCCCAGTGATGCCCACTGTAGATGAAGAGGATGACAAATGGGAAAGTTTCCCATCAGGCGCTAAATTTTATTACATCACTAAGGGAACGGGTACAGCCCCACGTCACCCCAAAGCTAAAATCACAATCGACTACACCGCTTGGCTTGAAAACGGTCAGATTTTCAGCAGCACCTTGCAATCTGACACTCCCTACTCCTTCACTCTCGATGGTAAAGAAATCATAGAAGGTATCAAAGCTATGTGCCAATACTTGAGAGAAGGAGATAGCATCTACATGAAACTCCCCCCCCACTTGGCTTTCGGTGAAAAAGGGATACCAGGCATCCCCGCCAATTCAACCGTCTATTACCAATTCAAAGTTTTGAATGTACAAAATTAAGGAGACCACACCGGGCCTCCTCTACATTTTTTCCAAACACATCCTAAATCTGTCCAACATCACATACAATCAAAAAAAACAACCAACAAAAAATGTCAACCACACATCCCTCATAATTCATTCACCCCTAAAATTCAAGCCATTCACTATTGGTACGCTTCTTGCATTTAAATGTTTGAATACTTGTAAGGAGTAATGCTCAATGAATAAATATATATTAATTGTTTGTTTAACCTATTTAACTTTTATAACAAACTCAGCAATAGCAGAAGACAAATTTAAAAAAATAATCGAAGCGGATTACGATAAAATTTCACTCTCTAAAGCTTTGAAAAGTTTTAGAAAGGAAACTAAAATATCCATGGTATTGGACCCCAGTCTTAATCTTGAAACAAGTATCAACATTATTGTAGACAAAGCTCCCGCAGACAAAGTGTTGGAATGGATAAAAGAACAATCCGACATGGAATACCAGTATGACAACGACGTTTTGATACTGATGAGCAAACAAGAAATGTCACGACGCCAGACCAAAGAATTCCTTAAAAACTGCATCACACAAGATTACTACGTAGGCGATTTGCTTGGAACACTCAATGATTTTTACGCACCACGTATGCAACTCGCTCAAGCTGATGCCACTGGAGCCCGTATAGAAGTAGTTGAACCCAAAGAAGATCCCATGTCCTATGATGAATTACACGAATTTATCAAAGTCAGTGTCAACCCTGATTCGTGGGACAATGGAGAAATTATCACACTACACAACAAACTCATCATCAAAACATCTAAAGAAAATCAAGAAAAAATAAATGAACTTTTAACAAAGTTGCGCACTTCTCAATCTATTCTTGTGCAAACTACATTAAAATTTTATTCTATTAACAAAGAAGAGCTCGATCAAATCAACCAACATCTAGACAAACTTGTCCTCAACGAAACAGGGGAGGATCTTGTCAAAAAGTTTTCTTTGGTTGATTTTGTTCAAGGTGCCGGATATTCCACCCAACAAATTAGCTTTGCAAACATCATCGACCAGGCTTACGTTAGAGATTTCACAAGCGTTGCTCAAACAAACGTGTGTTTGCAAAATCCTGAAATTGGTTATCTCAAATCGGGCACCAGTATTTCTGTTCGCTCTACAGCTAGCAACGATAGAAAATCTGTTCGCGTTGCACTCAGATTTGATAGAGCCAAATATGAATCAATGAACAATCTTGTGATATCAGAAAATATTTCAGGTTCCAACAATAAAAATTCTGGTCCACAGCAGATCCAATTACAATTACCCAAACTCAAATATTCAACATCCCGTTCCACCATACGTATTCCAGAAGGAAAGTGGTACTTGAAAACACTGGGAGCCGAAGATAAAAAATTCAACATCGTTTTAATCAAGTGTAACGTCATCCAAAAATAAATCAATTACAAAGGATCATCCTATGAATACAGTCAAACAAATCGCTTTCACCACCATTGCTCTCTTCTTATTTTCCAGTGTTATAGCAGATGAAAAACTCAAAAAAATAATAGAGGCCGATTATGAAGACATGACACTGGCCAAAGCTTTAAAAGATTTCCGTCAAGAAACTGACATATCCATGGTTCTTGACCCCAGCCTCAGTATGAATAAAAAAATCAACATCATGGTTAATGCAGCTCCCGCTGAAAAAGTTCTCGACTGGTTAAAACAACAAGCTGACATGGATTACTCATACGACAATGGCATCCTCACCCTCATGAGTGCCGATGAAATGGAAGAGCGCAACCAGAAAGCCTTTCTAAAAACATGTTATTCAAAAGCTTATTACATAGGTGATCTCTTAGGAGTTCTTGAAGATTACGAAGGCCCCGAATTATCCCTAGGTGATGATGATGGAGAAGGAATTCTCATCAATGAAACAGAAGCCGACGGTGAACCCATGAGTCTTGATGACCTATCAGAGCTTATCCACGCTGCTATTAATTCTTGGGACAGAGATCTCAGCGAAATCACCACCATCGGCAGAAAATTTATCATCAACACCTCCAAAGAAAATCATGAATCAATCAAAAAACAACTGGCCACATTGAAAGAAGCTCAATCTCTTATGGTAAAAACAACTGTCAAAATTTGTAAAATTAGTGACAAAGAACTAAAAAACATCACCGAACACATCAAAGACCTTGTGCTCACTGATGAAGGTGAAAAAATTCTTTTAGGATACGATCTTGCCAACAGCCTAGAAGGCACAGGGTTTTCAACACAACAAATCAGCTTTGTCGATGTGACCTATGAAGCTTATCTACGGGATTATTCCGTTGTAGCTAACAAAAATGTGGCGTCACTTGACCCTGAAATTGGACATATGGGCAGCGGCATCAGTATCAATGTCAAATCCACAGTTCGAGACGATAAAAAATCAGTTCGCGTCAATCTTAGCTTTGACAAATCTAAAGTTCTCTCTAAAAGCGATTACAACCTATCAAAAAACCCCACTAAAGCCTTACCAGTACAACTAGCCAAAGTACAAAACATCATCTCCAGAGAAACCCTCAGTCTTCCCTCAGGTAAATACTACAGTAAGATCTTAGGCAAAGACGATAACAAATATGTTGCTCTATTTTTTAAATTTGAAGTGATCCAGCAATAAAATGGTTATCAGATGCAAGTAATTACGAACCACTCACAAAACGATATTGTAAACAATTAGTGGGAATTTTGCCAACACTCAATCCATAGCTTATTGTCTGACTGGAACGTTAGTTATAAACAGTTAGTTTAATTTTGAGTTTCTTCATTATTTTCAGGAGGTGGAGCTTCATCGAAGAAGGGGTATATGTTAAAGCACCATAAATCAATTATATAAGAACAGTGTTTATTTCGTTACTGAAAATCATCTTATAATCTCGCAATTTGGCAATACTTCTCTGATTTTTTTTAAACTGGTGATTCGCGTTCCATGTATATCTAAATATTTTAAAGATAAATGTAACAACTCGCGAATTCCTTCATACGTGATTTTAGTGCCATTTAAATACAACTCATTCAAATTACTATTAAAAGACAACACCCTCAAACCTTCATTTGTGATCTGCGTATCAGATAAACTTAAAGATTTTAACGATTTTAAATGAGATAATTCAGTTAATCCCACATCTGTTATTTTCGTACCACTCAAATATAAATTAGTTAAAGATGTTAGTGAGGAGATTGCCTTCAAGCCTTGATCAGTAATTTTTGTCTTACCTAAAGCCAAATATTTTAAATTAGGTAAGTTCGACAATTCAATCAATCCAATATCTGTCACTTTTGTGTTATATAAACTCAATTCTTTTAAAGATGTTAAAAATTTTACTTCCACTAAGGATTGATCTGTAATTTGCGTATTACCTAACTTCAACTTATTTAATGATTTAAAATCTTTCAGCGGTAATTTTCCAGAAATTTGCGTTTCACTTAAATCTAACATCCTTAATGATTTCAGTGACCTTAATTCATCTAAGCCTTTGGCAGTAACTTGTGTCTCACTTAAATCTAACTCCTTTAATGATTTTAACGAGCTTATTTCACTTAAACCTTTATCTGAAATTTTTGTCCCGCCTAAATATAAATTAGTTAAAGATGTCAATGAGGAGATTGTCTTCAAACCTTGGTTAGTAATATTTGTTAGGACCAAATTTAAACTTAACAGAGATTTTAAATTCTTTATATATTTTAAATTCTTTATATATTTTAAATCAGAGTCATTAATTTCACAGCATTGCAAACTCAAGGTTCTTTTTTTTCTCAAATCTTCTAGTGTCAAACGGTCAAAATGTTGATGCACATTTGGAGAATCTATATTCAATTGTTGAAGCCAAACTAGAGTCTGTTTCAAACTTACCTTCGACACACCTTCTTCCTGCATTAAATCTTGTTTTTTTGTATTATTCACCTTTTGATTAACACGATTTATATTTTTCTGCACTTCGTTTTCATTCGGATTCTCTAAATAATTATTCAACAACATATTATTCGATCTATCACTTAAGAAAATACCGCTAGCATCATTCTCATTCTGAAAAACAACCAAATAAAAAAAGAATCCGAGTCCAAGCAAAGCAACTAAAACAGTCAACACCTTCATAAACAACATTCCTTTGCAAAATATAATTCCATCATATCAAACACTCCACAACACACTGTGCCTGATCATTCTCGATTTTCGTATAAACACAAGTTGACGCAATGTCCCTATCATTTTAGGTTCATCGCCGGCATGTTAAAAATATCGAGTTCGAACACGTATGCTGATAGATAAATAAAGACAACGATAAGAACTGGCCTTTTGCATATTTTAACAGTTCCCGAATTATTATGCCGCAAGTAAAGAGGCGAGTTGTCTCGTTTTTTTGATTGGAAGTATCTTTTTAGGGATTGACGATAAAATAGTTTCGGTGAGGATGT
>Ga0316192_10000033_pt1 | contig 73583 bp, 57 predicted proteins | sample MerIslwburrow_MG_FD_204931 | JGI IMG/M metagenome (GOLD analysis project Ga0316192, IMG submission 204931) | Coastal sediment microbial communities from Maine, United States - Merrow Island worm burrow | ecosystem: Environmental > Aquatic > Marine > Coastal > Sediment | place: USA: Maine...
CACCTTTTTACTTGCCGGACTTGGCACTGTTTCCATCATTCATACCTGGCACAATCTTTTGGGCCTGCACCTACAGCCAGGGCAGGTTAACCCTGTCTTTGCGGGCCAGGAGGCCCACTTTTCCATCCATGTTGAAAACCAGCGAAATGCACCGCGACCCGGTATTGTCCTTGAAGCTGAAGGCAAGCTTATGTCTGGCCTTGACCTTGATAGTCAGGAATCAGGCGTACTATCCCTGCGCCTCCCTACCTCAGAACGTGGGATATTCAAGCCTGGCCGTTTTACTGTCTCCACTTGCTATCCACTGGGGTTGCTTCGCGCATGGTCATATATTGAGTTGGATCTAAGTTGCCTTGTCTACCCGGAACCAGGATCTATTACACAAAGCCTAAACCCGCCAAGCTACACCCCAAGCGCAACGGGTGATCGGGGTGTCGGTACAGATGATTTTGCCGGGCTACGCCAATTTCGCCAGGGTGATTCGCCTCGCCATATTGACTGGAAGGCAGCTGCCAGAGGTCAAGGGCTTAAGACAAAACTCTTTGGTGGCGACAGAGCAGATCAACATTGGCTGGATTGGGACGCCATCCCTGGTTTTGATACTGAAGAGCGCTTAAGGCGTTTATGCCGCGCTGTATTAACAGCTTCAGAAGCTCAGCAGGAATATGGGTTACGCCTCCCCGGCACGCTTATCAATCCTGCACGCGGAACAAGCCATCGTCATCAATGCCTAGCTGCCTTGGCCCTATTTGAATTAGGGCCGCCCGAATGAATACCATTCCCCACAGATCAATACCTAGCCAAATTCTATTTGCTCACATCCTGCTGCTCAGTGCCGCTGTTGCACCTCATTATCAGCACCTGAGCCTTTGGCTGGTTGGCTTCTATTTTGTACTTGCCCTTGTTCGATTGGTTATAGCCGACCGGGTAGACAAGCTGCCTGGTCGTGTCCTGCTTCTGCTTCTGAGTATGTGTGGTCTGGCTTTTGTTGCCTTATTTCAATCAAACCCTATAAGCAAAGAGACAGCAATCGGGTTACTTTTGGTGGTTTTAGGATTAAAGCTGATGGAGCTTCGTTACAGACGTGATATTTATATTACAGTACTGATTAGTTTTTTTATCATCATCACCCAGTTCCTCTACAACCAAAGCATGCTGTTAGCCTCTTTCATGTTACTGGTCACTCTGGGACTCATCGTGGTTCTTGTTGAAGTTAACTATATTCAGCCACCAAAAAGGTTTGTGCTGCCACTGCGTAAAACCCTCATCCTGATTGGGCAGGCGCTGCCTATCATGATTGTGCTGTTTATTCTGTTTCCTCGTTTAAGCGGGCCACTATGGAATTTAGGGCTGGATAATAGAAATGCCATTACCGGTTTTTCTGACACTATCTCTCCCGGCAGTGTCAGTCACCTCAGTCAATCCAAAGCTGTTGCTTTTCGGGTTGATTTTAATGATCCCATTCCACCACCAGAAAAGCGCTACTGGCGTGGCTTGGTTCTTTGGGACACTGATGGCTACAGTTGGACAACGGGCAATGCCATCTATTCACAATCAGAAACCTATAAGGCTCACGGCAAGCCAGTGCATTACGAGGTCACTTTAGAGCCGAATCAGCAAAAATGGCTATTTTCACTCGATCTGCCTGGCGGCAGCATCCCAAATACACTGGTGCTCCCCGATTTTCAGATCAAAACCAAAGAGCCCATTAACAGGCGCTTTCAGTACCAACAGCTCTCATATATCGACTACTCCAGCTCCAATTTGAGTGATGCAAAACATCAACAAGGGCTTAATCTGCCAGACAACATCACACCTCGCATGCGCCAATTGGTTGATGAATGGCTGGCCTCTTCGGCCTCAAATCATGAGGTTGTCAATGCAGCCCTTCGACATTTTAATCAGGAGGAGTTCATCTACACCCTCTCCCCTCCTCTTCTTGGCAACAACCCAGCTGATGCCTTCCTTTTCGAGACCAGGCGTGGATTTTGCGAACATTTCGCAACCAGTTTCACTCTACTGATGCGCATCGCTGGAATTCCCGCCCGTGTGGTTGCCGGTTACCAGGGTGGTGAAATTAATCCACATGGCGGATACCTTATTGTCCGCCAATCTGATGCTCATGCCTGGAGCGAGGTTTGGTTGGAAAACCGGGGCTGGGTACGCATCGACCCTACTGCTGCCGTCGCACCTGAGCGGATCGAACGCTCCATTGATCTTGATGATTGGGCTGAAGGAGCGCCAATTCGGTTCCAAAATCTGGATCCGGGCCTCCTCAAAAACCTCATTCGACAGCTAGGCTTTGGCGTAGATTTTATTAACGCCCGCTGGCATCGGTGGGTATTAGGTTACACCAACAAACGCCAAAGCGAGATGCTCTCAATGTTTGGGTTGGACTTTCTAAAGGGCAAAAAACTTGGCATTGCAATGGTTGCCCTCGCAGCATTGGTTGTTCTTATCATTACCATTGGAATCTTGCGCAGCAACCGTATCAGCACCGACCCTATCCTAAAAATTTACCTGAAATTTTGCACGAAACTCGCCAAACAAAAATTACCCAGATTTAGCAATGAAGGACCAAATGATTATGCACAAAGAGTTATAAAACAACGACCTGATCTGGCTGACCCTGTAACAAAAATCACGCGTCTTTATATTGGGTTGCGATATGGTCAGGTTTGCTCAGCTGAAGCTCGTGTTTTTTTTAATCGGCTGGTGGCTCGCTTTTCACCATAAAGCATCGCCAAAATAGAGCGGTGTTAACGTGGAATTATTTCCCGATACAGAAGGATGAAAAAATCTGCCCCAAAAGATCATCAGCTGTAAATTCACCTGTAATCTCTGACAGGCTATTTTGCGCTTGTCGTAGATCTTCAGCAAGCAGTTCCCCGTTGCCTGTCTCACAAAAAACCGTTTGACCTTGAACAAGGTGAGTTTCTGCATTTGATATTGCATCGAGGTGCCGACGCCTGGCAATAAATTCCCCTTCGCTGGCACCATGATAGCCCATACTTTGCTTAAGATGTTCCCGCAAGAGATCCATTCCTTCACCTGTAGTCGCCGAGACGGCAACCTCTGTACCACCACGGGTTTGCTGAATTTTTGCTTTACTATCTGTCAGATCAATTTTATTCCGAACCCTTGTCAGCGGAATATCTGCAGGGAGATCATATTGATCAGGAGTTCTATTTTCTTGGCCTTCTTGATCATCAAATACCCAGAGGATATGGTCTGCCCGGTCAATCTCTTGCCTAGCACGCTTAATGCCCTCCAGTTCAACCCGATCTGCACTCTCTCTCAGACCAGCTGTATCAACCAGATGCAGCGGCATGCCATCAATCTGTATCTGCTCTCTTAGGAGGTCACGGGTAGTTCCCGGGATTTCGGTCACAATGGCGGTATCCCTACCCACCAAAGCATTCAGAAGACTGGATTTCCCTGCGTTAGGTTGGCCTGCAATCACAAGCTGCATGCCGTCTCTCAGTAGGCGACCAATCTGGGCCTTTTTCTGGACATCCTTTACTTGATCCATGATTACCTGTAAGTCAGTACTTACTTTTCCATCAGACAGAAAGTCTATCTCCTCTTCTGGAAAATCAATCGCGGCCTCCACATACATTCGAAGCTGGGTAATGGTATCAACCAGATCATGGATACAACGGGAGAACTCACCTTGCAAAGACCGATTAGCCAAACGCACTGCTGTTGCTGTATCTGCCTCAATAAGATCCGCGATTGCCTCTGCCTGAACCAAATCAAGTTTGCCATTAAGAAAGGCGCGCTCACTAAATTCACCGGGCCGAGCCAGACGAGCACCCTGTTTTAAAACCTGTGCCAATAGCATATCCATCACAACAGGACCGCCATGGCCTTGAAGCTCAAGGATATCTTCTCCCGTAAAAGAGTTTGGATTAGGAAAATAGAGGGCTATACCCTCATCAAGAGCGCAGCCAGAAGAATCTTTAAAAGAGGAAAATAGCGCTTTGCGAGGTTCTGGAACAGTACCAAGAACAGCTTTTGCTATCTCTTGGCTGGCCTTTCCAGAAACTCTGATAATACCAACGCCGCCACGCCCCATTGGGGTTGCGATAGCGGCGATGGTATCTTGTGGATACACGGGTTGAACCAAACTGGGCCTTTAGCCCGCTGCTTGTTCAATCCTTTTTGTAATGATGTACTGTTGAGTGATGGAGATCAGGTTGTTGATAACCCAATAAAGCACCAGTCCAGATGGGAAAAAGGCAAAAAAGATACCAAATACAAATGGCAAACTCATCATGATCTTGGCCTGCATGGGATCTACAGGTGCTGGGTTGAGCTTTTGCTGTACAAACATTGAGGCAGCCATAATAACTGGCAATACAAAATAGGGATCTTGCAGTGAAAGATCCTTTAGCCAAAATATAAAAGGTGCCTGACGCAGTTCCACACTCTCCAGCAATACCCAATACAGCGCAATAAACACCGGAATCTGAACCATTATTGGAAGGCAGCCACTCAATGGATTGACCTTCTCTTTTTTGTACATCTCCATCGTTGCCTGATTCATTTTGGCTTTATCATCACCATAACGATCTTTCAGCGCTTTTAGCCGAGGAGCTAATTTGCGCATATTGGCCATTGATTTATAGCTGGCCTCAGACAATTTGAAAAACGCTGCCTTGATTATGATCGTGAGGAAGATAATGGCCCAACCCCAGTTATGAAATATGGAGTGCATCTGCTGCAATAACCAGTAGATTGGTTTGGCCAAAACAGTCAGCCAACCATAATCAACCGTCAATTCAAGCCCTGGCGATGTCGCCTCCATCTCATCCTGCAATTTTGGTCCTATAAAAAAACGACTGTTAAACTCATATCGAGCACCATCTGCCACAGTTATCAATGGTGAGTACATGCCTACTAAATATCTATTATTTGGCAGTTTGTTGCTGTAAAGGTGCATTTTCTTATCAGCTGGTGGAATCCAGGCACCAAGAAAATAGTGTTGAATCATAGAGACCCAGCCACCTCTAGTATCTCGGCTTAGAGATACTTCATCCATATCATCAAAGGAGTATTTTTCATACTTTCCTTCTTGCGTATAGATAGCTGAGCCAGTGTAGGTATAAAGAAGACGGTTGCCTTCACCCTCAGGTGGTCTGCCCCGCTGAAGCTGGCTATATTCACGTGCGGCCCAGTTTTGACCACTGCTATTTTCTACTTCATGGCGAAGCTCTATCTCATAGCTACCACGTTTAAAGATATAACGTTTGTTAACCTTGATGCCTGATGGATGCTCCCAGGTAAGCACGGCTTCCACTGCATCCTCACCTTCCGCTAATCTGTATTGCTGCTGAGTAGCCTGGAAAAGCGCTTCATGGTTAGGTGCTGTCTCTTTATCTGCACCAATCAAACCAGACTGCGCAACAAAGCGATTAACTGCGTCTGAATTTAAAAGTTTAAATTTTTCATCGGGCGTTTCCAGTGCCATTGGATAATCACGCAGATAAACATTAAGAATATCACCGCCTTGCGTGCCTATCTCTATATCAAGCAGGTCGGTCGTGATTTTTATTGTTGGCGCTGTAGTAGCTTCTATTGTTTGGGGCACAGCTGTTGGAGCAGCTCCATCAGATGCCACTGCCTGCACATTAGGAACCGCCCCCGGCGTGTCGACACTTTCAGGTTGTGCCGATGAAACAGGTGCCTCTACAGCAGGTTGTCGCTTCGGGCCATAATCCCGTTGCCAAGCCTGCCAAATCATCATTAGAAGGAGTGCAAGAGCACCAAAGAGTAAAAGTCGAATGTTATCCATGGCGGATTATTTTTTCCCAATGCTTATTAAGGGAACGAAATATTCTGTAATTAGAGCGTTCAATTGTCTGTCGACGACTCAATATCACAATATCTACGCTCGGAAGGCGGCCTGCTTCCAGCCGAAAACTTTCTCGAGAAAGGCGTTTTATGCGATTACGATCCACAGCGCGCTTAGCGTTTTTTTTGGATATCGCCAGCCCTAAACGAGGGTAATCTAAACTATTCTTTCGCCAGAGGATGGTAAAACAATCATCAACAGACTTTAAGGGTTGCTCAAATACTTGACTATATTCAACGGCTTTGAGCAACCTGGCAGATCGCGGAAAACTATAATTTTCCACTGCCAAACAAGTATTCAGCCTACGGGGTCAGGCGAGCACGCCCTTTAGCACGCCGGGCTCTGATGACTTTACGGCCACTTTTGGTTGCCATACGAGCCCGAAAACCATGTGTACGTGCACGCTTAAGGGTACTAGGTTGAAAAGTTCTTTTCATTGCTATCTTCCAGTATTCAGCCCAACCGTACCAGAACGGAAAAGCCATTTAAAAAAGGTCGCATAGAATACTTATGTAATAGGCTAAATGTCAACCTGTATAAGGGCCTATAGGGCAAATTATTTACTCACTTTCCTTTTTGGAAATAGCTATCTGTAGGGCTATTACCCTGTGGATAAGTCTAGCCAAGCGGAGTAGACTCAATTAGAATTCTTGGATTAGTGAGCGTAAAAATTTTTTATTATTATTCAGCACGCTTGACTAGCTACCTTTTCCTACACAGTCCTGTTTTTTGGAGTACGTACTAACTTGAATCTTTGGCAAAGGTGCATTAACCACCTTGAAGTAGAATTACCTTCTCAACAGTTCAATACTTGGATTAGACCACTACATGCTATCCAGGAGCCAGAACGCATTCGCCTCTTAGCACCCAATAAATTCGTCCTTGATTGGGTCAATAATAACTATATCAGCCTAATCAATTCGTACATTGCTGAACTTGGCGAAACAAATACCTTACCCATAGTACTTGAGATAGGCAGCAAGCCCCGCACCCCTGAAGCAACAACCATTAATGGTCTTCAGCATGTCAAAAGGTCTGCTGTGGCTCCACAGGAGAAAAACAGCCAGCAAAAACCTGAGGCCCGTCTAGAAAGCAATATCAACAAAAATTTTACTGTGGATACATTTGTTGAAGGTAAATCTAATCAAATAGCAAGAGCAGCTGCGATACAAATTGGTGCAAATCCAGGAACCGCATATAACCCTCTCTTCATCTATGGTGGCGTTGGGTTGGGGAAAACCCACCTCCTGCATGCTGTTGGCAATATTATTCTGAGTAACACCCCCTCGGCACGTGTCATTTACCTGCACTCTGAAGCATTTGTAGCAGAAATGGTAAAAGCTTTACAAAACAATACTATAGATAATTTTAAGAAACGTTACAGATCTGTTAATGCACTTCTCATCGATGATGTTCAGTTCTTTGCGAGAAAAGAGCGCTCGCAAGAAGAGTTTTTCCACACGTTCAATGCCCTATTTGAGTCACAGCAACAAATTATTTTGACCAGTGACCGATTTCCTAAAGAAGTTACCGGCCTAGAAGAGAGATTAAAATCGAGATTTGGCTGGGGTTTAACTGTCGCCATCGAACCACCTGACCTCGAAACACGTGTAGCCATCCTTAAGCGCAAAGCACAACAACTGTTCAATGTTGATTTACCAAATGAGGTCGCTTTCTTTATTGGAAAAAGAGTTCGCTCAAACATCCGCGAACTTGAAGGTGCTTTACGCCGAATAATTGCAAGCGCTCGCTTTACAGGGAAACCGATATCCCTTGATTTTGCTAAAGACGCACTAAAAGATATGTTGGCCGCCCATGATAAGCAGGTCACCATTGAAAATATTCAAAAAACAGTGGCTGAATATTTTAAAATACGGGTTAATGATCTCTTGTCCGCCAAGCGTAACCGCACTATTGCAAGACCACGTCAAATTGCCATGTCACTTGCAAAAGAGCTAACTAGCCACAGTCTGCCTGAGATTGGCAATGCCTTTGGTGGTAAAGATCATACAACTGTCTTATATGCAACGCGTAAAATCGTAGAGCTTAAAGAGAGTGATACTCGGATTGCTGAGGATTATGGAAACCTGTTAAGAACCCTCACAAACTAGTGTGAATAAACTGGGGGTAATAAAATGGCAAAAGAAGACAAAATGTTATCCACAATCTTTGTACAGCTAAAAAGACATATTATTCATAAGTTCAGTATGGTAATTAATTAACATAACCTATTGATTTAATTAATTTAAATAAAGATATTAACATTAATTAGGTCCCTTAATAATAATAATAATGTTATTTAAAAAAATAATATTATTATTTATTAGAGAACAATTTTATGAAAATTAAACTCGGTAGAGATACTTTACTAAAACCACTTACGCAAGTTGGCGGTGTTGTTGAAAGAAGACAAACGCTTCCCATTCTCTCAAATGTACTTATTAAAATTGAGAATAGTGAATTGGTTATTACGGCTACTGACTTAGAAGTTGAGCTTAAAACGAGAACCCAAATAGATAGTAGTCTAGAGCAGGAATTCACTTTACCTGCACGAAAGTTAATTGATATCTGCAAAGCGCTACCTGCTGATTCAGAAATGGAAATTGATCTAGCTGATGAGCGAGCAACAATAAAATCTGGGCGAAGTAGGTTTACTTTAAGCACCTTGCCTTCGCGTGATTTTCCTACAATTGAAGCGAATATTGGAAATGAACAGTTGTCGATTCCAGGAAATACTTTAAAACGCCTGATTGATAAAACTCAATTTGCTATGGCACAACAGGATGTTAGATATTATCTGAATGGGATGTTATTAGAAGTAAAAGAAGGAAAAATTCGTACAGTTGCTACAGATGGTCATCGGTTGGCATTAAGTGAGGCAGATTTTGATAAGGAACTAAATATTGATGTTATTTTGCCTCGAAAAGCTGTATTGGAATTAAGCAAAATTTTGAATGACTCAGAGGAAGAGATTCAATTAGAGATTAGTAATAACCATGTGAAAATAGATGTAGGAAATACAAGCTTTACAACAAAACTTATTGATGGAAAATATCCCGATTACCGTGGCGTGTTACCACGCAGTACGGATAACAAAATAGAAGCAGATCGTGAAGAGATGCGAAGTGCATTACAGCGCGCCTCAATTTTATCTAATGAAAAATATCGTGGTATTAGATTCAAAGTATCAACTAATTCACTGGAGCTTTTGGCACATAATCCAGAGCAGGAAGAAGCTGAAGAAGAAATCGCTGTTGAATACAGTGGAGATGATCTAACAATTGGCTTTAATGTTGGCTACCTCATTGATGTTTTATCCGTTATTAGTTCAGAAAAAATTCATATTGAATTAGGTGACGTAAATAGTAGCTGCCTTATCTATGCAGCAGGAAACAGCGAAAGCCGATATGTTGTTATGCCAATGAGGCTTTAGTTATTGAATAAAGCTAGGCTTCAACCATGAATAAGTAGTTTGCAAGCATGTCTCTGAGTTTGCTTCGCATTCATAATCTTAGGAATATCCAAGATATTGAAATAGAACCTACCCCGACTCTAAATGTGCTTTGGGGTGGAAACGGAGCAGGTAAAACCTCCATTTTAGAAGCAATTTACCTACTAGGCCGGGGGCGTTCCTTTAGAGGAACACAAATGGGGCCTATAATTACATCAGGTAAAGATAAAACAATTATTTATGGAAGACTGAATAACCAACACGGAAGGACTGAATCTGTCGGTATCAGTAAGCATTTAAAAGGAAACACTCAAATAAAGGTAAATGGTGATGTAGTGGATCGCTTATCTATCCTTGCACAAACCCTCCCCTTACAAATATTCATTCCAAAGTCACATGAGATTTTAGAAAGAGGATCTACTTATAGAAGGAGATTTATTGATTGGGGTGTGTTTCACGTGGAACATAATATTATCAGTTTCACTAATTATTTTAACAAAGCTTTAAAGCAGAGGAATGCAGCATTAAGGAAATCACCCAGAACAGCATTTGCCTGGGATCCTGTATTAGTTGAAAACGCAACTCAAATTGAATCTATAAGAAAGGCATACTTTGAAAAACTTTCTCCAATTTTTAGGGGTAGTGTCCATAAATTAACCGGTCGAAGTGATGTGATAATTAGTTATCAACGCGGATGGTCAGAAAGTGAAACATACGCGGAGAGTATAATAAGAAGAAAAAAAGATGATTTAGCCAGAGGCTTTACTGGTACAGGACCTCATAGAGCAGATATAAAAATCAAAATTGAAGGGCAATCCATAGAAAAGATTGTTTCAAGAGGTGAGCAAAAATTAGTTATTGCTGCGCTCTATTTGGCACAGGCTGAGATAGCTGGTAGAGAAAGCAAGGTAAAACCTGTTTTTTTAATAGATGATTTACCAGCAGAACTGGATGATGAAAAAAGAGGGTTGTTTCTGAATGAGTTAAAAACGTTAGGTCTTCAAGTTTTTATCACAGGAATTAAAAAAGAGTATTTTTCCACACTAGGTTCTTTAAGAATGTTCCACGTGAAACATGGTCAAGTGTTTCAAGAATGAGAATACACTACTTAGCCTCTTTGTTACCTTTCCTAAGCGGTATAACCAGTAAGCGTGTATAATGCGGCAACCAAAATAGGAGCCCCCGTATGACGTATGATTCATCTAATATTAAGGTTTTAAAAGGCCTTGATGCTGTGCGCAAGCGCCCAGGTATGTATATCGGTGATACGGATGACGGCACTGGTTTGCATCATATGGTCTTTGAGGTTGTAGATAATTCAATTGATGAAGCGTTAGCGGGTTATTGCTCCGAAATTACTGTTGTTGTTCACGAAGATCAATCGGTATCCGTTTCAGATAATGGTCGTGGTATTCCGGTTGATATCCATGCTGAGGAGAACCGTTCAGCCGCAGAAGTTATTATGACTGTACTGCATGCTGGCGGTAAGTTTGATGATAATTCCTATAAGGTTTCTGGCGGGCTGCATGGTGTTGGTGTCTCGGTAGTTAATGCCTTATCTGAAAGTTTAGAACTGACTATTAAAAAAAATGGCAAGGTTTATCAGCAGCAATATGTCATGGGTGAGCCGCAAGCGCCACTAGCTGCTGTAGCAGATACCAGTGAGACGGGAACCAAAATAACCTTCCGTGCCAGTAAAGAAACCTTTACAAATATTGAATTTCATCACGATATTTTAGCAAAACGTCTGCGTGAGCTATCTTTTTTGAACTCTGGCGTTCGAATAGTTCTTAAAGATGAAGTAAAAGATAGAGAGGATGTATTTGAATATATAGGTGGTATCCGCTCTTTTGTTGAACATCTAAATAAAAATAAAATTCCGCTGCATGAGAAAGTTATATATTTTTCTGCTGAAAGAGATGGCACAACAGTTGAAGTTGCAATGCAATGGAATGAGTCCTACCAAGAAAATATTTTCTGCTTTACAAATAATATTCCACAACGCGATGGAGGAAGTCATTTAGCAGGATTTCGTGGAGGTTTAACCCGTACGTTGAACCAATATATTGAGCAGCAAGGGCTTGGTAAAAAGCAGAAGGTGAGTACCACAGGGGATGATGCTAGAGAAGGCCTGACAGCAGTGTTGTCAGTAAAAGTGCCTGACCCCAAATTCTCATCGCAAACAAAAGATAAACTTGTATCCTCAGAAGTAAAAGGGATTGTAGAAAGCCTGCTGTCAGAAAATCTTAATGATTTTCTATTGGAGCGCCCCGCTGATGCAAAATCTGTCATCGGGAAAATGATTGATGCGGCCCGTGCAAGAGAGGCAGCCAGAAAAGCCAGAGAGATGACTCGGCGCAAAGGTGTGCTTGATATAGCAGGGTTGCCTGGAAAATTAGCGGATTGCCAGGAAAAAGACCCCAGTCAGTCAGAAATCTACCTGGTGGAGGGTGACTCAGCTGGCGGCTCTGCAAAACAAGGTAGAGACCGACGTAACCAAGCTATCTTGCCGTTGAAAGGTAAGATATTAAATGTTGAGAAAGCACGATTTGATAAGATGCTTTCGTCTGCTGAGATCGGTACTCTGATCAAAGCATTGGGCTGTGGAATTGGACGGGAAGAGTTTGATCCTGAAAAATTGCGTTATCATCGAATCATTATCATGACTGATGCTGATGTGGATGGTGCTCATATTCGCACCTTGCTACTCACATTTTTTTATCGCCAAATGAACGTTTTAGTAGAGCGTGGGCATATCTATATTGCTCAACCACCTCTTTATAAAATAAAAAAAGGCAAGCAAGAACAATATCTTAAAGATGATGACGACCTGAATAGATATCTTTTACAGGCAGCTCTTGAAAATGCTTCGCTGTGTGTTAATTCAGAGGCACCGCCACTTGCTGGTGAATCAATAGAAAATCTAGCACAGATGTTTATCACAACCATGGCGACAGTGAGCAGACTATCCCGTCGCTACGATCAAGCATTTATTGAAAAACTGATTTATATGCCAACAGTAAATCAGGATCTGCTGAATGACGAACTAGCACTCAATGAGTGGCTGGATGAGATGGGTGGCCGTTTGAATCTCGATCAGGGCCTCTCTAATCGTTATTCACTAGAAAAATTAATCTATGACGAAAAACCAGGCCTTAAAATTATTAAGCGAACCCATGGGATAGAAAATTCCTCCTTTATTTCAGAGGAGTTCTTTTCTGGAAGCGATTATCGGAAACTCCGGGAGCTGGGCCAACAACTCGATGGTTTATTAGCTAAAGATGCCTATATACAACGCGGTGAGCGTACTAAACCTGTTGAAAGCTTCAAAGAAGCCTTGGATTGGCTAATGGAAGAGGCTAAACGAGGGCAACATATTCAGCGATACAAAGGCCTGGGTGAGATGAATCCAGAGCAGTTATGGGAGACTACAATGGATCCTAATACCCGCCGCCTATTGCAGGTCACTATTGAAGATGTGATTGCTGCAGATGAAATCTTTACTACCTTAATGGGTGATCAGGTAGAACCAAGAAGAGAGTTTATTGAGAGTAACGCCTTAACAGTTGAAAATCTGGATGTGTAGTATATCTTATTGATATTTATATAAATTATATATTTGGTAAAGTCTCCATTGTGGTTTCAATCCACTCTTCCACTTTTTGATTAATAGCAGAACTTTTTAACCCTTCTACTTGAATAGGAGGGCCAATAACAACCTGTACGGTACCGGGATATTTCTTGAGATCCCTCCTGCGCCAAAAAACACCGGAATTAAGAGCAATTGGGATTATAGGGAATTTGGTATGGTGCGCCAGGATGGCCCCGCCAGCTCCGTAACGTCTACGCTCGCCAGGGGCTACACGTGTACCTTCTGGGAAGATAATGACATTGTTCCCTTTATTAAGATGCTTTTGGCCTTCAGTCACTACCTGATTCATAGCCGCCCTACCCGACTTTCTATCAATGCCAATAGCTTGTAATGCCAGTAGCGCCCAACCAAAAAAAGGCACCCAAAGAAGTTCTCTTTTTAATACCCATGCTTGATTTGGTGGGAGCAGTCCGCGTAAAGCCATTGTTTCCCAGGCAGATTGGTGCTTGGAAAGAATAATGCATCCAGTCTTAGGGATGTTCTCAAGCCCCTTGATCTCATAATTCAATCCACATATTTTTGAAAGTAGCCACAGATTGCCCATACCCCAGGCATTACCCAGCTTTGATCGTTGTTTGTGTGGGAGAAATAGCCCAATAGTGATGATCGCAGTAGCGATAACAACTGTGATAATAATTAAACACAGAAAATAGAGAGAGGAACGGAGAAAAATCATTTGGTAGCTATTAGCGCATCTGCTGCTGCTGCGAGATCTGGATAAGTAGGAATACTGTCAGCGCTCTTTAGTTGAGAACTAGTCACTTTGCCATTGCCTGTGAGAACCAGCATAGGGTTTGCTCCTACACTATGTGCTGCTTGAATATCTTTTAAACTGTCACCGATGAAAGTAGTTTCAGAGAGATCAGCATTTAAACGATCTGCTATCTCTAAAAGCAAGCCGGGTTGTGGTTTGCGGCAGCTACAGTTTTCATCAGGTGTGTGCGGACAAAAGAAGACGGAGTCAATATGTCCGCTGTGCTGGGAAAGCAGATCAAACATCTTTTGATGAATGGCATTGAGCTGGTCGATATCAAATAAACCACGACCAAGGCCTGACTGGTTGCTTGCAATAACCACTCGGTAACCGGCGTGGTTTAATTTGGCGATAGCCTCTAAGCTTCCTGCAATAGGAATCCACTCATCCGGGTGCTTGATGTAGGCATCTGAGTCTTTGTTGATAACGCCATCACGGTCAAGTATAAGAAGCTTCATAATCGCAGTTAGTGAGCGCTTACACTTTATTTGTGGCTTGTTTGTAAACGTGATAGATCGGCAACATGCAGAAAGAGCTCAGACAATGATGAGAGAAGTGCTAGTCGATTCTGGCGCAAACTATCATCGTCACACATGACCATGACATCATCAAAAAACTGATCTACAGGCTCACGCAGAGCAGCAAGTTGCTTTAAAGCATCTGAATATAGCCCTTGTGATAAAAGAGGCTTAATTTTGGGTTCCAGTGTTGCAACCTGCTCAGCAAGCCTTTTTTCTGAATCTTCCACAAGCAGATTTATGTCAGCTTGCTCAGGAAATGTCTCATCGGTTTTCCGTAGGATGTTACGGATGCGTTTGTTGGCAGCAGCAAGAGCCTCGGCTTCTGGTAGCTGGCGAAAGTGAGAAACAGCCTTAATGCGTAGATCAAAGTCAGCAGGTTGGGTTGGGCGGCGTGAGAGCACAGCATCTATTAGATCAGGTGAAATGTCCTGATCCGCATAATAGGCATTTAACCGCTCCATCATGTAATCGAATACCTCACTGGCTGTATTCCGGGTACCCAGCTTATTCGCCAGCCCCTCAGTCGTAGCTTGAAGCAGGGCTTCGAGGTCAAGTTGCAAAGGGGTTTCAATAAGGATGCGCAGTACACCCAATGCAGCACGGCGTAGGCCAAACGGATCTTTCTCGCCGGTTGGTTTTTGCCCAATGGCGAAGATACCCACCAGAGTATCAAGCCGATCTGCAATAGCGATGACGCGGCCACAATCTGTCTGCGGAAGATTGTCACCGGCATGACGTGGCAGATACTGCTCCTCAATAGCAGCAGGGATATCACCGCCCTCCCCTGCATGCTCTGCATAGTAGCGCCCCATGACACCCTGGAGTGATGGGAATTCCCCCACCATATTGGAAAGCAGATCACACTTGGCAAGTTCAGCCGCCCGAGCAGCTTGTGTGGTGTCTAAATCAAGCTGATTGGCAATCAATTGAGCCAGTTGTGAAATGCGTTGTGATTTGTCATAGAGGGACCCCAACTCTTTTTGGAATACCACGTTCCGCAGTTTGGGTGCGAAAGTATCTAGTGGTTGCTTGAGATCCTGCTCCCAGAAAAAAGCGGCATCGCTGAATCGTGGGCGAATAACCCGTTCGTTGCCAGCGCTGACCTGCGCGGGGTCCTGGCTTTGAATATTGCTGATGGTGATAAAGCGAGGCTGCAATTTGCCATCATTATCGACTACAGGGAAATACTTTTGATGTTCCTGCATGGCCTTGATCAAGGCTTCAGAAGGGACCTCTAAAAAGCGATCATCAAATGACCCCATAATAGCAACCGGCCACTCATTGAGTGCAGTGACCTCATCCAGCAAGGAGGGATCAATGGCAGCTACCATACCGGCTTCAAAAGCAATTCCCTCTACCTGTGCTTGGATTTTTTCTCGGCGTGCATCGATATCTGCAATAACATGGCCAGGGTTAAACAGTGTCCTGGCATAAGTGGCAGGTGATGCAAGCTCAATAGGGTCTGGATGGTGAAAGCGGTGTCCATGAGTGGTGCGGCCAGCTTTAAGCCCCATGATTTTGCAGTCGACAGTTTTATCGCCCAGCAGCATCACAATCCAATGGACTGGGCGGACAAATTCGGCATCACCACTGCCCCATCGCATGCGTTTAGGAATAGGAAGACGGGCCAGTGCCTGTTCAACCATGGCAGGAACAAGCGCCTCAGTTTGCTGGCCTGGTTGATTTTGACGAAAGATTAACCAGGCACCTTTGGGAGTATCTACCTGTTCCAGTTCAGAGACAGCAACACCACAGGATCGAGCAAAACCCTCTGCGGCCTTTGTGGCATTGCCATCCTGATCGAAGGCAGCCTTTACAGCAGGGCCTTTTCGCTCAACCTCGCGATCAGCCTGTGCGGTATCAAGCTGAGTGACAAGCAGGGCCAAGCGACGAGGTGTAGCAAAACGCTGTATCGATTCAAAAGCAAGATCAGCCTGACGAAGTTGAGTTTTAACGCTGGACTGAAAAGCAGTAGAGAGATGGTCAAGGGCCTTGGGTGGCAACTCTTCGGTGCCGATTTCAATGAGTAGATCCTGTTTAACCATTGGACACCTCCTTCTGCTGAGCCAGCATCGGAAAGCCAAGGGCCTCCCGGCGATCATAGTAGGCCTGGGCTACAGCACGAGAGAGCGTTCTAACACGAAGAATAAAGCGTTGGCGTTCAGTAACAGATATGGCCTGTCGGGCATCCAACAGATTAAAAGTGTGTGAAGCCTTGAGCACCTGTTCATAGGCAGGCAGTGGCAGGCCCTGTTCAATCAGCTTCTGACTTTCAGACTCACAGGTATCAAACCAAGAGAAGAGCGCATCAACATTGGCATGTTCAAAATTATAGGTCGACTGCTCGACCTCATTTTGGTGAAAGACATCACCGTAGGTCACTGGGCCATCAGGACCATGGGTCCAAACCAGATCATAAACACTCTCGACAGACTGCAGGTACATGGCAATACGCTCCAGCCCATAGGTGATTTCACCTGTTACCGGACGACAATCCAAACCACCCACCTGTTGAAAATAGGTAAATTGCGTCACCTCCATGCCATTCAGCCAGATCTCCCAACCCAAACCCCATGCGCCAAGAGTGGGTGATTCCCAGTTGTCCTCGACAAAACGGATGTCATGGACCAGTGGGTCGATACCGAGCATTTTCAGGGAGTTAAGGTAGAGATCCTGAATATTAAGTGGAGAAGGTTTGAGAATGACCTGAAACTGATAGTAGTGTTGCAGACGGTTGGGGTTTTCACCGTAACGGCCATCGGTGGGACGGCGAGAAGGCTGCACATAGGCGCAGCTCCAAGGCTCAGGCCCAATGGCGCGCAAGAAGGTTGCAGAGTGAAAGGTGCCTGCACCCATCTCCATGTCGTAAGGCTGTAAAATAACACAGCCCTGATCTGCCCAATATTGTTGAAGGGCAAAAATCAGCCCCTGAAAGGTAGAGGTATCAGGGCTTGTTGCACTATCTTGAGTATTCAAATCTTGACCTTTTTCAAACTGATAAGCTAATCGCGCAAGTATACCTTTATAAAGGGTGTTGTTTGTAGCAGTGAGTGATTAGGCTTGTAATACAGAATTGGCTTTTCGGAGCCAATATGTTTATTTATTGCGGTGGCGCTGCCCCAGCTTTTGGTAGTTTTGGGCAGAGTATTCAAAAAATGCCAGTTCCTTTTCATTCAGCTTACGAACCTGTTTGACGGGTGAACCTACGTACAGATAGCCACCTTCCAGCACCTTGCCCCCCGGCACCAAGCTGCCTGCTCCAATAATTACTTGAGACTCTACAACAGCACCGTCCAGCACGATGGAACCCATGCCAATCAGGCACTTATCCTTGATTTCGCAGCCATGCAGGGTGACATTGTGTCCAACTGTGATGTCATTCCCCACGGTGGTTGAAAAGCCACCAGGTACAAATTCACTAGCGTGAGTAACATGCACCACCGTGCCATCTTGGATACTAGTGCGCTTTCCGATACGGATGCTGTGAATATCACCACGTATCACCACACTGGGCCAGATGGAGGAGCCACTGCCAATCTCCACATCACCGATGACCACTGCAGCCTCATCAACAAAGGCATCCTCTGCAATAACGGGTGCCATACCTTCAAATGTTCGAATATTGTTCATAGTGATAAATAATTCTCTGTCGAGCTGAACTGGAAGTGTGGTTTCTCTGCATTGAGTGCGATAAGTTTATCGGAGTTTGTCTCTGGATTTCAGCATATTTATGATTCTTGCTGTCAATACCGTAACTGCTTACTCCAAGCTGGAGTGTATTTCACACTGAATGCCAGTGAGCATGATGATATTATTAACCTTTTCACCTGACAGATATCCCTTATGGAAAACCCTCTGCTAAATCTTCCCGGCCTGCCGCCCTTTTCAAAAATCAAGCCGGAACACATTGAACCTGCTGTTGATCAACTGTTGGTAGAGGGCCGTGCTCTGGTGCAATCCGTAGTGGATAGCACGGAGCCACCCACGTGGCAGAGTCTGGTTGAAACACTGGATGTGGAAGATGACAAACTGGGGCGCGCTTGGTCTCCAGTGAGTCATATGAATTCGGTGGTTAATAGTGATGAGCTGCGAGAAGCTTACAATGCCTGCCTGCCAAAGCTGAGTGAATACGCCACTGAGGTGGGACAAAATGAAAAGCTGTTTGATGCCTACAAGGCTGTAGCAGAACAGAGTAGTGATCTTGATGCTGCCCAGCAAAAGGTACTGGAGAATGCCCTGCGGGATTTTCACCTCTCTGGTGTTGATCTGCCGCCTGAGCAAAAAGAGCGCTATAAAGGGATTAGTCAGGCCATCTCTCAGATCACCAGCCAGTTTAGTGACAACCTATTGGATGCCACCAATGCCTGGAGCAAATTGATCACTGATGAAAAGGAGCTTGCGGGACTGCCGGAATCGGCTCTTGGTCTGGCCAAGCAGGTAGCTGAACAGCAGGGTGAAGAGGGCTGGATGCTGACCCTGGATTTCCCCTCCTACATGCCAGTGATGAGCTATGCTGATAACCGAGAACTGCGCCATGAGATGTACCAGGCCTATGCCACTCGTGCATCTGACCAAGGCCCCTATGCTAATAAATGGGATAACAGTGAGAATATGGAGCAGCTGTTGTCGCTGCGTCATGAGTTGGCCAAGCTGCTCGGTTTTAACAATTATGCTGAACGCTCATTGGCCACCAAGATGGCCAGCTCCACTGATGAGGTCATAGGTTTCCTTACTGATCTGGCAAAGCGTTCACATGCTCAGGCCCAAAAAGAGCTGGATGAGTTACAGACCTTTGCCAAAAAAGAGCATGGCGTGGAAGAGCTGAAGGCCTGGGATACCGGCTATTACGCTGAAAAACTCCGTCAGCAGCGCTATGCCTTTGCCCAGGAAGAGCTAAAACCCTACTTCCCAGAGACCCGCGTCATCCCCGGCTTGTTTGCCGTGGTTGAAAGGCTCTTTGGTATCCAGATTAGTGAAATAAAGGATGTTGATACCTGGCACCCTGATGTGCGCTTTTTTGAGATCAAAGACAAACAGGGTGAAACCCGAGGGCAGTTTTATCTTGATCTCTATGCCCGTCGGAATAAGCGCGGCGGTGCCTGGATGGATGATTATGTTGGCCGCATGATTACGCCTAACCAACAGCAGAACCCTATTGCCTACCTCACCTGCAACTTCTCGCCACCGGTGGGTGACCAACCTGCCCTCTTCACCCACAGTGAAGTAGAGACCCTATTCCATGAGTTTGGTCACGGCCTGCACCACATGCTGACCCGCATCGATTATCATGCTGTCTCAGGCATCAATGGTGTGGCCTGGGATGCGGTGGAACTGCCGAGTCAGTTTCTGGAGAATTGGTGCTGGGAGCGGGAAGCATTGGATCTGATCTCTGGCCATTTTGAGACAGGTGAACCGTTGCCCGATGAACTGTACCAAAAGATGTACGATGCCAAGAATTTCCAATCGGCCATGCAGATGGTTCGCCAACTGGAATTCAGTCTATTCGATTTCCGCATCCACCTGGAATACGATCCTGAAGAGGGCGGTCGTATTTATGAGATTCTGGAGCAGGTCAGAGATCAGGTTGCCGTAATCAAACCACCCTCGTTTAACCGTTTCGCGCATGGCTTCTCTCACATTTTTGCCGGGGGATATGGCGCAGGCTATTACAGCTACAAGTGGGCTGAAGTACTGTCAGCTGATGCCTTCTCTCTGTTTGAGGAGAACGGCGTTTTTGATGCAGCCAGTGGGGAATCCTTCTTACACAACATATTGGAAAAAGGCGGTTCGCAGGATGCCGCCGATCTGTTCACTGCATTCCGGGGCAGGGAGCCAAAGGTAGATGCACTGCTGCGTCACTGCGGTATTACCGGGTAATTGTATGTTTCAAAGGTTTTTGGTTGCGCTGTTATTGTTGTTGCTGTCATCCCCTCTTTCAGCGGCATATATTACCGATAAGCTGTTGGCCGGTTTTTATGAAAAACCAGAGGCTGGCTCTGCTGCTCTACAGTTGCTGCCCAGTGGCACACCGGTAGAGTTGCTAAAAACAGAGGGGACTTATACCCAAGTACGCCTACCCAGTCGAGATGAGGGATGGGTTGAGAGCCATTTTATCTCTGATGAGAAACCGGCACAGGTTATGTTATTGGAGCTACAGGCGGTTGCGGGTGGCTTACGCCATAAATTGCAGCAGGCAGGAATAGATTCGGGGCAGAGCAAAACAGCCTTTCCAGATCAGTCCACATTGCAGGCTAAACTTGCCGAAGCCGAGAGGCAGGTGAAAGAGCTGACCCAAGAGCTTCAGACTGCTAAGGGAAAACGATTCAATGAAAACAGCCTTTTATCACTACCGTTATGGATGCCACCGGCAGCTGGATTGCTGCTCCTGCTTGGCTTTATCTGCGGTATCATCTTTCGTAATCTCCGTCTGAGCAAACGCTTTGGTGGGCACAAACTTTAACTCATGCAACAGGTTTAATCATGTCACAACTCAAGCTTGGAATACCCAAAGGCAGTCTGGAAAAATCCACCATCTCTCTTTTTGCGCAGGCGGGTTGGGATATACAGCAACGCTCACGCAACTACTTTCCCAGCATCAATGACCCTGAGATCAGCTGCGCATTAGTGCGTTCACAGGAGATGGGTCCCTATGTTGCTAACGGCACACTTGACCTGGGCCTGACCGGGCATGACTGGATACTGGAAACTGAAGCCGATGTGGTGGAGATCTGTGAACTGGTCTACTCAAAAACCTCTGACCAACCTTGTCGTTGGGTACTGGTTGTGCCACAAGATTCCCCCATCCAATCGGTTGAAGACCTGCAAGGCAAAAAGATCTCAACGGAACTGGTTGGCTTTACTAAACGTTATTTGGCCGATCGTGGTATTGATGCAGAAGTGGAATTTTCCTGGGGTGCGACTGAGGCCAAGGTAGTAGAAGGTCTGGTCGATGCCGTGGTTGAAATCACTGAAACCGGTAGCACCATCAAAGCCCACGGCCTGCGTATTGTCTGTGATTTGTTGCATACTGAGACACGCCTAATAACCAACAAAGCAGCGCTGGCTGACCCCAAGAAGAAAGAGAAGATTGAGCAGATTGCGCTGATGCTGCAATCAGCGCTGACTGCCCGACGCAAGGTGGCCCTCAAGCTGAATGCACCCAAAGAAAAGCTAGAAGAGATTGTTGCCATTCTACCTAGCCTGCACGCACCAACAGTCAGCCATCTTTATGATCAAGAATGGTTGGCAATTGAAACAGTGGTTGATAGTGGCACTACGCGTAACCTTATTCCACAGCTGAAAGCGATGGGTGCGGAAGGTATTTTGGAGTATGAGCTGCGTAAGATGGCTTAATCCTTTTTAAAAACTAGAGCCAAGGACGGCTCACGCTAACTCTTCCCCATTACAAACAACCCTCACATGATGATTGATACCTCTGCCCTACAGCAACGCTTTATTAGCATTCGCGAAAACAAGGCGTTTGAAACCTTTGTTATTGCCATCATTATCGTTTCTGCTTTAGTGATCGGCGCCAAAACCTATGCCATCCATCCACAGGTAAATGCGCTCTTTCAGGTTTTAGATGTTGCCATCACTCTCTTTTTTCTGGCTGAGATAATTATTCGCATGATTGCTGATCACAGCATCAAAAAATTCTTCAGAAAAGGGTGGAATATTTTTGATTTTATAATTGTCACTGCCAGCCTGATTCCAGTAGATGAATCTGAAATGGCACTGCTGGGACGGCTGTTGCGTATCTTCCGTGTCCTGCGCTTGGTCTCCATCATTCCAGAGCTGCGTGTATTGCTGAATGCCTTTGTTACCGCTATCCCTCGCATGGGTTATGTATCGTTGCTGATGTTCATCTTCTTCTATATCTATGCCGCTATGGGCAGCATCTTCTTCAGTAAGATCAACCCAGAACTTTGGGACAACATCACCATTGCCATGCTGACGCTGTTCCGCGTTGCCACCTTTGAAGACTGGACTGATGTCATGTATGAGACCATGGAGGTCTATCCGTTCAGCTGGATCTTCTATCTGACTTTTATATTTATTGTAGCCTTTGTTTTTCTAAATATGATGATCGGCATCGTGCTCGAAGTGCTGCAACGAGAACATGAAAAATTTGATCGTGAAACCGGTGCAGGCGAGGCGGGCGAAGTGCATTGGATAAGAGAACACACAGAGACAATGGAACAAAGGATGGAACGAATGGAAAAGATGCTCATTGATCTGCATGAGAATAGGCAGAACAAAAACTAAACAGAGCAACTATAGCTAGAATAATGCAGAAGGTAGGTTATATTTATTAGTACCAATAGGTCGCTGTTTCTCCATTACCCTATACATAAACCTGGGAGCTTGAATGTGACACATACCAACAAGATTGGGATTGCCATTTTGCTGAGCACATTATTAATAAGTCATCTTAGTTTCGCAGCTTCCTGCTATGAGCAGTCACCCAACTATGTCTCACTGGGTGATAAATATTATGATATCGAGAACAATACGCCACTAACAGCTAGTGATAAAAAGATTGTCAATACATCATTGAAAAAAATGGTTGGCAACTGGGAAGGTAAAGGCACCCTATTTCAATGCTTAGGCCCAGAGTCTGCTCCTATAGCTGAGACTAAACAATTTACACTTTTAGCAAAAGTCTCAACAAACTCATCAAATGAGTTACATGTTGATGCAGAAAAATACTTATTAAATGAAAAGATAAAATCACAAGATCATCTGTTTTTCTTTGGTGCTGCAAACAATTACCGATCAGCCTTAATAACATCTAATAAAATTATACTTGTTGAAAGCTTTCGACAAGTACGCATAGAAGAACAGGAAAACCCCCAAAACAAATCTGAAGAGGAGGCTAAAAAGAATTCTGATACAACAGCACGGATAAGAAGTTTTATGCAGGAAAGAATAAAATTTAAAGAAGAGATTGAAAAAAATTATGATAAAAAAATACCAGCCCAAAGTTTTAGACGGGAAAAAATAGAAACCAATAAATATGCTAATAAAAAAGCACAGGAAAAATTTAGACCCTTTTATGAATTAATACACACAATAGAGCACACCAAAACGCACTTTAATTACAGTCTGCGCAAATATATCAATGGCAGATTGGCTATAGAAGAGAGATGGCAATTGGCTCGTTAAGAACGCCTTAATTGTACTAGCTTAGACCTGATCTAACAGCCATCGTTTTTTAGGGTGGCTGTCAGTTTAGATTTGAGCGTCATTCTTATTAATTACTGTAGATTGAAGTTCACCGGCAGTAATTTGTAACGAGACAACAAACAGCAGAAATATGAGTATGATTGTGTCTTTTCCGTATAACAGTTGAATTAATGAGGCCTTCTGTCCCGTTATATATTTTTACAAGGCTGCATTGATTTTGCTCAGAATAGATTTACTGTTGTGGAAGTTAATAAGATTTATTTCCTTGTTATCTTTTAGAGATAAATTAATTACTTCAAGGAATAGCCAGTGTGACAATTTCGCCGAAACAATTTTTCTAAACTTAATGGTTACCTCATAATCTTGATTGGGCTTTGATAGTGTAAGCTTTTTATTATCAATAGTGATTTGCGCACCATCATGATCTTTTAGAACAGTTTCCAACTTTCTATTGTACCAATGCAGCAAACCTATTGGTAACACCAAAAAGAGTAGTATTTCATTTGAAAGCAGATCGTAATACCAGGAATACATACAACCTACAATGAAAGCTAGCAAGAGAATACTGACTCCTGTATTAACTCTTTGATGTTTCTCATTGTTCCAATCTAGCACCATAATATTGTTGCCTAATAACGTTGCAAATCAGCTGCCAAATACTGCAGAGTATAGCGCAGCGAAACGCCGCAGTATTTGGTTAGCTGGATTTGCCGTGTTAGATGTTTTCTGGCGCCTCTAAAGGCTCGTTGTTAATTAGCATATCTGCAATCTCATCAAGAATATGATCATATTCATGCGCATTCTTGATGCCTGCTTCTTTTAAGCGTTCTATATTTTCTGGAGTGGCATTGTCCAAAGAAGTATCAGCATCATATAGATCTGGTTGTATTCTATAAAACTTAGAATCAGGTACCGTTGATGCTATTTGTTTCATATGAAACTCCGTCATTTGAGGTCCGCCTTCCAGTGCTATATCAATAGATGGTTTTGCCCAACCAAGCGGCCCCCAATCTTTAATTTCAGAATATGAATATGACTGTAGTTCTTTTCCTGTACCAAGAGATAATATTTTCATATCCTTGATGCCTTTTACATTTGGCAACTTAATGGCTTCTGAATATGCGCATAAGGTTGGATCATTTGCAACCATTCCACCATCAATTAAAACATATTTTTTTCGGTTTTCTTCAAGTGAATATATTTTTGCTGCTTCAAAATATGTAGGTGCTGCTGTACTTCCTCGTAATAGTTCCTTTACATAAAAGTCTTCGTTTTTCTTAGCAACATGTTGCTGTGAAAATATAATTGGTTTACGCTTTTTAACATCATAAGACACTAGGCATGTTGGCTTTAGAAGTTCACTTAGTTTAATTTTACCAAATGCATTATTAAGAACCCTTTCTAGCTCATCTGCTGAATACTTCTCATCATTTAAACCACCTAAAGTGCTTATACTTCTCCAGAATCCGACATCAAATATTTCATCGCCATCTTCCAAATAGAAATCAACTGCTTGTGCCGCTGAATATTTTGGCCTTGGCTGCTCACCAGGTCCAGGGCATACGTACGCTGCAGCCAAAATTGCGCCTGTACTTGTACCTGCTACTAAATCAAAATAATCACTAATTCTCGCTTGTGGGTTTTTTGATTGAGTTTGCAGTTTCTCTTCAAGAGACACTAATATTTGGCCAGGAATTATCCCTCTTATCCCACCACCATCTATTGACAATATTCTATATGACATGATCGTTATCCTTATATATCTAAGTTAATTGCTTATTTGACGATACTAACTTTTCCCATATTTCAATTGCTCCACTATTTTCTACAGGCTCCATGTACATCTAACTAGTAATTATATAGTTTCCAGATAACTTACCATGTCTTTTGAATAACCCCCAATAAATCCTAAAATCTCTTATGTTTCCTGACGGCTTAATCGCCAAAATGGTTTGGCTGTTCGGCTCTATTTTTGCGGCTTAATTTCCATGAGTGTGAGCCAGGAAGTTAAACCAGTATTACTCTACTGCCCTTCTCGTTGTAAAATACGCAGTTAACCCGTAGCAAATTTTGGATTCAATTATGCAGCAGCCTGAAGAAAAAGCCGTTGAGAAAACCTCAACTAATTTCAATCGCCTGAAGAAACGCCTGGAACGACAGGTTGGTAAGGCCATTGCCGATTATAATATGATCGAAGAGGGTGACACGGTGCTGGCTTGTCTCAGCGGTGGTAAAGACTCCTACACCATGTTGGATATTCTGCTGAATCTACAGAAGCGGGCACCGATTGATTTCCGCATTATTGCGATGAACCTGGACCAGAAGCAGCCACTGTTCCCAGAGCATGTGTTGCCGGGTTATCTCAGCACTCTGGGCATTGAGTACCATATTATTGAAGAGGACACCTATTCAATCGTTAAAGAGAAGGTGCCAGAGGGCAAGACCACCTGCTCGATGTGTTCCCGTTTGCGTCGAGGTGTGATCTATCGAGTGGCAAAAGAGTTGGGTGCCAACAAGGTGGCATTGGGTCATCATCGGGATGACATAGTGCAGACGCTATTTTTGAATATGTTCTTTGGCGGCAAGCTAAAAGGGATGCCCCCCAAGTTGCGCACCGATGACGGCGAGCTGGTTGTGATTCGTCCTCTGGCTTATTGCCATGAAAATGAAATTATTCGCTACGCTAACCGGCGTGAGTTTCCGCTTATTCCCTGCAATCTTTGCGGCACACAAGAGAATTTGCAGCGTCAAAATATTAAGCAGATGTTATTGGAGTGGGAGAAGGAGTATCCCGGTCGTACCGAAACTATCTTCCGTGCTATGCAGAATATTGTCCCCTCACATCTGGCAGATCATGAGTTGTTTGATTTCAAAGGGTTGTAATGATTCTTTATCTGCATGGGCTTAATAGTGCTGGCACAGCAGGTAAAGCAATAACACTGCGTGAGTCGCTGGCTCCCATTTCGGTTATCAGTCCCACCTATCCGGCGCATCGTCCAAAGCAGGCGGTGGCTGAACTGAGCCGGTTGATTGAAGAGTTGATCAGTAAAGAGCCTGAGTTGGTAATTGTTGGCAGCTCTATGGGCGGGTTTTATGGGCAATATTTAGCACGCCAATTTCCGATTGCTCATCTGATGATGATCAACCCGGCACTCAAGCCTTGGGAGCTGTTGTATCAACGTGAAGGGGAGCATCAGAATTTTGTAACTGGTGAGCGTTATATCCTAACGGCAGAGGATATCCAGCAGACCCGCAATTATGAGATTATAGTGGTTAATGATGGCGCACCCACCACACTGTTTCTGGATAAGGGCGATGAAACTATCGACTACCGGGAGGCTGCGGAAATGTATCGTGACTCAGGTGAGTTGCTCATCTTTGAAGGGGGCGACCATCGCTTTCAACATATGAAAGAGGTGATCACATATATCCAGAGTCGTTATCCGTATTAGCCTGCCAGACGGCCAAAGATACGAAAGCCAGCAACGTAGGTGCCAATAGCCGAGCCAAGCGTGCTGAGTATAAAAACAAGCAAAATCCGTGAGACTCTATTTTTCCACCAGCCTTTGATGTGAACAGTATCTTTGCGCAGCTGAGTAAAATCCCCAACCTCTGGTTTACGTAGATAGATCTCAGCTGCGGCAGTGACCATGCCGGCACCAATAGTTGGATTGAGTGAGGTGAGTGGTGCTGCCAGAAAAGCGGTAGCTACTGTCAATGGGTGGGCGGCGGCGATCAGTGCGCCCAGTGCAGAGAGACCACCATTGATCAGTACCCAGTCTGAAATAAGTTGCCAGCCCAATTCCGGGCTGCGTGAGAAACCAATACCAAAACCCACAAAAATAAGCGCAACAATGAACCAGGGAATCAGCTTTGGCCAAGTGCTTGGGATGGGCATCTGATCCAGTGTATTGATTCTTTCGGCGGGCTTTTGAATACCAGCTTCCAGATAGTTTTGGATGCCTTTAAGATGACCGGCACCCACAACGGCCAGCACATTCTCATGCCCATCACGCAGAACCTCTTCCAACAGACGTGCAGCCATATACTGATCACGCTCATCAATCAGCGGAATGTAGAGTGCTTCCTGTTCATCAGCGAACTGGGCAAAGGTGGTTTCAAGGATGTCGCCCTCTTTCAGACGTTCAATCTCCTCTTCTGATACCTCTTCATGGGAGATAACGCTAGCAATCAATCCACTAAAAAGAGCAAACCGCTGCCACCAGGGAACATTGTGGGCAACGCGCTTGAGGGTAACGCCAATCTCGCGGTCAATCAGCAGCACGGGCCGATGGCTATCGTGCGCTGCTTTGATGGCCTCGCGTTGTTCAGCACCAGGTTCAATATCAAATTGTTCTGCCATGCGCTGTTGGAACGCGCCCAATGCCAGACTGGCAATGACCATGAGTACCTTTTTTTCGCGCATTACACGGAAGAGATCCATGCGAGCAAGTGAGTCGGGGTCGATGAGTGAATTAAAACGGCTAGGGCACAGTTCAACAGCTACAGAGTCATATTCATCTGTGGAGAGCAGTTCCTTGACTTTTTCTGCACTGGCCCGCGAAACATGGGCTGTGCCCAGCAGGGTTATGCGGCTGTTTCCTATCTGGATATGAACTAAGGGTTCCTGATCGTCACTCATATTTTGGCGTTATTCTAACTTGAGGCTAAATTGAAAGGGCATATGATAGCAGGATGTAAGCCACTTCTGTGGCCAAATAAGTTATTGCAGAACAAAATTCTACAATGCTTGACGCAACCAAGCCTGGGTGCCATAACATGTACTCAATTATCCTCTGCCAACAGGGAAATATAATGCCAACCCTTTTTATACGCAGGCTCACTTTATTGATTGTGGTTATATTGCTTGCGGGCTGCCAATCTCTAGAGATCAAAGAGAGACAAAATTCTCTTGAGAAGGTGCTGAACGCCTATGAAACAGCAATACGCTGGAGTTATATCCACCAGGCTTATAGCCTTATGAAGCCTGAACTTATAAAGAACACTGAAATTCCTCAGGGGCTGGAAAATATAAAAGTGACTCAATATGAAATTCTGAAACCTGCTGTTATTGAGAGCATAAAGAGTAATATTGCAAGGCAGGTTGTGTTTATAAGCTATGTTGAAAAGGATCGGCAGAAGGAGAAGACAATCACAGATCATCAACTTTGGGAGTATGACGATGATGCAGGCCGTTGGTATCTGATCAGTGAAATACCTGAATTTGTAAAGGTGCCAAAGATGCGTGAGCTACCACTGGACAGATAACAGCAGGTATTGATTGATGCATCATCCGCAAAAACTACCCTCATCAGCCGCCTTTCTAGTTACCGTTGCTGCCTTTGTTATCCTCGTTGCAGGACTGCGTGAGGCTCAGCCGATATTGGTACCCTTTCTGCTGTCTGCTTTTATCGCCGTTATTGCGATGCCCCCACTGGTTTTTCTGCAACACCGGCATATCCCAAAAGGGTTGGCGCTTACGCTGGTTATTGGTGGCGTGGTTGGCATTGGCATGTTGATGGGTGCCCTGGTGGGAAGTGCCGTGGATGACTTCTCAGCACAGCTGCCTACCTATCAGGCAAAGCTTGAGGTGCAGACGGTAAACTTCCTCAATTGGTTGGCTGGGATGGGCATCGAAATATCCAGAGAGGTTGTGAACAATCTGCTTGATCCGGCCAAAGCGATGAAAATGGCGGCTCAAGGATTGAACACCCTTGGCGGACTGTTGACTAACGCCTTTCTGATTCTGCTCACCGTTATTTTTATTCTGCTCGAAGCCTCCAGTTTTCCCACCAAGCTGCATCGGATCTTTGATGATCCAGAGCACTCCTTCAGCCAGCTTGAACGATTCACCGACAACATCAAACGTTACATGGCCATCAAGACAGGTACCAGCCTGTTGACCGGCGTAGTTATCACTGTTTGGCTTTGGGTGATTGGCGTGGACTACCCTGTGCTGTGGGGTACCCTCGCCTTCCTGCTCAACTATGTGCCAAATATTGGTTCGATCATTGCGGCCATTCCAGCTCTGTTATTGGCACTGGTACAACTCGGCCCAGGGGCTGTGCTCTGGTCTGCTATCGGTTATCTGGTGGTCAACAATCTGGTGGGCAATGTGATAGAACCCCGTTTTATGGGGCGTGGCCTGGGCCTCTCCACCCTGGTGGTTTTTCTCTCATTGGTATTTTGGGGCTGGGTGCTTGGCCCGGTTGGCATGTTTCTCTCAGTGCCACTGACCATGACACTTAAGATAGCACTGGATAGCAGTGAAGAGACCCGCTGGATAGCTATTCTGCTGGGGCCTGAGGTTGATGAGACTGAACCCAAGAACCGTGATTAATCACGGTTCTTGGGTTCAGCTGTAACAGCTAAGCTAGTTTGCGCTTTCTTTGAAAAAAGAGCAGGCCAGTTAGCCCAGACATTAAAAGCGGTAATGCAGCAGGAAGAGGTACAACAGTACCTTCAACAGTCAGCTTGAGATCAGATATTTCAATTGTTGCATCGGTAAGAATATAGCCGTTGGCATCATCCTCCAACCGTAAGGATAGCCTCCCTGTACCGAGTGGAAAGCCATTGTGAGCTAATCCCAAAAGCGCTGTGAGATTGTTAGTTGTGGCCGCTAGGTCAAGGCTACCGCCACCAAGCGTAGAGCCATATACAGGATCATGATTAGTTATTACCGCCATGGGGTCTTTTTGCTCAAATGATGAAATAGAACAGGTACCTACACTGGCATCACACCATCGGTATGAGCCTGTTGTCGTTGTTGCTGCCCAATCGATTGACATTGATGTAACAGTATTGAATTGAACCCCTAAATCAAAGTCTGCGAATACTGAACTGGAGGATTGGGTGTAGACACCATTCAAGGAAGGAACTGATATTGAAACGGTAGCTGCTAGACTTGAAGCAGAAAAACAGATGGTAATGAGTAAAACTATTATTCTAAGGTGCATTTTAATATTTCCTTTCATTTATTATTAATTTCTATCCTGCTTGATCTTGCCGATCATAACGTTTATTGGTGTAGAATCCAATTTGCGCCATACTCGGCGGTTCTCCCTAAGGCGGCAAGCAGATAGCTCAAAGGTAAGGCATATGAATATGGCCGATAATGACTCGCAGAATGATCTTTTGAGAGAGGTCGCACCAAAGAAGAAAAAACCCAGCGCGCTTCCCAAAATTATCGTTATGCTGCTTCTGGCTGGAGCTGTTGGTTTATACCTGTTTCCTGCTGATGAGCCGGCCAAGATTGTTGATATACCCAAAGTGACGGCTCCGGCTGAGGAGATGGCTGTAGACTCAGAATCCAGCGCTGTTCAGCCGGCTTCAGAATCAGAATCTGTAGCACATGCGCCTGCTATTCTCATACCAAAGTCTGAAGTAGATTCAGCGGCAAAAATCATACGTACCCCTGGCAGCTCAGCCAGAGCCATTATTGCCAAATCCAAAGAGGCAAAAGAACCGGTCAATCTGAAGCAGATCTTTAATTCAGCACAGGAGTTCAAGGCCAAGAGCATGCTTGCGGATGCTCATCTCCTCTACTTTTTTGCAGCCAGACAGGGGCATAGTGCAGCTGCGCAAGCGCTGGCGAAGATGCATGATCCGGCGCATTACTCAAAACAGACTAGCGTTATGGATGGGCCTGATCTGGTGCAGGCTTATAAGTGGTACCGGAAGGCGGCCAAGGGCGATCACAGTGCTGCAAGAAAAGAGCTGAATAATTTCCGCACCCAAGTGGAGCAGATGGCTGCCAGTGGCAATAGTGAAGCGAAGCAGTTGTCTCTACAGTGGCAGTGAACCGGAGCAAATTATGATAAATAAATGGATAACATCCTCCCGCATATGGATCTTAATCTTGCTGCTGGGATGGGTGATGCCTGCCTTTGCAGAACAGCAAAAACCGTTGTTGATGCCTGGCAAAAGCTCCCTGTATCAACGTGTATTGGCAAGGCCTGAAGCCATGCTACATGCTGCCGCTGGATCTCCGAATGCACTACGGGAGATCAAGCCTTTTACGGTCTTTTATATCTATGGAGAGCGCAAGGTTGGCGGTGAAGAGTGGATAAAGGTAGGTACAGATAGCCACGGCAATACTCAGGGTTGGGTGCTAAAGAGACAGCTTATACCCTGGAATCAGGTGCTGACGGTGGCGTTTCGCAATCCTGCTATGCAAAACCGCGTTCTTCTATTTAAAGAGCGCGATGAGCTGAAGAAGTTGATTCAATCGAACAACCAGTCAACCTATCAGCAGCTTTATCAAAGAGCAGTTGCTGGCACGCTTGATAATGATTCTCCAGTTATTGCCATTCAGCCTGAGCATCACATCGACATTCAAGATGATTTTTACCTGGTGCCTATTCAACAACATGAGGATGTCTATCTGGGTAGCGAACAGGCCATGATGCTGCAAGTCACTACGGTGCCGCTAAAGGAGGGTCAATCCTCCACACAGGAGGCCGCGAAGAAAATTGCCGCCAAAGCCAAAATCAGCTCACCACAAAAAACCAAACGCTTCAGCTCAGGTCTGGTTTTTGTGACAGATGCGACGAACTCTATGGGGCCTTATATCAACCGTACCCGTGAGGCAGTGCGCAAGGTTTATAAATCTATTGAACGAGCAGGGCTGAAAGATGAAGTCAGTTTTGGTCTGGTTGCCTATCGGGACAATCTCTCTGCATCACCTGAACTGGGATATCTTTCGCGCACCTTTGTCCCTCTTAAAGAGGGTACGAATCCGAAGACATTTTTTAGGAAGGCAGATGCCCTTAAACCGGCAAAGGTCTCAAGTCAGGATTTTGTTGAGGATGCCTATGCTGGCATAAAACGCGCCATTGATGAGCTGGGTAAAAGTGATTACACCGCTCGCTATGTTGTACTAATTACAGATGCCGGCGCTCGTTCGGCAGATGATCCACTCAGCAGCACAGGCTTGGATGAGGATGAGCTGAGGCAGTTGGCGCTGAAAAAAGGTGTGTCGATTTGGGTGCTGCATCTGCGGACACCTATAGGCCAGCCCAACCATGCAGCGGCAGCCAAACAGTATAAACATATCTCTCACTACCCCGGCATTGGCGATTTCTATTACGGCGTTAAAATGGGTCAGGTCAGAGAGTTTGGCCGGGTGCTGGATGCGCTGGCTTCGCAAATAACAGAGCAGGTACGTTCAGTCATTGAAATTGATAGGCTGACAAGAGGGCCTGCAACGGGTGGCAGCTCGCAACAGGTGAGTAAAAAGCAGTCAGAGGCTGATAATCAATTAGCAGAATTTCAAGAAAAGGTAGCAAAGCTGGGTTATGCCCTGCGTATGCGCTATCTGCAAAGTAAAGAGGGTGCGGTACCAGAGGTATTTAATGCCTGGCTGGTGGATCGTGATTTTCAAAACCCATTGCTTTCAACCTTGGATGTGCGCGTTCTGCTGACGCGTGATCAGTTAAGTGATCTGCAATACGTTTTAAAGCAGGTCTTGATTGCTGCTGAAGATGGGCTATTATCGCCGCGAAATTTTCTTAATGATCTGAAAAGTCTATCCGCTACTCTGAGTCGCGATCCTGATGAAATACAGAGCAGCACGCGGGCCACAGGTTCTGGCGGTGGCAATCTGGCAGACTTAGGTTATATGCGCGAATATATTGAAGACCTACCTTATACCGGTGAAGTGATGAATCTCTCGCTGGATAATTGGGCCGATTGGCCAGCCAAACGCCAGCTTGAATTTACCCATCGGTTAGAGCGCAAGATTGGCTACTATCAGGCGTTGCATGATCATACTGATCTTTGGATCTCTCTGGATGGTGGCCCAATAACGGGTGATTCTGTCTTCCCCGTTACTTTGGATATGCTGCCCTGAAATACGCTGCAACTCAAATACCCAGTGGAAGCCTGACCAGAGATGAGCAGGTGCTCATCTATCACCTGCGTGATGTGATGATGACCCGCATGGCCGGAGGCATTGAGTTTCGCCTCACGGTGCCCAGCCTGCAAATCTCATTGGGTGAGAAGATCGCACTGATTGGCCATAGCGGCTGCGGCAAAAGCACGCTGCTGGATATTCTCGCCATGATCCTGCGCCCCACCAGTGCAGGGGCATTCCGCTTCAGGCCAGAAAAAGAGGCCCCTCCTATTGATGTGGCGAAAGCCTGGTCGCAGAAAGATCTCAATTTTATGGGTGATCTGCGCAAACACCGCATCGGCTATGTGATGCAGACAGGCGGGTTGCTCTCCTATCTAACAGTGCGGGATAACATTGGCCTCTCACGCCAACTGTTGGGGATGCCGGATGATGGAACAGTTGAAGAGCTTGCAAAAAATCTTGGTATAGAGCGCCATCTGGATAAACGTCCTGAGCTGTTATCAACAGGTGAGCGACAACGTGTCGCTATTGGCCGGGCCTTGGCGCACCATCCCTCTATTGTTATAGCTGATGAACCTACAGCTTCACTGGATCCTATTGCCGCCAGAAATATTATGACCCTGTTTGTAGAGCTGGTTGAAGAGATGCGCATCACAGTCATTATTGCCAGTCATGACTGGAAACATATCAAGCAGCTTGGATTACGCAGGCTTGCACACCGTACAACTCAAAATAGTGCCGGCACAGTGACTGAAACGAAAGTCACAGGTTAATTGGCAACCTAATACAGAAGTGATGAATTAACGTGGCCAATCCCATTCAAAAAATGCGCAACATCTTTAAACTGGCGCTGACCGACTACTTCTATGAGTGGCAGATGTCCAGCTGCTTTGTATTGGCGTTAGCAGCCGTATTGGCGCCGATGATGATTCTGTTTGCTCTAAAATTTGGCATTGTCGGCAGTATGGTAGAGCAGCTGATTGAAGACCCCCGCAACCGGGAGATTCGACCTGTAGGCAGTGGCCACTACAATTTAGAGTGGTTTGATGCGGTGCGTGCAAAAGCGGAAGTGACGTTTATTATTCCCCGTACCCGAAGTCTTGCGGCAACTATGCAACTTAAAAGCGATGCGGCAACACGCATCATTCCAACAGAACTCATTCCAACCGCAGAAAAGGAACCACTATTTTATAAAGATGTGGCCATACCTACAGGTCTGCATCAGATTGTCCTTTCTGAATCAGCGGCCAGAAAGCTCAAGGTTGGCGTTGGTGATCAAGTCGATGGTAGTTTAAACCGCCGTTATAATGGCCAAAATGAACGAGTGCACATTAAACTAACGGTGGTCGGCATTACACACTTGGCGGCATTTGCGCGCGATGGTGCTTTTGTGCCGCTTGATCTCATTGTTGCCACAGAAGATTTTCTTGATGGCCGGGCTGTTTCTTCAATGGGTTGGCAAGGTGATCCACCGCTTAAGAGTGAGCGTAGTTTCCCTGGCTTTCGGCTCTATGCCGATTCAATTGATAATGTTGCGGCACTTAGAGATGGACTCATTGCCAGCGGTATAGAAGTGAGAACCCGGGCAGCAGATATTGATATTGTTCAAACCATGGAAAAGCGGTTAAATGCAGTATTCTGGTTTGTGGCGGTTATAGGCTTGACGGGTTTCTCATTTTCATTAGGTGCAAATCTTTGGGCTAATGTGGATAGAAAGAAGAAAGAGTTGAGCGTTTTGCGGCTGGTCGGATTTAGAACGTCCGACATTGTTTGGTTTCCAGTATTGCAGGCACTGCTAACAGGTTTGTTTGGCTGGGCAATGGCAAGCGTTATTTATCTGGGTGTAGAGACGAGTATCAATCGTATGCTGATAACTCAGGTGGAGGATAACAATCCAGTATGCCAACTGTTGCCACTGCATTTTGGAATAGCCCTGGTATTTACCGTTGGGGCTGCAGTAGTTGCTGCCGCGCTTGGAGGCTACCGGGCAGCAAGAATTCAACCATCGGATGGACTTAGAGAGATTTAGCCCAGTTTTAAATGCCAGTAGTTTTATGGATGTTAAATTTAAAAAAGTCGTTGTAGGTTTTGCAGGTGCGATTGTGGTTGTTGCCAGTGTTCTATTTTGGCCGAACGATTCTCACAAAGTTACACTTCGAGAAACAGCAACGGCAAAGCAGTCAACCTATCAATCAAAGGTTATGCCAGTTGAAAAATTTAAAAAAGGCAGCAAGGAACAATCTACTGTAGCAGCAGATCTACCAGAGAAAATATTAGCGCCTGTTATAAATAATCACCAAGCGGTTCAAACTGAGCAGGCTGCCGATAATGTGAAGACCATGAAGAATATTCTTAATATAAAACTTAAAAAAGAGAGTTCCATTGTATTTGATAAAACAGCAGAAAAAGCTAAGTCTGAAATTATGCCAGATTTAAAAATAACAGCGCTGAAGCTGAAAAGATCGACTGCTATTCATCTAGCTCAAACGCTATAAAATAATATCTTCAACCTTCAATAACTAAAATTTGCTTTATGCAATCTTGATTCGAACGACCTTCATTATTTCTATATCAAAACCAGCCACCTTTTCAGTGCTGGGGTAATACGTCAGATTTACGCGCTGTCCTTTAATACTTTTATAATGCTGCTTGCGTCGATATTTAAAAGGCGCATCACAACCTTCAATCATTATTGTATTAACAGTCCACTCGCCATCGTCCCGCTGTACATGTGAAGTTACCTTCTGCATTTCAGAGTGAACAAGCTGTTTGTGTTTTTTGATTAATGCTTCTGGGTCTGAATTCATTTTATTATAAATAAAGAGTATGCATGCGCTGTGTGCTGTGGAGAGCAAAACGACACAAACGCACAGTAGTGGGAATGATAATAAGTTTATTGTGGCAAATAAAGGAGAAAAAGAGACTGGGTTAATCTATCTTGCATCCTAAGCATCGCGACAGGTTGGCTGTAATTTTGTTAAAACCCTATAGATATTTGGCTAATTTTACGTCTACAGTTTGAATATGTACCAATAACCACTCCATCATAAAAATTTTGAGCTTTTTAATAACATCTGAATCAGCTTTTGAGTATAGACTAACTATAGTTACCAATAAATGCAGTCCAATCCTATTCCGAGGTGGCTTAACTTTGGAACATAGTGCAGACAGTTTGCTTAATACATTTCATGCAGAGACAGGTGATTCAGCCTTAGCGATATTGAATGCTTCGCGTCATGGTCTGACACACCAGGAAGCAGCAACTCGCCTTGCCATTCATGGTGCTAATAGGTTGCCGCGATCCAAGTTGCCAGGAATGATACAGGTATTTTTGAGTCAGTTTACAAGCCCGCTAATCTATATCTTGGTCGCAGCAGCAATTCTCTCGTTGCTTATTCAAGAGTGGTCTGATGCTCTGTTTATTATTGCTGTGCTGCTCATTAATGCCATTATTGGCACTGCTCAAGAGTTCTCGGCGCAACGCGCTGCGGATGCGCTTAATCAACTGGTCACCACTCGATGCCGGGTGCTGCGTGAGGGTGACACCTATGAGATTAATGCCGAAGAGCTGGTGCCAGGTGACATCGTTTTGCTTAATGCCGGCGATAGGGTGCCTGCGGATATCCGTTTGCTTGATAGCTATGATCTAGAGGTTGATGAGTCGCTGCTGACGGGTGAATCTCTAGCTGTGTGCAAAGTAGCGGATAGCGTGCTGGATAGTGATACCTTTTTGGGTGATCGTATCAATATGCTTTTTGCTGGCACCTTGATTGCGCGAGGACGAGGGCATGGCGTTGTGGTTGCTACAGCGCTCTCAACCGAACTGGGTCATATTGCGGCAGATGTGCTGGGTAAAGCGCCTGCCAAGGCACCGCTGCTGGTACGCATGGAGGTATTTACTCAAAGGGTAGCCATTTTGGTGGGCATAGCAGCACTGATAATGGCGGGGTTTGCCCTCAGTAGAGGCATGCCGTTGAGTGAGATCTTTCTGCTGACAGTGGCGCTTGCCGTTTCAGCTATTCCTGAAGGTTTGCCAGTGGCGTTGACAGTAGCACTGGCTATTGGCATGCGCCGCATGGCTAGCCGCAATGTCATTATTCGTCGATTGATGGCAGTAGAGTCGCTGGGCTCCTGTACTTTTATTGCTACCGATAAGACGGGTACTTTGACAGTAAATCAGCTGACGGCCCGCTGCATTGTCTTTCCCAACCATGACAAACTGGAGGTGACTGGCGAAGGCAATAAACCTGAAGGAGCCCTTCTCACCCCGCAAGGTATTTCGCAGGTTGGCTCAAATATGCTGGTGCAGCGTCTTTGTCAGGCTGCTGTTTTAACCAATGATGCGTTTTTGGGGCATCGTGATAGTGATTGGGTCACTCATGGGGATGCAGTCGATATTGCGCTATTAGTGATGGCACATAAGGCTGGAATTGTTCAGGCAGAGAGCTTAACTGCCGCTCCTGAACAGGCGAGCATCCCTTTTGAATCGGCACGTCTCTTTTCTGCCAGTTTGAATGAGATAAATGGTGAGACTCAGGCTTTTGTTAAAGGGGCGTTGGAGTCGTTGTTGCCTAAGTGCACACAGATGGTGACACCCACAGGTGATACCGCACTGAACCAAGAGCTTATTGTAGAGCAGACGCATGCACTCGCCAGCCAGGGCTTTCGGGTGCTGGCGTTGGCTAGTGGCACCATCAGGCTGTCGCCTGGGGAGGTTTTTTCAGAAGAGCATCTGCAAGGCCTGACGCTACTTGGATTGGTTGGCATGATTGATCCATTGCGTACCGAAGCAAAGGCCGCTGTCATTGCTTGTCGTAAAGCTGGCATTGAGGTGGCGATGGTTACAGGTGACCATCCTGCTACAGCATTTGCCATTGCTCAAGAGTTGGAGTTGGCGGATCACTCTAGTCAGGTGGTGACTGGCCCTGAACTACATCAAGCAAAAGATGTTGCCGCCTTTGATCAATTGACACGGCAAGCAAGGGTTTTTGCCCGGGTAGATCCCCGACAAAAGCTTGATATTGTTGAGTCATTGCAGCGCAACGGCCACTTTGTTGCAGTGAGTGGAGATGGTGCCAATGATGCCCCTGCCCTACAGGCCGCTCAGGTGGGCGCAGCCATGGGCAAGAGTGGCACTGATGTTGCGCGGGAAACAGCTAGCTTGATTCTTACTGATGATAATTTCAGTTCAATTGTAGCCGGAGTAGAAGAGGGACGCGTGGCTTATGCCAATGTGCGTAAAGTAATTTTCCTGTTAATTTCTACAGGTGCTGCAGAACTGGTGCTTTTTAGTTTGGCTCTTTTTACTGGCCAACCCCTGCCTCTACTGGCTGTTCAGTTGCTATGGCTCAATTTGGTAACTAACGGTATTCAGGATGTGGCCTTGGCTTTTGAGCCTGCTGAGGGAGATGAGCTGCAACAGCCACCACGTTCTCCACAGGAACCTATCTTCAATCGTCTAATGGTAGAGCGTGTCATCATCTCTGCATTGGTGATTGGAAGTGTAGCTTTTTTGCTTTTTCACTGGCTGCTTAATCATGGTTACAGCTTAGACGAGGCACGAAATGGTACTCTGCTATTGATGGTGCTGTTTGAGAATATCCATGTTTTCAATAGCCGGTCAGAGACTTGTTCTGCATTCCGTCATAATCCACTACGCAATCCTATCTTATTGATCGGAACGCTCTTGGCACAGCTGATACATATTGGTGCTATGTATACGCCATGGATTAATGATGTACTGCATATTAAGCCTGTATCACCACAACTCTGGCTAGAGCTATTGGCTTTGGCACTGACTGTGCTTGTTATTATGGAATTGCATAAAGTAATCTGCCACAGGCATAAAAAATATAATCATTATGACCTGCCGCACTAGGATTAAGAATTTGATAACCAGCATAGTGTTTGTTCAGAATAAACCTTAAAAAGATGATTGTGCTTTTGTAAGTAGGGTACTAGACAGCCAACTGTTCTGTTCAGCATCGCTGCATAAATAAAAGCTGCTTGGAGTTAAATATATAAATTGGCTTGAGTAAGCGCTTATTGAATAATTATTTTATTCTGGCTGTGTTTTTATATAGCAATAACTTTATTTCGCCCCTCAAATTTTGCTTTATAAAGTGCAATATCAGATTGAGCAATTAACTCTTGGTATAGTTGGCCTGAATCAGGAATCATACTGGATACACCTAAACTTACTGTAACCCACTCATTATTATCTGGCCTTGTGTGTGGAATTTGTAAATCAATAACTGCACTGCATAATGCCTTTGCTATTATGCTAGCTGCTTTGCAGTTTGTTTCGGGAATGATGACGACAAATTCCTCCCCTCCGTATCGAGCTACAAAGTCTGCTGGACGGCGAAGAGCATTTTTCAGTGTAATGGCTACTTGCTTCAGGCATTCATCACCAGCCTGATGTCCAAAGGTATCGTTGTATAATTTGAAGTAGTCAATGTCGATCATGATGAGAGAGAGTGATTTCTGCGATCGCAGAGCCCGTTTCCATTCATGCTCTATTTTTTTATCGAACAATCTCCGGTTGGCAATATTGGTTAATCCATCAATCATGGAAAGTCTGTTGAGCTGCTCATTGGCTTCTTTCAGTTGAGTGGCCAATGTGATGATCTCTTTTTCCCATGCTTTTCTGGATGCCATCTCTTTTTTTAATTTTAATGCGGTGCAAATTCTAGCTAGCAGCTCAATCTTGCGGATTGGCTTTTTGATATAGTCAGTGGCTCCACTTGAAAAGGCGTTGTCGAGTAGTGATATATCTGCTGCTGCAGATAACATGATGATAGGGGTATCTCTGTAGCACTCGATGGTTCTTATTTGATGGCAAGCCTCACTGCCAGAAATATCAGGCATGTTGGTGTCCATCAGAATCAGATCAACCATCGGGTGTTCAGGCCAAGAAGACTCTTCGTCTCCACGCAGCAGTTGAAGTGTCTGTTGTGCTGAGGTGGCAAAGAGAAAATTGCTGCACCCTGCTTTTGTAAGGTAGGTGCGGATATGCTCCCTTGCCTCTTCAGATCCATCTACGATTAAGATCTTCATGGTTGAGAAGTCTTCTATCTCTACCAACCATGATGTCTCTCGCTTTCTGGTATATTCAATCACCTAAAACCCCACTTTCCCTGTTATTAAACAGCTCCCTAGGAAGCATCTCATCTTCCACCACCAACAGAGAGCTGTCTTGTATATACCGCGATTTACTCTTAGGAAATATTAGCAGTAATATATTTATTTGCGCGTGCCATAGTGCACATATTTTGAACTACTGAATACCTAGAGAATTTAAATCCGTTAGGTAAAGGGTATTGGCTAGCGTGCGCTGAAGGGGTACTGTGTATTATTAAAACTAGAAAAATCAGTTGAGTGCGCGTGCAGGGTGTAAGATATTTATCTGATTAACTGCTTTTTCTAGGTTTAATAGTTTAATAGTTTAATAGGGGCTATCTGTGTCCAAACACCAACAACACCTGCTGATCTTAATTGTCATAATTGCTGGTTTGAGTGCGCTGTTTTGGTACAGCTCACGACCTGAACCAGTGCCTGTATTGGTGGTGGTAGCGGAAAAGGGCGTGGTTGAGCAAACAGTTGCCAATACTCGTGCTGGCACCGTTAAGGCCTGCCGTCGCGCGCGGCTCTCTCCCAGCACGGGGGGGCAGATTGCTGTGCTGGATATCCATGAGGGGGATCAGGTCAAGAAAGGCCAACTGCTGTTAGAGCTCTGGAATAAGGATCTGACCGCTGAGATCCTATTGATGGAGAATGAGGCCAAGGCTGCCCAGGCCACTGCCCGGGCTGTTTGTCTACAAGCGGATGTTGCGCAACGTGAGGCCAATCGACTGGTGCAGCTCAAACAGCGCGGCGTTATCTCTGAGGAATCCACCGACAAGGCCAGCACCAGCGCCAAATCCCAGCGCGCTGATTGTGAATCAGCCAGGGTGTCTGCCAAGGTCAGTGTTGCACGGGTTGGGGTTAGTCGAGCCCAACTGGAACGCACCCAGTTGTTTGCCCCTTTTGATGGCGTAGTTGCAGAGGTTAATGGTGAGATCAGCGAGTATGTCACCCCTTCTCCTCCCGGCATCCCAACTCCACCCGCAGTTGATCTGATTGATAACGCCTGTTTCTATATTACCGCCCCTATTGATGAGGTGGATGCACCCAAAGTGAAGCTGGGACAGTCGGCTCGTATTACGCTGGATGCGTTTGGTGAACAGCAGTTCCCCGGTATTGTTCGCCGAATCGCACCCTATGTGCTGGATATGGAGAAGCAGGCGCGCACAGTCGAGGTCGAGGTGGAATTTACGCGTAAGCAGGATATTGAACAGCTGCTTGCCGGTTACAGTGCCGATGTGGAGATTATATTGGCGACCCACCAAAATACCCTGCGTATCCCCGCCGAAGCGGTTATGGAGGGTTCCCGAGTGTTGCGGTTTTTAGCGGATGATGGAGTGTTGCAAGAGGTCAATATTAAAAGCGGTCTTTCTAACTGGGATTACACGGAGGTGCTCTCAGGGCTCAAGGCGGGTGATCAAGTTGTAACCTCAATCGACCGCAAGGGCGTGGAAGCTGGTGCTGATGCCATTCTGGATGCCGAACAGTAACCATGATTGAGTTGCAAGATGTCCAACGTAGTTTCCAGGTGGGTGATGAGACCGTTCATGCGCTACGCGATCTTAACCTGCAACTTGCGGCGGGTGACTATGTTTCTCTAATGGGGCCATCTGGCTCTGGTAAATCCACGCTGCTCAATATCTTGGGACTGCTCGACCACCCAGATGAAGGCTGTTATCAATTTGAAGGCACCGAGACCACCTCGCTCAACGAGGAGGAGCGGGCTGATCTGAGGCGCCACAAGGTTGGGTTTGTATTCCAGTCCTTCCATCTGGTGCCACGTCTAACTGCTTTTGAGAATGTAGAATTGCCGTTGATGCTGGCGGGTATTGACCCTGAGATTCGAAAGCCACAGGTAGAGCAGACGCTTGAAGCGCTGAGCCTCACTGACCGCAGTCACCATCGCCCTGACCAACTCTCTGGCGGACAGCGTCAGCGAGTGGCCATTGCTCGCGCTACCATCATGCATCCCACGCTGCTGCTGGCGGACGAACCGACGGGCAACCTGGATAAGCACTCTGGCCAGGAGGTAGTTGAGATACTGGAGAGGCTGAATGAAGATGGAATCACGCTGATTGTTGTTACCCACGATCCCGAAATTGGCTCACGTGCCAAGTGTCAAATCAAGATGATTGACGGGGCCATAGTGTGAAGGCTGAGGTTTATACCAATCTATTGGTTGGTTATGTTTCAATGGAAACATTATGGTGAATTCATGTGATATGGAATCAGAGTCAGAAGCTACAGATGAAACATTTATAAAAATTACAGTTGCATTGAAGGAGTCTGGCGTCCCTGTAAAAGAACTTAAGCTATCATCAAAATTGGAGCCATTGCTTATTAATTATAAAGGGGTAATTCTCAATGAATTAGGCAAAATTGCACCTGAAGTATTACCGCCAGTTGTAATTGAAGAAACACTAATCCAAAAATCAGGAACGTGGATAATATTACTTGGTTTAGGTATTGCCCTTATAAATTCATTTTTTAAATATTCTATTATTTTAACAAGCTCATTCATTCTATTTACTTGTGGGTTTCTTATAATAGTTTTTACATCAAGAATGAAGCCTAAAAGTATTAAGCTGGGTAGCCTTGAGACATTTGGCGATTTATGTACATTAATTAATAATGCAAAAATAAATGAAAAAAAGCATACAAGGTAAATTAACCTATTATTTTGTTCGCTAGTACCCTCAAAATGACAGGTTATTTACAGTGTTAGGGTGCGCTAAGAGAAGTGAAGAGGGAATGGTCTTTCTGTGTCAGTTACTCAAATATAATTTCTATCTTTGCAAGGTAGGTTGAAAGAGCGAGTAGCCATTCCTCCACACCCGGTTGCTCTTTATTCTTTGCTGCGTGTTCTATTCCCTTTCCAATTTCAGAAATATGATCAAAACCATAGCTTATGCCAGAGCCTTTCATAGTATGACCCAATCTTGCTATGGTTTCATAATCATCACTATCAAGGGCTTTCTTTATGGCCTGAATATCTTCGTGACGTAGCTGAATAAACCTTGGTATAAGCTCTTCCAGTTCTGCGTCTATAGTTACTTTGATTTTTTTATCTGAATGGGTCATTGTATTCTCTGGGGATATTAGCCTTGTGAATGGGTATCAATTGTCTCTATTAGCTGGTCTCTCTTGAAGGGCTTGCTCAGATAACCTGAGCAGCCTGCATCAAAACACTTCTGCTCTTCGCTTCTTAATGCATTGGCTGTTACAGCAATGATGGGTGTTATTTTTTTCCCTTCTTGTTTTTCCCATTCTCTTATTTCGCGTGTTGCGTCATAGCCATTTTTGACGGGCATCTGCATATCCATTAGCACAATGTCGTAGTTTTTCTTTTTAAATCTCTGAACTGCAAGCTCTCCGTTCTCAACAAAATCTGTTTGATGTTGTGTTGTTTTAAGGTAAAGCCTCATAAGTAGAATGTTGTCTTCAGAGTCATCAACTATAAGTATGTTGAGGGGCCTGCTCAAGTGATTGTCGACAGGATTTATTGTTGCAGCAATTTTTTTATCTTTCGCTTCATTAACGTCAGCCAAATGTTTGGTGGCGGGTTTGCAGTGAACTGTAAAATAAAAAGTGCTACCTTTATCCAGCTCACTCTCTACCCATATTTTACCCCCCATTAATTCAACCATCTTTTTTGAAATAGTAAGCCCCAGTCCGGTGCCCCCATAACTGCGCGTAATTGATCCATCTGCCTGGGTAAAACGATTAAAGATATCATCAAGTCTATCAGCAGCGATCCCTATGCCTGTATCCTTAATAGTGAAACATATGGAGCATTCTTTATTCTTTGGATATGGCATAGCTTTCGAGTGAGAACTATCGACTTGATTATAGGGCTTTACTGTAATGCTTATCTCTCCCTTTTTTGTAAATTTAATAGCATTGCCTATGAGATTAATCAGCACTTGCCGTATGCATTTTAGGTCACATTGAACCTGCTCTGGTATGAGTGGATCAATCTCCTTTTTTAGCTTGATGCCTTTTTTATTAGCGGTAACTTCCATGATACTGATAACTTCATAAATGAGTACGCTCAGATTAAAGTCCACCTCATTCGTTACCATTTGCCCCGCTTCAATTTTTGACAGGTCAAGTACATCATTAATCAGTTCAAGCAGTCCATTAGCTGATTTATTCAAGACAGAAACCAACTGCCTGTTTTGTTCACTTAATTTAGTATTCTTAAGATGATCTGCAACACCGATAATAGCATTCATGGGAGTTCTAATCTCATGGCTTATGCTGGTTAGAAACTGGCTCTTAGCCAGGTTAGCGGCATCTGCTGCTTCTTTGGATTCTTTTAGCGCCTGTTCAAATTCTTTGCGCTCTGTAATATCAAGAAAGGTCACAACCAAGCCAACGGTCTCTTCCTCCTGTTGCATTGGATAAGACCAGTACTCAGCAGGAAATGATGTGCCATCTTTCCTCCAGAGTACTTCATCATCAATGTGGGTACCCTGCTGTTTCTCAAAGGCTTGATAGATATGACAGTTGGCCTGTGGGTAGGGGGACCCATCAGGATAAGCATAATGGATAAGCCCATGCATATTCTGGCCTAATAGCTCATTTATATCATCATAGCCAAGCATTTTTATGCAGGCTGGATTGGCAAAGGTGCATCTGCCATCAAGACCCATTCCGTAGATTGCCTCTGCTGTAGAGTCAAGCAGGAGACGTACTGTTGCTTCGCTCTCTTTTCGCGCTTTTTCTGTTGTTATCTTGTGTGTAATGTCATCAACCATAAGTAATAGCAGAACATGTTCTTTAGATATAAATGGAGCAAGGTGACAAGCAAGATTGATTGGTTTGCCGAATGTGGAAACTGTTGAGATGGTTGTACGTTCTGGCCTGTGATTATTAATGGCTAACAGTGCTTTATCATATAGATCAGTTTTTCTCCAGGATGCAATATGGTTGAAATTCTGCTTTAGAACTTCCTCTTTAGTCGCGCCAACAGTTTTTGCTATTGCCAGATTGGCTAAAATACATTGCCCTGATTGATCATAGATTGCTATTCCAACAGGTGACTGCTCCAGAATATTCGTATTAAACAGTAAAGCCTCTTCCAATTGTTCTTTGGTTTTTGTTTGCTGTGTTTCTATGGTTTTTCTTGCAGTAATATCCTGGACAGTTCCAATCATAGTTTGCGGCATTCCATCTATGCCAATCTGAACCTCTCCCAGTTCATGAACAATGCGTTCTGTACCATCTGACTTGATGATTCGATGCTCCAATTCATAAGAGTGTAATGTGGTCAGCGCAGTGGCTATAGCTGTTTCAACTTTCTCCTGATCATCAGGGTGTACAGTCTTTAGAAAGTTATCGTAGGTAGGAGTAAATTGTTTTGGATTAAGACCGAATATGCGGTAGACCTCATCTGACCATAAAATTGCATTAGTTCCGATATTCCAACTCCAATTTCCGAGGCGGGCAATTTTTTGTGCTTTGCTTAATCTATTTTGCGCCTCTTTTAAGGTTTTATTTTGTGCTTTGATCTGTTCAAGTATGGGGTTACCAATTCGAAAAAAAAGTGTGCTTCCGACAACGATAATTACAAAGGCAATTGTAAGCACTATCATGCTGGTTTTGATAAACGGTTTGCGTATTTCTGCCAGATCAATTTTTACCACAATACCAATGTTCAGAATTGATACAGGTTCATAAGCAGCCAATACCATTTTGTTCCGAAAGTCTAAGCCAATCATTGCACCAGAGTAGCCTGCCAATGCTCTTTGCATTGGAATGGCAAGTTTGCCTTTCAAAGGTACTGGTGGAATTGTTATTTGCTTACCCTGTTGATAGGCATCAAGAAAGGCAATTTGATCGCCCTCTTTTCTTCCTATTACAAAGGTTCCTGTATCCCCAAATCCTTGGCCGCGAGCATGTGCATCTTCAATTTGTGAAAGGGTGGCAGCCACTGCTCCACCAGGAATATCTGTTTGGCTATATTGGGCATCAAACAGGGCAACGGCCTCCATCAGGCGGGCCTGGCTCCGGGCAGTTTCAATGAGGCGTACCTTCTCTTGTTCAAAGGCTGTTTGGTAAAGCAGGCTGATAGCTGTCCCGCCAACTGATAGAGAAACAACTATCATAAGCAACGTAAGGACAATCAATCGCCTGTTATCATGCATGGATTATCTCCAGTCGTCATCCACTGTAGTATATTTCCTTCCTAATTTTGTCAGCACCCTTCTTAGATTATACAACTCTGTTTCGCCCAGCATGTTTTGCTTTATAGAGAGCTTCATCAGATGTAGCAATCAAGTTCTGAAATACCTGTCCTTTATTAGGTATCAAACTTGATACACCTAAGCTGATGGTGACCCATTCACTATTATCTGATTTTGAGTGCGGGATATGTAATGAAGCAACAGCACTACGAAGATTCTCAGCTATTCCTCTTGCTGCATTGCAATCTGTTTCTGGAATAATTGCAGAGAACTCTTCGCCACCATAACGAGCTACAAAATCGGTTGGTCGACGAAGTGCGCTCTTCAATGCAGTGGCCACCTGCTTAAGGCAATCATCACCTGCTTGATGACCAAAGTTATCGTTATAGATTTTAAAATGATCGATATCAATCATGATAAGAGAGAGTGGTTGTTGTGATCGTCGTGCACACTTCCATTCATGTTTGATTTTGTCATCAAACAGGCGACGGTTAGCAATACCTGTTAGTGCATCGGTCATTGAAAGTCTGTTAAGTTTTTCGTTGGCCTCTTTCAGCTGATCGGTCAACTTGATGAGCTCTTTTTCCCAAGCATTTCGATAGGCCATCTCCTGTTGCAACTTCAATGCAACTGCAATTCGTGCAAGCAATTCAATTTTACGTATTGGCTTTTTGATGTAGTCAGAGGCTCCTTTAGAAAAGGCTTCGCCGAGTAGTGATATATCGGCTGCCGCTGATACCATAATGATAGGGGTATCTTTATAGCACTCAATTGTTTTTATCTTATGGCAGGCTTCAACTCCGGTGATCCCGGGCATGATGATGTCCATGAGGATAAGATCAACGACAGGAGACTCAGGCAGCACATTGTCTTTATCTTCACTGCAATGTAGCAATTGGTATGCTTGATCTGCAGAATTGGCTAAGAGAATATTACTGTAGCCTGCTCTCTTGAGGTAGGTGCGGAAAAGCGCTCTTATCTCTTCAGAGTCATCTACAATTAATATTTTTGCAGTTGAGAAATCATCTGTCTCTAGTGCCACAGATTTTCCCCTATTTTGGAAAGCATGCTCACCTAAAACTCCATTTTCTGGCAGCGCATCAGTAACCAATCTTTACTTGTGATAATTGAAGGCCGTAAAGGGGTGTATATCTACATTATAGAAATATAATGCCCTAGAATGATTTTATTTTACAGAGTGCTGCCCATCCACTATCTTCGCCGTTGAAATTAAAAGTTTTTTAATGATGATTGTTAGCTAAAATATCCGTAGACCTATCCTTTAGATATCCAAATTACTCAATAGGGGTTATCTATGTCCAAGCACCAATACTCATGGCTCACAAGGCAGCTCCCGTGCTAATCGGTAGACTCAGATGATTGATGGGGTCATTGTGTGAACATAGAAGAAAATTTACGCTTTGGCATGCGCTCTCTTGCGGGGTTTGGTACTCGCACCCTACTGATGCTGCTAGCCATGGCGATTGGCATCGCCTCTGTCGTGGTTTTGACCGCGTTGGGTGAAGGGGCGCGGAGCTATGTCATCGGTGAGTTCTCGCAGCTTGGCACTAATTTGCTGATTGTTCTGCCGGGGCGTTCTGAAACAACAGGTGGTCATCCCCCACTATTGGGTGAGACGCCACGTGACCTTACTCTACAAGATGCTCTCAGCCTTACTCGTTCACCCAAAATCAAGCGGGTTGCCCCTATTGTTATCGGCTCTGCCCCGGTCAGCAATGAACAGAGGGAACGTGAAGTGGGTATTCTGGGTTCAACCGCTGAGCTGCAACCGGTGCGACAACTCAAATTGGCACAGGGTCGGTTTCTACCCGCCAGTGCCACTGAACGCGGTGCAGCGGTCGTGGTGTTGGGAAATACATTGAAGCAGGAGCTGTTCGGCCATCGGAAAGCGCTGGGGCGCTGGGTGCGAATTGGTGATCGTCGCTTTCGGGTAATTGGCCTGTTGCAGGCGGGTGGTGAATCACTGGGTTCCGATATCGGTGAAATGGCGATTATCCCGGTTACTACGGCGCAAACCCTGTTCAACAGTGCCTCTCTGTTCCGTATCCTGGTGGAGGCGCAGGGAAGAGAAAACATTCCGCATGCTGAGCAGGTAATTCTCGACACCATCCGCCATCGCCATGATGGTGAGGATGATATTACCGTCATCACCCAGGATGCTGTGCTCACCACCTTTGATGGTATCTTCCGCGCATTGACCATGACAGTAACCGGCATTGCAGCCATCAGTTTGGCGGTAGCAGGGATCTTGATCATGAACGTGATGCTGGTGGCTGTCTCTCAAAGAACGACTGAGATTGGCTTGCTGAAAGCGATTGGCGCACCAGAGCGACAGATTATGCAGCTGTTTCTTGTCGAGTCGGCCCTGCTCTCACTACTGGGCGCGGTGATCGGTATTCTGGTGGCCTTTATGGCTGTTATGGCAATGGATCGTCTGCTGCCGCAGTTTACGTTGCAGATACCTATCTGGGCGCTGCTGGCTGCAGTTGGTGTTGCGCTAGCGACGGGCCTGTTGTTTGGTGTGCTACCTGCCAGGCAGGCCGCCCGGCTTGATCCTGTATTAGCGCTGTCAGGTCGATAAGATGCAGAGTGAAGATTTTGCCAAGTTGGCTTTGACTTCAATTAGCTACCATCGGATGCGCAGTTTTCTGACTGCGTTGGGTATTGCGGTGGGTATCGCCGCCGTGGTGTTGTTGACCTCCATCGGCGAAGGCATCCACCGCTATGTGCTGGCTGAGTTTACCCAGTTTGGCACCAATCTTCTGGCGATCACCCCAGGCAAAACCAGTACTCTGGGCATGTCCGGGGCTGTTATCAGTAATGTGCGTCCGCTCAGCCTCAATGATGCTGAGGCGATGGAACGGCTGCCAGGCGTTGAGGCCGCGGTGCCGATGGTACAGGGCAATGCGGCTATTGAGGCGGGTAAAAAGAGTCGTCGCACCACCATCTTTGGCGTGAACCATGCCGTACCAGAGGTATGGCAGATGAATCCTTCATTGGGCCGCTTCCTGCCGCCGGATGCGCCGCGCTATGCTCGCTCCTTTGTCGTGCTGGGCAGCAAGGTGCGCGATGAACTGTTCGGCAATCAAAGTCCACTGGGTGAGCGAGTACGTCTTGGTAGTGAAAGCTACCGCGTGGTGGGGGTGATGGAGTCCAAAGGGCAGATGCTGGGCTTTGATCTGGATGATGCCGTCTACATTCCGATCAATAAAGCGATGGCGATGTTTGATCGTGAAAGCCTGATGGAGATCGACCTGCTCTATGCCGCCGATGTTGAGGGCGAGGTGCTTGCCAAACAGGTTCGCAGCCTGATGATGGCACGTCACGGCAGTGAGGATTTTACCATTACAACCCAGGATCAGATGCTTGAGGTGCTGGGTTCGGTGCTCAATATTTTGACTCTGGCGGTGGGTGCTTTGGGGGCTATCTCACTGCTGGTTGGTGGGGTGGGTATCCTCACCATCATGACGATTGCAGTCAAGGAGCGCACCAGCGAGATTGGCTTGTTGCGAGCGGTAGGCGCGGGCAAGCGGCAGATCCTGGCGCTCTTTATCTGTGAGGCAGTAGTGTTGGCCAGCATTGGCGGATTGGCGGGGCTGATTTTGGGTGCAGGGGGTGCCTTATTGCTGGGGATTGCTGTTCCAGGGCTACCCATTCACACCCCTTGGAGCTACGTCCTGCTTGCCGAGTTGGTGGCGGCTACCATTGGCCTGCTTGCGGGTGTGATCCCTGCTCAGCGTGCTGCTTCAATGGACCCGGTAGAGGCATTACGAGCAGAGTAGAAAAGGCATTAACCGCATGAGCAGTCGATCAGGTCTTGACATATATCATTTTTCTGTGGTTATCTCTGTCTGCAAGCAGAATATATATCTGCCCATTATCTTCAAATTGATCAGATAACCCTTTGTGGGCTTGGTATTCGAACCCCCGCACCCCCCAGCTATCTGAATAAGGAGAGTGATATGCGAACCAAAACTAGTATGCTTATTTTGGCAATGGTGTATAGCGTCCTAGGAGCTGGAGCTGCCCTGACCTTTGTAGCTCTTGGCGTTGCTCATTTTGTACCTTGGTTGTTTGTGGCCGCACTGATCGCCATCCCCTATTTTACCAACTTGAATGAGAAGCGGCGTTTCCTCGAGTGGAAAGATGATCTGGCGGGTGGAATAGAGAAGTTTGATGATGATCATAAGCAATTAATTCATCTTATTAATGAGTTCGAGTCTGCTGCACACTATAACCAGGGGGCGCTATTTGAAGAGAAAGCGCTATCTGAATTGGTGGCCTACACTAAATATCATTTTAATGCAGAAGAAAAATTAATGCAGGAGCGTAATTATCCTGACTATGAGCAACATAAAGCTCAGCATGAGGCCATGATTAAAAAAGTGAACACCTTTTTGGAAAGTTACCAAAACAGTGATTCAGAACAGGTTATTGAAGAGGTTGCTGCTTATCTTAAGTATTGGTTGGTTAATCACATAATAAGTGTAGATAAAAAGGCAGCGCAGTTTTTGCTAGAAACAGAATGAAATTGTTAAAGCAGTAGAAGGGATTAAATTGATATAACAATCTCCATCTGAAGCAGATTAATTAGCAAGGGGACAACTTAAATCAGATAGATGTTTTATTATTTCAGCATCGTTTTCCCCAGTAACATCCAATTCCATATAAAGGCGCCAATAGGCACAGGCTTGGGTGGCATCGTTCAGCTTGTCAAAACTAACTGCGAGATTAAAAACGCGTAGAGGATTATCAGGCTCCAGTTGCATGGCGCTGCTAAAAGACCTGTTTGCATTGATGTAGTCTTGCTGTGCCATATAAATTTCACCCAGGGTGTTCAAGGCAAAAGGGTTCTTTGGATCTAAATTTAAGGCGCGGTGAATGGTCTGCGTGGCTTTATCAAGATTACCCAGTTCCAGGTGACAGATGGCTAAATTATTTAGTAGTTCAGCATTGGTTGGATTGAGATTTAATGCCTTGTTTATTGTCTCTACCGCAGCAGCATATTCACCACGTTCATACAGACTTATTCCCAACTGCTGATATGCGAGTTGGATCTGGTCATCGTATTGAATTACGTAGTGCCAAAGTGTTTCGCCGTTTTTCCAGATAAGCATTTGTTGCTGCGTTAATGCTGCAAGCAGCCCCATAAGTGCGGTGACCGTTACGAACGGTGGAATAGCGTGATTTATTGATTTTTTGCTATGACACGCTAGATAACGAAAGCCCCATACAAGCCCCACAGCCAGCAGCATGAAAGGAGCAAGGCTTGGCAGATAGGTATAGCGATCTGCCATTGCCTGGTTGCCTACTTTAACAATGCCCAGTACCGGCATGAGTGTTATTAAATAGTAACCCCATGCCGCTGCCCAACTTTTTTGATTGCGTATGCTCAGCAGAGTAAAAGTTGTGATGAGTAAAACCAACAGCGCAGCAATCAAATACTTTGGTGAATTCCAAGCCACTGACTTTGGGTAGGCATAGTAGGGCAGCAAATCAAATGGCCAAACCATCTTCTGTAGATAGGCCATCAGTGCATGAGCAGCTACCCATAGGCGGTCAAATAGTGGAACTATCTCCAATGAATGAAGTGAATGGCCGGACTTCTGTGCTGCAATGGTAATAACAGCTGATATCAAAGCCAGTATAAAAAATGGAATTTTGTTGATGAGATTGTTTTTGAGTTGCTGTTGCTTGTTGTGATCACTGTATAACCAATCGACCAATAGCAATATGAATGGAAGAGAGATTGCCATTGGTTTACTCATCAAAGCCAACAAAAACGTAATCAGGCAGAGTAGATAATTTAGATTACGATAAGCATTAGTTGTTTTTGTTTCAGTCGGCGAATCACGTTTAAATCTCAAGTATAAGAGCAGGCTTAAGAGATAAAAAAATGCGCATAGCAAATCTTTACGTTCGGAGATCCAAGCCACAGACTCTACATGCAAAGGATGCAAACCGAACAACAACCCTGTTATTAATGCGATAGTCAGCAGGCTGTTGTTATCGGAAATCAAGCTGCTGCCGGATGCCACAATACGCCCCAGCAACCTAAAAGAGAGAACAGTAATCAGCAGTGTATTGATGCTGTGTAACAGGATGTTTGAGAGGTGATGGCCCCAGGGGTCGAGTTCCCAAATGGCATAGTCAAATGCATGAGATAGCCAGGCCAATGGATGCCAGTTTGAGGCGTAAAATTCTGTAAATGCCCAACTTAAAAACGTGCTGTTTAAATGACGAATATGGCTGTTTTCGTAAAGATAGAAATTATCATCCCAACTGACAAAACCATTTTGTAGCGCTGGTAGATAGACAATGAAGGTTATTAACCCGGCAAATAGTGCAAGCAAGTGGATGTTTAAATAACGAGCTAATCCTTCTTTGTTTTTATTCATAACGTAGGATGTGTCTGTTGCTAAGGTACACAGGTAATTTATTGTTGTACTGCTGACTAAGGTTGCAAAAAAGCTTAGCGTTCGTTTGGTGCGTTAAGTCAAAAAATCACGCAATGGAAACTGAGCAACCAACCTTTAATTCCTATTATCCAATACTCTACACTAAATAGACTCAATTTTAGCTATAAAAACCTTACAGCCAACTGATTTCCACTATAATAATACGGAATATTTATTCGAGTTACTTCTGTACAGTCAAGATGGTAGGTAGAGTCGCAGTATGACTAAACAAACTGATGCATCATTCAGCAAACAGCAAAAAGCAGCTAAGGTATTTTCAGGCCTTTCTGGGACAGCATTAGAAGATCAAACTACACGGCAGTTACTACGCACTATTTCTAAAATAGGGCAGCTGATAGCGCAAAAGAATAGCCCTGACAGATTACAAAATGATATTTGCCAGCTTTTGGTAGAGCGTGGCGGTTGCTGTATGGCTTGGATTGGCATGAGTGATACCGTGGGTGCAGAGATTCGTTTAACGGCATCTGCTGGCATTGCTAAACAATATGTTGAGCAGATTGAAAGCAATGCAAATGGTTCGTTGTTATCATGTGGACCAAGCATTACTACCATTCACACCGGCCTGCATGTTGTTATTGAAGATATTGAATCAAACCAATACTCTACATATTGGGCTGAATCAGCTAAACAGCTTGGATACCGTTCATTAATTGTTGTACCGCTTCGCAATCATCTTAAAGTTATAGGCGCTATTAATCTTTACTCTCCGCTTCCTTATGCCTTTGCTGAAAATGAAATTGCATTATTGCATGGGCTTGCCGCCACTATTGGTCTTGCACTACAGCAAAGTAAAGAGCGTGAACAACAAAAGAGCATCACTCAACTACCAGAACATGATGAATCATATTTGATTGATGCCCAGCATATTGCTCAGATGGGAAGCTGGGAGCTTGATCTTAAAAGCAATAAGCTCACATGGTCTGATGAGATTTATCGCATATTTGAAATCACACCCTCTAAGCTTGGTCCCTCTTATGAATTGTTTTTACAGCAGGTTCACCCTGATGACAGGGAATTTGTAAATAAAGCCTATTCGGAGTCGCTTAATAATCAAACACTATATGATATTGAGCATCGTCTGCTTATGCCAGATGGAAGAATAAAATATGTTGTTGAAAAATGCGGGACCATTTATGACCGCATTGGCAATCCCGCTCGTTCAATTGGAACAGTGCAGGATATTACCGCAAAAAAACAAGTAGAAGAGACGCTGCGGGAACAATTAAGTCAAGAGAAAAAGCACTGCAAGCAATATGCTTCTGCCTTGCAGGAAAGTAAGGATTATTTCTGTGCAATCGCAAATAATGCAATGGATAGTTTTTTTCTTTGCGGTACTGATGGTCGCTTGCTTGATATTAATGCACAAGCCTGTAAAACACTTGGCTATTCACGTAAAGAATTATTAGGAAAATCCTTATTTAATATCGAAGTAGGTATCATGCCAGATAAGCTTTTAAATATCTGGTCAATGCTTAAAAAGCATCAGTCATATCGTATAGAAGGCGTTAATAAGCGTAAGGATGAAACTGTTTTTCCGGTGGAGTTTAACTTTTCTATATTTACTTCAAATAAAAAACATTTTGTTTTAGGTGTTGCAAGAGATGTTACCACTCATAAACAAATAGAAGAGGCATTGATTATTGCTAAAGATAAAGCGGAGCAAAGCAGCAAGGAAAAAACACAATTTCTTGCTCATATGACCCAAGAGTTTTTAGTGCCGATGAGTACAATTAATGGGTTTGCTCAGCTTCTTGAGTTAGAGAATAATCTTAATGACAATCAGCATGATAATATCGATCAGATTTTAGAGGCAAGCAATCAGCTATTACACATGGCACAAAAAGCTCTGGATATTGCAAAAGCGGACTCAGGACAGCTCTGTCTTTCTATAGAACCCACTCCGCTTAATCCTATAATTTCTGCAAGTATTTATTTACTGAAGTCAGCAGCTGAGAAACGCAAGATTACAATAGTTGAAAATTCTGATGAAGAAATCTGGGTGGCAGGTAATGGTATTAGAATAAAAGAGGTGTTTGTAAATTTATTGTCCAATGCCATCAAATATAATGTCGATGGCGGAAAGATTATAATCGATTGCACCACCATGCCAGATAATTGGGTCAGGCTGAGTGCAACCGATACGGGCATTGGTATTAATTCTGATATGCATCCAAAGGTTTTCAAGCCTTTCCAGCGTCTTAACAATGACACATATTACCCGGTGGGCAGTGGTATCGGGCTTGCTATTGCCAAAAAGCTTATGGAAGAGATGTCAGGCCGTATTGGTTTTAGTAGTACCCAGGGAGAAGGCAGTACTTTTTGGATTGAACTGCCGTGTTCAAATTGCACAGAACTATAATCAGCGCCCTCTCTTATTTTCCAATAGTGCCATCACATCGAGTCTGAGGTTAGAATACCGGTCATTAAATCTAGCGGCGCAAATGCTCCTCTATTCTTATTGATATGTATTGGGTAATACCTCCATGATCGACAACGCCATACCCGTTAGTGCAGCGGAATACAGTAACAATCTACGCCAGACTACCCCCTACTTTCAGAACTTCTATTACGAAGCGGTTGATATCGTCAAACACACCCAGACGGAGGTAAAAAACTGGCTGGATACGGGGTGCGGTACCGGTAACATGATTTTAGAAGCACAGCAAACCTTTCGTTCCACACGCTATCTGCTGGCTGATCCTTCTCCGGAGATGCTGATGCAGGCGCGCATGAATCTGGCGCGTATTCCACAACACCAGTTGATGATTGTGGGTGCAATTGGCAGTGAAGAGCTGGATTTGACCGGCTTCCCTTGTCCACAGGTCATTACAGCCAGTCTTGCACATCACTACTTTAAAGAAGAAGATCGCCTGAAAGCCACTCAGCAGTGCCATGAGATGTTGGCGGATGGCGGGGTCTACATCACACTGGAGACCATCAAGCCCAATACACCGCAAGGCAATGAAGTTGGCTTAAAACGCTGGATCAGCTATCAGGTCTCACAAGGCAAAACTGAAGAGGAGGCTCGTGAATATCTTGAGCATCTTGGCTCCTCCTGCTTCCCTATCACGGTTGATGCTCACTTGGCGCTGCTGAAAGAGGCCGGTTTTAAGGTAGCAGAGCTGTTCTGGCTTTCTCACATGCAAGCAGGGTTTTTTGCGTTAAAATAATCTTACCTGGATATCTCAAGGAAAATAGAATGAAAAAAAGCATCTTTCTCATATTGGCTATTGCTCTGGTAATTTCTGGTTGCTCCTCCCTGATAAAGCTCTCGCCGGATGCTGACCGAGTGCGCCTAATGACTGCAAAGAGCGCCTCTCACTGCAAGGTACTTGGCACAACAACGGTTTCAGTGCTGGATGAGATCCTCTTTTTTGACCGCAATGAAAAAACCATGCTGAAAGAGTTGGAGATTATGGCTCGCAACAGCGCTGCAAAAATGGGGGGTGACACCGCATCTCCAGATGGTGATCCGGTGGGTGGCGAGCAGAGCTACACAGTTTACCGGTGCATCTACGGCGGGCATTGATCGCTATTTTACCGGGCGCAAACCCGGTAAGATCGCGCCATGAATAAAGACAACCTCCTCGTCCTTGTTGACGGCTCCTCATACCTGTTTCGTGCCTTCCATGCCCTGCCACCCCTGACCAACTCCAGGGGTGAGCCCACAGGCGCAGTTGTTGGTGTTATCAACATGCTGCGCAAGCTGATCGATGAATATCAGCCAGCGCATATCGCTGTAGTGTTCGATGCCAAAGGCCCCACTTTCCGCAACGAACTCTACACTGAGTACAAAGCCAACCGGCCGCCCATGCCAGATGATCTGCGGCTACAGATTGAGCCGCTGCATGAGATCATCCAGGCCATGGGACTGCCCATGCTTGTCATCCCCGGTGTTGAGGCAGATGATGTAATCGGCACCCTGGCTACCCAGGCTACGGCACACGGCATGTCCACCGTTATCTCCACGGGTGATAAGGATCTGGCGCAGCTGGTCAATGAGCAGGTCACCCTGATCAACACCATGAATGATAGCAAGCTGGATCGTGAAGGCGTGATTGCCAAGTTTGGCGTGCCGCCCGAACGTATTGTGGATTATCTCTCGCTGATGGGTGATAGCGTGGATAACGTCCCCGGCGTAAACAAATGTGGTCCCAAGACGGCTGTAAAGTGGCTGACAAGCTATGACTCACTGGAAGGCGTGATGGCGCATGCCGATGAGATCAAAGGCAAAGTGGGTGAATACCTGCGCGATAGTTTGGAGCAGCTGCCCCTCTCCCGCGAGCTGACCACCATCCGCTGTGATGTGGAATTGGATCAGAAACCGACTGAGCTGAAACCCACCGCGCCCGATACCGAGAAGCTGCGGGAACAGTACAGTCGTATTGAATCCAGCCGCTTGCTCTCCACGCTTGATGAAAGCAGCGAACCTGTTGTTGAAGAATCGGCCATTGAGACAGACTATGAAGTCATCCTCAAACAGGCTGATTTTGATCGCTGGATGACAAAGCTGGAACAGGCTGAGCTGTTCGCTTTCGATACCGAAACTACTAGCCTTGATTACATGCAAGCTGAGGTTGTCGGACTCTCCTTTGCAGTCACCCCCGGTGAGGCGGCCTATCTGCCGCTGGCCCATAATTACCCTGGCGCACCTGAACAGCTAGACCGCGATGCTGTGCTGGAGCGCATGCGCCTACTGCTGGAAAATCCGCAACAACTCAAGGTCGGGCAAAATCTGAAATACGACATGAGTGTGCTGGCCAACCACGGCATTGAGTTGCAGGGCATCGCCTACGACACCATGTTGGAATCCTATGTGGCTGACAGCACAGCCACCCGTCATGATATGGATTCGCTGGCCAAAAAGTACCTGAATACCAGCACCATCAAGTTTGAGGATGTGGCGGGTAAAGGGGCCAAGCAGATCACCTTTAATCAGGTAGCGCTGGAACAGGCGGGTCCCTACGCCGCAGAGGATGCAGATATCACCCTGCGTCTGCACCAAAAGATATGGCCACAGATTGAATGTGAGCGCTCACTGACTAAATTATTCCAAGAGATTGAAGTACCTCTGGTGCCGGTACTGTCGCGTATTGAACGTACCGGGGTGCATATCGATACCGCCATGCTCAAGGCCCAAAGTCAGCAGCTGGCAACACGTATGCATGAGCTGGAGCAGGCAGCTTATGAGCTGGCCGGTCAACCCTTTAATCTAGCTTCACCTAAACAGATTGGAGAGATCTTCTTCAATCAACTCCAGCTGCCTGTCATCGCCAAAACAAAAAAAGGGGCACCCTCCACTGCTGAAGCAGTGTTGCAGGAGCTGGCCGAAGAGCATGAGCTGCCTCGTTTGTTGTTGGAGCATCGCGGGCTGAGCAAGCTGAAATCCACCTACACTGATAAGTTGCCACTGCAGGTTGATTCCAAAACCGGGCGGGTGCACACCTCCTACCATCAGGCGGTGACGGCCACCGGGCGGCTCTCATCATCTGACCCCAATCTGCAAAATATTCCGGTGCGCAATGAAGAGGGGCGGCGCATCCGCCAAGCCTTTATCCCCGAGGCAGGCTACCGCATGGTGGCAGCTGATTACTCGCAGATTGAGCTGCGCATCATGGCGCATCTCTCGGAGGATAAGGGGCTGCTGGCCGCCTTTACCAGTGGGCAGGATGTCCATCGCGCCACGGCTGCTGAGGTCTTTGGGCTGGAGCCAGATCAGGTCAGCACTGAGCAACGCCGCTCTGCCAAGGCGATCAATTTTGGGCTGATCTACGGCATGTCTGCCTTTGGGTTGGCCAAACAACTGGGCATTGAGCGTAAGGCGGCGCAATCCTATGTCGACCTCTACTTTGAACGCTATCCGGGTGTGCAGGCCTTTATGGACCGCATCCGTGAAGAGGCCAAAGAGCAGGGATACGTAGAGACCGTATTTGGGCGCAGGCTCTATCTACCTGAGATCAACTCCCGCAATGGTATGCGTCGCGCGGCGGCTGAGCGCACCGCTATCAATGCCCCCATGCAAGGTACGGCAGCGGACATTATCAAGCGCGCCATGCTGGTGGTGGACAACTGGATTGGCACCGAAACCCCTGCTGTGCGCATGATCATGCAGGTACACGATGAGCTGGTATTTGAAGTGAGAGAGGATCAGCTGGAAAGCGCTGTAGCCAAGATTCGTACAGTGATGGAATCAGCGGCTGATCTTGCTGTTCCATTGGTGGTTGATGTGGGTATTGGTGACAACTGGGATGAAGCGCATTAGCTAGAAGCCGACCTCCTGCCGCATTGCTGCAGGCAGCTTGTAACTTAAGCTTAACGAAAATGGTAACTCACTTCTGCATAGACACTCCGCCCTTGTAGCTCATAATCTCCGAGATCTACGGGGGATGTGGCTGGATTTGTCCCCCATTCAAAGGCCGGCTTGTCAAATAAATTTTTGGCAGAGATGGCAAACTCCCAGCTTCTGTCTTGGGTTCTTTTGCGCAGTGTCAGATCAACAATAGTGTAATTATCGAGCTTAAGTTGAGTACGTGTATCATCACTGGGGCGTTTACGGCCACCGAGCCAGTTAACCTGGGTGTTTATATTCCAGAGGGGCAAGAACTCCCAATTGGCCGCAATGTGAAATTCCCTTCCCGGAGCCTTGCCAACCCTGCTCCCATTATCTTTTCTTTCTGCATGCTGCCAAGCAAAACTGCTGCTCAGCTCTAGGTGGTTGGTGACATCCCACTCAACCTCAAACTCAAATCCATAGGCGCGCTGTCCGTCAGTGTTTTCATATTTAGTCTGAATGCCAGGGGTTGGGCTGGGTACAACACCAATGGTGTCATCCATGTCGTAATAGAAGAGACTCAATCGGGAATTCAACTCAAGTAGCGGGAAGAATTCAAACGCCAGCTCCAGGGTATCGATAACCTCCGCATCCAGCCCATCATCACCCTCCAGTACAGGATTGTTTTTTATATACATTTCAGTCAGAGAGGGTGCACGAAAGGCGCGTCCATACAGCAGCTTGGTGGTCAGAGGCATTGGGGGAGACCAGACCAGGGCAAGACGTGGGTTGATGGTTTTGCCAAAATCAGAGTAGTGGTCATAGCGAAGACCGGCGGTGAAGATCCACTCTTTTGATATGTGCCACTCATCCTGAACAGAGAGAAAACGCCGCTCCCGATCTTGATCTGTCATATAGGTCAATTCGGCATTATCTGTTGCTTCAAACATGACATTAGGGACGGGGCCTTTAAAGTTATTAGTATCATTAGTATCTGTTTCCTCACGGCTATAGCCTGCATCGATTCGCAGGGTATGGTCTTCAAATCCATTGTAAGTGCTCACGAGGTTTACGGTATAGGCTCGATTCTCAAAGCCTGGATTGCCAATCAGGCCATTAGTGAAAACGGGTGCTGGTGAGCCTGGTGGCTGGATAACAAAATTACGCTGCATGTCCTGGTAGACGTAGTTAAAGTGAGGTTTGAATTCCCAGTTGGGGAGTAGATCTTTGGTGGTGTAGCTAATATCGAGTTGATAAAATTGGTAGTCCTCATTACCGACTGGATCTAATATATGTGCGGTCCCAGGACCGTTACCACCATTTCGCTGCTGCCAGTGCCAGAAATCGATATCCCAATTCTCATTACGCAGGTAGAGGGAGGTCTCATAGAACTCGTAACCTGTCTCTAAATGACCTGGCGCATATGAGGCGGCTTGTACCGTTGCAGCATCAACATCCATCATCCGATCTGGATCACCACCGGTTCGTGTGTGTTCCAGACTAAAGGCAACTTCCCAGTCTTCATAATGCTTACCATACTGAGTCCAGACGCTGTTGCTATTAAAAGAACCCATGCGGCCACCCAAACTTACACCGTCAATCTCATGGGCATCCTTGGTGACTATATTAATGACGCCCGCAAGGGCATCCGCACCATGCACTGCTGAGCCTGGGCCACGGATTACCTCGATGCGGGCAATATTGGAGACAGGTGCCTTAAAAGGGCCAGGCAACATGCCAGTACCAGGGTTTTTGACTGAGATACCATTTCTTAAGACCAGTACCTGTTGTCCCTGACCTGCGTGGATGCCACGAATTGAAAAGGCAGGACCAAGTAGATTAAATGTTGGGTAAACATGCAGCCCAGGCACTGATTCCAGTGCTTCAAAGATGGTAGTGGCTCCCATCTCTTTGATCTCGGCGGCTGTGATGATTGTAGCGACAGAGGGAGCCAGGCGAGTGGGTTTGCTGTAGCCGGTGGCAGAGATGAGTATCTCCTCGTCAAGAAACATCTCCTCCATGGCGAGTTCATCTTCCAGCACTTCAGCTGGAAAATTATCAACAGGGAGTGGTTTCTCTGGAGTGTTATTTGCTGCGTAAGCTGTACTGCACAGTATTAGGCTTGCTGCTATGACGAACTGCTTGTTTTTCAATGCTATTTCTCTGTATTTGCACAGATTCAACAGCGATTTTTGTTGTTTTTTGCTGCATTGCCTGTATGGACAATAGACCATCCTTAGGCTAGTTGGGTTTCTGCTTGGTACAGCAACCGCGCTGTAGTGAAGAAGAAGCCAATATAATTTGAGTCTAGCATTACCCAACAGATTTAATAAGGTTAGCGTGTGAGGTATGTAAAAATGCTGAATTTTAGGGCGGTGAAAAAAATTTGAACTTATCTAAAACTGCTCAGTCCTACTTTGCACATGTCATGCGACATGGGGTCTCCCTCCCTTGATGACCCTTCCCTGGCTCCCCCGCCAGGGTGTATTTTAACCCCGACGATACCCCAATTTCGTCGGGTTTTTTTTGTCTGGAATTTACAGCTCAAACCATTTATCTAACACCTGATGCACTTCATCAATGCCTTGGCGCTTCAATGAAGAGAAGAGTTGAACACTCACTGCATCTCCATATTCAGAGATATCGCGCTGTATCTTGAGTAGTGCATTCTGTGCCGGCCCCTTTTTTAACTTATCTGATTTGGTCAGCAGGATATGTGTTGGAAAGCCATTGTGCACATTCCAATCCAGCATTTGCCGATCAAAATCGGGCATGGGGTGGCGGCAATCCATTAACAGGATTAACCCCTTTAGGCACTGCCGCTTCTCCATATATTGTGACAGTGATTTTTGCCACTGATTTTTTACCGACACGGCCACTTTGGCATAACCATAGCCGGGTAGATCAACCAATCGTCGTTCATTATCCAGCTCAAAGAAGTTCAGTAGCCGGGTGCGGCCCGGTGTTTTACTGGTGCGCGCTAGCGCCTTCTGTTGACACAGGGTGTTGATAGCACTTGATTTGCCCGCATTGGAGCGGCCTGCAAAGGCAACCTCATAGCCTTCATCGGGTGGGGTTTGTGAGATCTCTGATGCGCTGGTCAGGTATGTGGCGCGATGGTAGAAGGGGTTCATGGTTGGGACTCCCTATTCGGGGCGTACCCAATGACCGGATTTTCCGCCTGATTTTTCCAGCAGACGAACCTGATCAATGGTCATTCCGCGATCAACTGCCTTGCACATGTCGTAGATGGTGAGCAGTGCAACCTGTGTGGCGCACAAGGCCTCCATCTCTACCCCGGTTTGTCCACGGGTTTCAACGGTGGTGCGGCAATAGATGCTGGAGCTTTCAGCATCTGGAGTAAGTTTGATCTCAACATGGGTGAGCGCCAAAGGGTGGCAGAGTGGCACCAGGTCGGCCGTTCGCTTGCTGGCCATAATGCCTGCAACCCGGGCGATACCAAGAACGTCCCCTTTTTTGTGGCCGCCCTGCTCTATTCGTGCCAGGGTTTTGGGTTCCATAAAGATCCGGCCTTCGGTAATGGCCACGCGTGAGGTGGTATCTTTGTCACCCACATCGACCATGTGGGCTTCACCGGCTTGATTAAAATGAGTGAGATCGTTCATGGTTTTTAGTTTCCAGTTGCGAGTGGCTACTTTGTAATTTTACAGAGTAGCCACTTGCTATGAATAACCAACAGTTAGAAGTTTGGTTTTTCAGGTGCGTTTTTGTAGTTTTCTACACTGTTGGAAATCTCAGCTTTGGCTGCTGCAGAATCGCTCCAGCCTTCAATCTTGACCCATTTGCCCTCTTCCAGATCTTTGTAGTGCTCAAAGAAGTGGGAGATCTGATTTACTAAGCTGTCGCCACATGGCAGATCAGAAACTTCCCTTACACCTTTATAGAGTGGGCTGACTTTGGCCAGAGGAACAGCCAGGATCTTGGCATCAACACCAGACTCATCGGTCATATTCAGCATGCCAATTGGGCGGCACTCGATAACGGTTCCGGTCAATACAGGGATAGGGGTGATAACCAGCACGTCAACTGGATCGCCATCTTCAGACAGGGTGTGAGGAACATAGCCGTAGTTACAGGGGTAGTGCATTGCAGTACCCATGAAGCGGTCAACAAACATGGCGCCTGTCTCTTTATCCACTTCATATTTAACCGGATCCGAATGGGATGGGATTTCAATAATCACATTAACTGTATTCGGAGCATCTTTGCCGTAACTGACTCTATCCAGGTTCATCTTATCTCTTCTCGCCTTAGGGAATAAAAAAAGCCGGAGAGTCCGGCTTCGTGCTGGGCCGGTAAGATAACGGATTACCCCCCTCTAAGACAAGATTTTATAAGGATTTAGGGCTAAAACTTGCGCGTATTGAGGAAACAGTGTACTAAATGAGGTCATTGCCTTGATTTGGTACACAAATAATCATGGTGATGAGGTTATTGAAAAGCATCTACATTTTGATCTTGCAATGAGATCACGTGCCTAATGGCAGACAAAATCCAAGTGTAAAAGCGGTAATAATAAAACAGCTGTTATCAACCTGGAGGAACACATGAGTCTTGGCGAGTTTATCCCCCCCCTGTTGGGCATCATCGGCTTGGTGATTGCCAACTACATTTTCAAGATTGTTAAAAAATACCCCGAAGGCGAAGACAAAGTCGCCAAGATTGGGGAGGCCATTCACGAAGGTGCAATGGTTTTCATGAAGCGCGAATACAAAATGCTGGGGATCTTCTCCGCCGTTCTTGTTGTTCTGCTTGCCATCTTCCTGGGCATGGGCACCGCCTTTGCTTTTATCGTGGGTGCTGCCACTTCTGCTGGTGCCGGTTACATTGGCATGAACACGGCCACCCGCGCTAATGTCCGTACTACCACTGCTGCTCACACTGAAGGGGCTGCTTCTGCTTTGACGGTTGCCTTCTTTGGTGGCTCCATCATGGGACTGGCTGTTGCATCACTAGGTCTGTTGGGACTGGGTACTCTCTATTTAATGTTTGGTGGCGATCCCGAGACAGCACATGTCATCCATGGTTTCGGTATGGGTGCATCCACAGTGGCACTCTTCTCTCGTGTCGGTGGCGGCATCTACACCAAGAGCGCGGATGTGGGTGCTGATCTGGTCGGTAAGATTGAAGCAGGCATTCCGGAGGATGATCCCCGCAACCCCGGCGTTATTGCAGATAACGTGGGTGACAATGTGGGCGATGTTGCCGGAATGGGTTCGGATATCTTTGAATCCTACTGCGGCGCTATGATTGCGACCATTGCCATGGCCTCTACCATGGCGGCAGATATCATTGATCCGCTGGGTACACGCGAAGGGTTGATGTTTCTGCCATTGGCTTTGGCCTCTCTCGGACTGCTCTGCTCTATCCAAGGTATTTGGTTGGTAAAAAGCTACTCCAGTAAATCACCAGAGGTGGCACTGCGTATTGGCACCATGAGTTCATCTGTCATGTTTATTGTGATCTCAGGGTTGGTTATCGCCATGTCGGACCTCAGTATTGGTATCTGGGTGGCTGTACTGACGGGGGCTATTGGTGGTGTCATCATCGGTCTGGTTACTGAGTACTATACTGCTGGCGCACCTGTGAGGCGTATTGCCGAATCCGGTGAAACCGGCCCAGCCACAGTGATGATCTCCGGACTTGCTGTTGGCATGCAGTCTGTTGCCATACCTATGATCACCATTGCTGCCATTATCCTGATTGCCAATGCTTCTGCTTCGTTATACGGCGTGGGTATTGCGGCTGTGGGTATGCTGGCTACTGTGGGTATCACCATGGCTATTGATGCCTACGGCCCTGTTGCAGATAATGCAGGTGGCATCGCTGAGATGGGTGGGTTGGGTAAAGAGACCCGTGATATCACCGATTCACTGGATGAGCTGGGCAACACTACTGCGGCTATCGGCAAAGGTTTTGCCATTGGTGCGGCTGCATTGGCTGCATTGGCTATCATCAGTGCTTATGTGGAGACCATCTCCTTCCATATCCCCAACTTTACTTTGGAGTTGGGTGATCCACTGGTATTGGCCGGTATGTTTCTTGGCGGCATCCTCCCCTTCCTGATTGCCTCTATCACCATGACGGCGGTGGGTGATGCTGCATTCGACATGATCAAAGAGATCCGTCGTCAATTCCGTGAAATTGAAGGACTGATGGAAGGCAAAGCAGAACCTGATAATGCTCGTTGTATAGACATTGCTACAACTGCTGCTCTCAAGAAGATGATTCTGCCGGGCGTTATTGCTGTGGCTGCACCGGTAGTTATCGGTGGCATACTCGGGCCAGCAGCGCTGGGTGGCATGCTGGGTGGCGCACTGCTCGGCTGTGTACTGATGGCGCTGATGATGGCTAATGCAGGTGGTGCCTGGGATAACGCTAAGAAGTATGTTGAAAAAGGCAACCTCGGCGGCAAGGGTTCAGATGTACATAAAGCCGCTGTTGTGGGTGATACCGTTGGTGACCCGTTCAAAGATACCTCCGGCCCATCCATGAACATTCTGATCAACGTGATGGCCATTGTTAGTTTGGTGATTGCGCCGTTGTTGGTTTAGATAGTTTTATCGGCCACACAGAAAAAGCCCCCTGAATAACCAGGGGGCTTTTTCTGTCTTATGGGTTACTAAAACCTAATCCCGACCTCTAACAAGAACGCCCTGCCAACCTTCGGATAATCATTTACCAATTTACCTGTGGGGTCTGCGTCCTCATATTCTTCATCCATTAGGTTACTAGCAGAAGCTTTTAGATACATCTTCTCCTTTATATCAGAGAGTATAAAGGCCGTATCCACTATTGCAGATGAACCAATATCCTTACGGGTATCTATATTCCCACGGGTATCCGTCGGAGCGCGCTTTAACTTGCTGGAGTAAGTCAGATTTGTATTCCAATGAAGATAGGGTGAGAGCATAACGTTAAATCCAATATTGCCATGGTGCTTTGCAGTATATGGAAGCTCTCTGTCTGCAATCATATCTTCAGCATCAGTGTAGGTGTAGTTGGCGTAGATATTGTCTGATCGTTTACTACCCATTCGGAATTCAGCCTCTACTCCCCGCAGTCTATGCTTCCCTGAATTTTCATATTTTCCTGCAATGACACCAATAATATCTTTTACCTCCGTATGGAAAAGCGCAATACTGCCATTAACATCCTGCATAAATTCATGGCTGATGGATGTTTCAAGTGTGGAGATAATCGTAGGATCTAAGTCAGAGTTGCCTTCTACAACGGGGTTGTTTGCGATAAAGAGCTCTTGAAAGTTAGGGGCTTTAAAGGCTGTTCCATATAGGAGTTTATAATAGGTACCCGGAGAGAACTCCCACACAAAGGCGGCCCTGGGATTGATGGTTTCACCAAAGTCACTGTAGTGGTCATAACGCACACCCACTGTGGCCTCTATGGTCTCCCCTATCTCCAGCACATCTTGCACATAGAGCGCCTTAACGGTGCGCGTCTTCTCTAAGCCAAAAGGTGCAACCTCCTGGTAAACACCAAGGGGGCCGTATGTGTTCGGATTGTAGTTTGCGAGGGTTTTCATATCGGACGAATCTTTCTCTTGCCAGACAAAACCAAAGGTTAGGGTGTGGGGATCCCATCTCTTGATGTCAAGCTGTGCCTCCAGCCCATTGTTTCCATACTCGCCTGAAATATTAGCTAACATGCCATCTGGGAACCCCCCTATAGTAGCCTCGGGATAGATCTCATATAAGAGATCGGTGCGCCATCTATCATAGTGAAGTGTGGAGCGGAAATGGATATCTGGGGTAAGGAAATCATCATAACTCAGCGTCAGAAAAGTCTGATCAAATTTAAGGTTAGACTCATCATTCAGCGTAGCATCAGCACCGATGTAGGTGCCATTTCGTAGTTTGCTGTAGTAGAAATTTGCGTAGTATGGCCCTTTGTTGAGCTTAAACTGCAGCTCTGTCTTCTCTTGCCTATCATCTGCATAACCAGAGCGTCCAAACAGGTCGCGATCTACAAAACGAGCGGTAGCATTATGCTTGGTGTAGTTAACCAGTGCGGAGATATCCCAATCGTTAATTCGCTTGCCAGCTATCAGGCTTAGCTCTCTTCGATCAAATCGCCCTGTGCTGATTTTGGCTTCAGCACCATCAATAATGTTGCCATTTTTGGTGAGAATATTGATTACTGCAGCGGCGGCGTTAGCGCCATAGAGCGCTGAGCCTGGACCACGAATAACCTCTATGCGCTTGATATTGTGTACCTGCATATCCAGCCACTGCAAGGTAGCTGAACCGGTGCCAACAGGATTTACCGCATGGTTGTCGATATTAAACAGCACCAGATCACCTTCATCGTTTTTGAGCCCCCGTACAACAACGCTCCGTTTTCCAAAGGATCTGGTGGTTGCAATGGCAATACCTGGCACCCTCTCTAGCACATCCACAAGTGTAGCTGCGCCCATCTTCTCAATCTCCTGGGCGGTAATCACTGTTGCACTTGCCGGTGCCTCATAGAGGTGTTTTATATATTTTGTGGCACCGTAGAGAATATCCTCTTCATCCCATAGCTCATCTTCTTCATCCCACGGGGCTGTCTCTTCAGACAGAGAGGACAGTTCAGGAAACGGCTCTTTCCCATAGACATGACAAGCAAAAAAAAGAGCAAAGGTAAGAACAATACTTCGAGGTATAGATTTGAACATTAATTTAAATCCTACAAGCCACAAGTAATAATCACGGCGTAATAGTCAACAAATCAAGTATTCTGAGGATCTTAATTAAAGCGAACTCCTTTCCACCATTCTCAGTTCTTGCATAGAGACATAAGTGATAAATCTAGTATAGACACTCGACAGGAACATGGAGATGAAAAAGCTCCCAGGATAATCATCCAAGGAGCTCTTAATTACAGCTAAAATAACTGTAGTGAGCGCTTAAAGTTCAAACTCTTCCAGCTTCTTTGATACCGCTACATTTGGCCCTGTTGCAGATAATGCAGGCGGTATCGCTGAAATGGGTGGACTAAGCAAAGAGACGCGTGATATTACCGACTCACTAGATGAACTGGGCAATACCGGTGGTGCCTGGGATAACGCCAATAAGTATGTTGAAAAAGGCAATCTCGGTGGCAAGAGATCGGATGTACATAAAGCCGCTGTTGTGGATGATGCCGTTGGTGATCCGTTCAAAGATATCTCCGGCCCATCCATGAACATTCTGATCAACGTGATGGCCATTGTTAGTTTGGTGATTGCGCCGCTGTTGGTTTAGATAGCTTCGTAACCACTTGTGTAAAAAGGCCCCCTGAATTATTCAGGGGGCCTTTTTTGTTGCCTCTCTCCATACAAATACAGATCAATTATCTGATTAGGCTATTGAAATTTGATACCTGCCTCTAGAAAGAATGTTCTGCCAAGATGGGGATAATCATTTGTCAGAGCAGCTGTGGGGTCTGGGCTCTCGTATTTCTCGTCCGTCAGGTTGCTGACGGCAGCTTTTAGATATATCTCATTTTGCGTGTCAGAGAGTATAAAAGCGGTATCAAGCACTTTACTTGAACTGATATCGCTTCGAGTATCTCCTGGTGCGCGCTTTAATTTACTGGAGTAGGTGAGGTTTGCATTCCAATGCAGGGTAGGTAAAAGTTTAATGTTAAAGCCAAGGTTGCCGTGGTGTTTTGCAGTCCCTGGAAGCTCTCTGCCTGCAATCACATCCTCAGCATCTGTATAGGTCTAGTTGGCGTAGACATTGTCTGAGCGTTTACTGCCGATTTGAAGTTCAGCTTCTACTCCTTGTAATTTTTGCTCCCCAGAGTTTTCATATTTTGCTGCAACGATATCAATAATGTCTTTTATTTCAGTACGAAAAAGCGTGAGGCCACCATTAATATCTTGCGTAAAGGCATGATTGATAGATGTTTCAAGCGTGGAGACAATGGACGGTTCCAGATCAGGATTGCCCTCCACAACAGGGTTATTTGCAATAAAGAGTTCTTGGTAGTTGGGAGCTTTAAAGGCTCTTCCATATAGGAGTTTATAGTAGGTGCCTGGAGAGAACTGCCAGACAAAGGCTGCTCTGGGATTAATGGTCTTGCCAAAGTCACTGTAGTGGTCATAGCGCACACCCAGCGTGGCCTCTATATTTTCACCAATCTCCATGACCTCTTGCGCATAAAGCGCCTTGATTGTGCGCTTCTCCTCAGTAGTAAATGGGGCAACTTCCCGGTAGTCACCGAGAGGGAGGAATGTGAGGGGATCATAATTACTGATGCTTTTTGCATCAGACAACTCTTTCTCTTGCAAGACAAAGCCTAAAGTAAGTGTATGGTTATCCCACTTCTTTTTTATATCAAGCTGGCTTTCAAACCCGATATTGGTATTGTAGCTCTGAAGATTAGTCACTACAGAGTCACCTAGAAATATAGGGATAGCACCCTCTGGATAGATCTCGTAGACAAAATCAACACGCCATCTGTCATAGTGTAGGGTAGAGCGCAAATGGATATCCTGAGTTAGAAATTCATCATAACTCAGTGTTAAAAAAACCTGATCGGAGTCAAGCGTTGATTCATCATTCAGCGCAGAATCAGCACCAATGTAGCTTCCATTCCTCTGTTTATTGTAATAAAGGTTGGCGTAGTATGGGCCTTTACTCACCTTAAGCTGCAGTTCTGTTTTCTCTTTTCCATCATCAACATCACCTGAGCTCCCAAAAAGGTCGCTAGAGACAAACGCATCGGAGGCATTGCGCTTAGAGTAGTTAACTAGGGCTGAGATATCCCAATCGTCAAATCGTTTGCTGGCCAATAGGCTCAGCTCTCTTTTGTCGAAACTCCCGCCACTGACTCTCGCTTCATAGCCGTTAATAATATTGCCATTTTTAGTGAGAATGTTAACAACCGCAGTTGCAGCGTTGGCGCCATAGAGCGCTGAACCTGGGCCTCGGATGACCTCAATGCGTTTAATATTGTGTACTTGCATATCCAGAAGTTGCCATGCGGCAGAGCCGGTGGCGGCAGGATCCATCGCATGATTGTCGATGTTGAATAACACCAGATCGCCTTCGGAATTTTTGGCACCCCGTACAACGATGCTTCTTTTTCCGTAAGGTGTGGTTGTTGCGATGGATATGCCCGGTACTCTCTCTAATACATCTGCAAGTGAAGCTGCGCCCATCTTCTCAATTTCTTGGGCGGTGATTACCGTAGCGCTTGCCGGTGCCTCATAGAGGTGTTTTATATATTTGGTGGCACCGTAGAGCATCTCCTCTTCATCCAACAGCATACTGTCGTCATCCCACAGTATGTCTTCTTCAGGCAGCGAGGGTGATTTATCCCCATAGGCATGGCAGGTAAAACAGAGGGCAAGGGTGATGGTAATACTTCTAACCGTAGAGTTGAGCATCAACTACTCCCGATAAACAGCATCTGGGATTTCAGATTATGAAAAACAGCATACAAACCAAAACATGGCCTGCAATACTATAGTATTAGTTGAATACGGCAAGTCTGGTGTGGCCCCCTATACAAGAAGTGCGGAGGCCAGAAAAAAGAGCTCCTCGGATGGTAATCTGGGGAGCCCTAGATGCGCTGGAAACAATAACGGTGTGGCGTTTAAAGTGCAAACTCTTCCAGCTTCTTAGGTACAGCTGCATTCTTCAGTGTTACATATTTAGGCAGGCCATTTGCATATTCTGGGTAATCTTCTCCCTGAATCAATGGTGATAGATAGCGGCGGCATTCGTCTGTGATGCCAAAGCCATCATCAGTGATAAAGTTATCCGGCATCATTTTCTCTACATTGGCTACATCGGCTAGATCAGCAGCGCCAATCTCCCAGGCATAGGGTGTATCAGAGGTGCGGGTAATGGCGGGCATGATGGCGTTCTTGCCTTCCAGCGCCAATTCTACAGCCGCCTTGCCCAGAGCATAGGCCTGCTCGACATCGGTTTTGGAGGCAATGTGCCGTGCGGCACGTTGCAGGTAATCAGCAACGGCCCAGTGATATTTCACGCCCAGCTCTTCACGGATAATGTTAGCAACCACTGGGGCGACACCCCCTAATTGAGCATGACCAAAAGCATCACGCAGCCCTTGGTCAGCTAGAAACTTACCATCCGGTCCCTGCACACCTTCGGATACCACAACAGAGCAGTAACCATACTGATCAATTTTCTCTTTTACCTTGGCAATAAAGGCAGTCTTATCAAAGGTCACTTCAGGAAACAGGATAAGCACTGGTAGATCATGATCAGCATCGGCTGCCAGTCCGCCTGCTGCGGCAATCCATCCGGCATGTCGCCCCATCACTTCCAATACGAAGGCCTTGGTTGATGTTTTGCACATGGATGCCACATCAAAACTTGCTTCGCGTGTTGAGACTGCAATGTATTTTGCAACGGAGCCAAAACCGGGACAGTTATCTGTAATAGGCAGATCATTATCCACCGTCTTAGGCACATGGATTGCCTGAATGGGGAACCCCATCTTCTCTGATAACTGTGAAATCTTATGACAGGTGTCGGCAGAGTCACCACCACCGTTATAAAAAAAGTAGCCAATGTTATGGGCTTTAAAGACCTCAATCAGGCGTTCATATTCGCGTTGGTTCTCTTCCAGGCTTTTTAGTTTGTAGCGACATGAGCCAAAGGCACCAGAAGGTGTTGAGCAGAGTGCGGCAATAGCTTCATTTGATTCTTGAGAGGTATCAATCAGATCTTCAGTCAATGCGCCTATGATGCCATTACGGCCCGCATAGACATTGCCAATTTTATCGGAATGTTTACGTGCAGTTTCTATCACGCCGCAGGCTGAGGCGTTGATGACGGCGGTTACTCCGCCAGATTGTGCATAAAAGGCATTTTTCATCGTCATGAGTCCTTAATCCGGTAGCGTCTAATAAGAATGGTCAGAGAATAGCTTAATGGTTACGTGTTACCAAGAAATTATAATTATTAGGCATAAAAACCGCATTGACTTCAAGCAATAAGTGGGAGTAGCTTACGCACTATAAAAAAGCTGCTGTTGAGTGCTTGTCGAATCGGTATGATTTTAGGCTAACAGCAAATAGTAAATCAGGAATAATCAAGAATATCTAAGAGGCATACAGGCCATGAGAATAGTCTTATTGGGTGCACCAGGTTCTGGTAAAGGAACACAGGCAAAAAAGTTGGTTCAACGTTATGGAATTCCGCAGCTTTCAACGGGGGACCTCCTAAGAGAAGCCGTAGCGGCGCAAACCCCACTTGGCATACAGGCCAAACAAGCTATGGATGCAGGCCATCTTGTCTCCGATGAGATTGTATTGGGGATGATCCAGGATAGACTCAATCAGCCCGATGTTAACAATGGCTTCATATTAGATGGTTTTCCACGTAATACTGCTCAGGCTGAGGCACTAGATGTGCTGCTCGATAGACTTGGTCAGCCATTAGATATCTCACTGCTTATCGATGTTGATCCCGACATTATCATGCAGCGACTGGAAGGTCGGCGTACCTGTGAGTCCTGTAGCCAGATGTACAATACGTACACCAACCCGCCTACCGTTGAAGATGTTTGTGATAAATGTGGCGGTACGCTCCACCAGCGCAGCGATGACAATGAAGCCACTATTGATAACCGTTTGAAGGTCTACAAGCAACAAACGGCTCCATTGGTTGAGTACTATCAGGTGGTTGATAAGTTGGGACAGATTCAAGGCATTGGTGATATTGGAGATATTTTCACTGCTGCATGTGAAATCCTCGATGGGGTTACGATTAAAGAGCAACCCAAGGTAGTAGAAGAAAAAGCAGCGCCCATACCTGAGCCTGCACCAGGGCCTCCTAAACAAGAAGAGCCAGTTGTCGCAGAAGAGAAACCTGCTGTTGCAGAGATCAAACAGGAAGCAATGCCGGAGAAGCAACCAGAAGAGAAGGCAGAACCAAAAAATAAAGTAGTAAAGAAAAAGGTTGCTGCTAAAAAGAAAGCAGCTAAGAAAAAGGCGGCTAAGAAAAAAGCTGCAGCTACTGATAAAAAGTCCACGACCAAGAAGAAGTCAGCGAAAAAGAAGGTCGCCAAGAAAAAGGTAGCGGCCAAGAAGAAGTCAGCCAAAAAGAAGGTCGCTAAGAAAAAGGTAGCGGCCAAGAAGAAGTCAGCCAAAAAGAAGGTCGCTAAGAAAAAGGTAGCGGCCAAGAAGAAGTCAGCCAAAAAGAAGGTCGCTAAGAAAAAGGTAGCGGCCAAGAAGAAGTCAG
>Ga0316192_10000034_pt1 | contig 73312 bp, 52 predicted proteins | sample MerIslwburrow_MG_FD_204931 | JGI IMG/M metagenome (GOLD analysis project Ga0316192, IMG submission 204931) | Coastal sediment microbial communities from Maine, United States - Merrow Island worm burrow | ecosystem: Environmental > Aquatic > Marine > Coastal > Sediment | place: USA: Maine...
ATTACCTTGCCGTAACATGATGCAGCTTCATAATGCTTATATTGTGGCTGAGACGGATCAAGGTCTTTCCATCTTAGACCAACATGCCCTACACGAACGCATTCTACTGCAAAAAATGAGGCGTCAACTGTTATCAGGTGATGTGGAGAAGCAAACCTTACTTATTCCGCAATTAGTAGAGCTGTCGGTGCCCGAGGCTGGAGTGTTGATGGAGATCGCAGACGACCTACATGCAGTGGGATTTGACATTGAAGACCATGGTGATGGAGTGTTGGCGATATCAGCCCTTCCTGTGACCTTAAAAAGCTCTTCAGTGGAAGCTACCCTTATGGATGTTCTAGAGCGAGCAGATGGGCTTTCTGACGCTGAAAGCATACGTTTGGCGATTGCGCGCATTTGTGCCTGTAAATCAGCTATTAGAGCAGGAGATGTCTTGAAAACGGGTGAAATTGAAGCTTTGTTACAAGACCACAATGAAGAAGATTTCAGCTTTGCCTGCGAGCACGGACGACCCACTCATGTTAAAATCACGCTTAGCCAACTAGCTAGAGGATTTGAAAGGCATTAGTCGTTTGAACGAAATATCATTATTTTTGGAATATTGTGACAGATAGTGATGTTATTAGAAGAGCAGGTGAATGAAATCTGAGACAGATAATTTTGAAGAATTGTATCTGGAACATTTGCCGTCTTTGCTAAGAACAGCAAGGCGAATGACAAGGAATGAGCAAGATGCTGAAGATCTTGTACAAGAGACGCTTGTTAAGGCCTATAAGGCCTATCAAAGATTTGAGAAAGGTAGCTATTTCAAAGCTTGGTTATTTAAGATTATGACAAATACGTTTATTAATATTTTGAGAAAGAAAAAAAACCGTCCCGCTCAAAGCGGTATGGAAGTTCTTGAGTTTGTCGACGATGCATCGACAAACAAAAGTGTTGATTTTGCAGATTTGTATGATAATTTCCATGATGAAGTCAAAAAAGCTTTGGATGATATGCCAGATAATTACAGACAAGTTTTATTACTTAATTCCGTAGAGGAGTTTTCATACAAAGAAATTTCAGATATTGTAGGTGTTCCAATGGGTACAGTAATGTCTCGTCTTTATCGAGCGCGCCAATACATGCAAGGTGAATTAGCACAATTTGCGCTTTCCAAGAAAAAAAGAGAAGCTCATGGAGCTTAAAGCACATCAAAAAACATTGTTACACGCCTATGCCGATGGTGAGCTTGGTATAGAGGCTGTTATTGACGTTCAAAAGCTGTTGATGGATTCGGAAGAGGCACGTTTGGAGTTTAAAAACATCTGCGTTTTAAAAAATAAATTAAAAACCCTTTCTGACACGACCGTTACAGATGAATTTAAAAATAAATTAAAAAATTCACTTTGCGCAGAGGTAGAAAAAAGTACTTTACACATAAAGAGAACTCGCCCTAGATCTTTGACATTTTCGTGGGTGGCAGCGGCAGTGATTATGGTATTGATGTCAATGTTGGGGTTCAAGATGCTCAAGAGTAATAATCTTATTGTTCAAAAAATTGCCTCATTTGAAAGTATCCAACAAAAAGACAAAAAAGGGGGGGGTGAGGTCGTGGATTATATTTCCACAACTCATGGAAAATTACTCAAAAATAATGGACCTACGTTTAAGGTAAGAAATGTGAATCTAGTCACAGAGCAAATTAATCACCAGTGGCAGGGTGTTTTTCATGCAGGTGATTTTGAGATGGATGACGCAGAATTTATGGGTTTTTGTGTCTGTAAGGTTCCCTTAGCTTTAGCTTCCACTCGATTTTCCTATAGGATTGTGGTGGATGGAAAAAGAGAATACATCAGTTTTTATATTATAAACAGCACACATGTTATTGATTGTGACATGTTGCAGGATCGGGTGTCTAAAGATCGTTTGTACAAAGTGGGTAATTGTTCTAACAAATATAACATTGTGCAATGGCAAACAGGGCGATTGACCTATTTTATGGTGAGCCGTGTCAACAATGACATATTAATTGCCATGATGGATAAAATATTACGTCATTGAGCTCTATTTTTTCTTAAAACTTTGTGCACAATAGAACCATGAGACTTTTGTATTCGCTGTTAATTTTCTGGCCTTTGAGTATTATTAATATCGTGCTGACATTTATGTCGTATAAATTATTTGGAAAATTACAGGGAACCGAGGCTGCCAGTCGCGTAGCTACGAATTGGGGCTATCTTCAATATCATTTGGCGTTGTCTCAGTTGAAAATAAAAGGCGTTGAAAACATACCTAAAGAGGGCGGTGTGATTATTACCTCCAATCATCGATCTTACTTTGACATTTTTACTATTTGTGCCGCTATGCCAAGAGATGTTCGTTGGGTGGTTAAGAATACTTTGATGCACTATCCCATATTAGGTTTTGTTTTGAGAAATATTAGGGCGGTGGGTTTGGATAGAGGGAATCCTAGAGATGCGGTAAAGGCGTTGATGCAAACAGCCAAAGAGCTGCAATCAGGAGATGTTATCGCAATGTTCCCTGAAGGCACGCGCTCCACAACGGAAGAAATGCTTCCTTTTAAATCTGGAGCATTTGCTCTGGCTTTAAAAGCAGGAGTCCCTGTGGTGCCTGTAGCTATCGAAGGTAGTGAAAAGGTGTTAGCGGCTAAAAAATTAATTATGAACTGTTGCAAACAAGTGAACATAACTTTTCTTGAACCTATTGATCCTAAACAATTTGGTAAAGACAGACAATTAATGTCGGATGAAATTAGTAAGCGAATATTGACTCATATTAATCGTGGTTGTTGACATGATACTTGCTAGCGGTTTGTTTTGACAAGATGAATTTTGTTGTCGCCTTAAATGCAGAGGCTCGCCCTTTGATCGATCATTTTTCTCTAAAGCTTTTAAACAAAAAATCAGAGTATAAGATATATACAAATAGTTCAATGTATTTGGTCATTACGGGAATAGGAAAGGATAACTGTTATAAAGGATGTCAGTATTTGCATCATACAGTTAAAGAATGTTCAGATACGTGGATTAATTTTGGATTAGCTGGCCACCGATTTTTGCCGGTAGGCAGTTTGAGGCAAGTTAATCGCGTATGTGACAAGCAGAGTGAAAAGATCCATTATTTGAACTGCCGGTTTGAAGAATTGTGTGAAACAGCGGATGTGATGACAGTGGATAAGGCAGAAGTCGATTTTAGTGAGGATCATTTGTATGATATGGAGGCCACTGCATTTGTTGATATTTGTACTAGACTGTCATCAGTTGAACGATTGCAGTGCATTAAAATTGTTTCAGATAATTTCATAAATCCTGCTGTACGTTTGAGTCATTCGGTGATTTATCAATTGATCTCTGAGCATTTTCCGATAATAGATAAACTCGTAGAAAAATGGAGGCATTAAATAAAAATGGTTTTAACGGCCCTGCATATAGTCGCAATTAGTTTGATTGAGGCAGTTGGACACTTTTAATTTGATGAATATTATTTTATATTGTTAATGTCTAATTAATTGTTAAAAATTTTCCTATATAGTTAGTGATATCTGATGAAAATTAGATATGTTATATTAATTAATATGTAGGAGAAAATAATGCACGACAAAAAAGAATATCTTACTGTTGGTGAAATTGCAAATTTTTGCCGCGTTGGTAGGGCGACGGTGCATCGTTGGGTAGCTAAGAATAAGATCAAATCTTTCAAATTGCCTTCTGGTCATACCCGTGTCGAATCAGGGGATTTTGTCAATTTTCTAAACGAATATAATATGCCTGTTCCAGAAGAATTTCATACGGCGAATTATAAAAGAATTTTAGTTGTTGATGATGATGACGCTGTACTAAAATCGGTGAAGGATATGTTGGAAGACATTGATAATTTGAACTGTAAGATTGAATTGGCCACTGGAGGTATTCAGGGATGTCTTAAATTAGGTTCGTTCAAACCAGATGTGCTAATTTTGGACCTAAACATGCCTGATTTAGCGGGTTTAGATGTGGCCAATGAACTCTATCATTCTCCCTCTCAGTCTAGTACTCAAGTATTGGTTATCACGGGTTTTGCCGATGAAAACATATTCGCACGTTTGAAAGATATAGGTGTTGAAAAGATTTTAATCAAACCTTTTAATTTTGAGGATCTAAAAAAACACGTATTAGATTGTTGTTTGTTGTCGTAAACTCCTAATCATTCATTGTAATCATCAAAAAAATGAAATGAGATGTTATCTATTAACTTTGCAGGTTAATTATTCTAGTTATTGTAAAAATACAGAAAAAAATATTAGCCCTTTACTTTATAAATTTTTTTTCATTATTCAAAAAGGTGAATGCTTATACGATAGTCATAGTAGTAATTGTAAAAAAAGCGCACCCAGAGGTGCGCTTTTGAATTATTGTTATTTCAAGAATACGACTATTCTTCTTTCCTTAGTTTAGATAGGTCAACAGGTTTGTAGCCACCTATTGATTTGTAATAAATAATAATCAGGAGAAACACAATTGACATAATCGTAGGTAATAATGCCGCTCTTCTGAGTACGCTACGTCCTACATTCTCATCAAGGTGAGCTTGAAGTTCAGTCTTAGCCTCTTCAGTAGGAAGTTTCTTTTTGAATTCCTCAACGTTGATTGTTGGATAGGGTACACCGAAAAAATTACCTTTATTGATAATCTTTTGATCTTCACCTTTTTTGTTTTTGAAAGTCGCTTCATTTTTCTGCATCTGTACGACAAGCTCAGATTGTTTTTCTTGTGTGAACTTAACAGTTGCTGCATCTTTTGCGGAACCTAAGAATTGAAATCCAAAGATACCTACTGTCAATAATCCCATGGCGGATACAGTATTGAGTGTTATGGCTCCACCTTTTGGAAACTGCTCAGACACAAAACCTAATACTGTTGGCCAGTAAAAAGTTTGTCCAACAGCGTAGAAGATAAATGCAACCCAAACGAGAGGTCCACTAATACCTGCAAGTGTGAACAGTCCAATAATAGAGAATACAGAACTCAAAAGGAGTAATCCGGGTGGAGACATATATTTTAGTGGGATGCCTGCAAAAAATCTTAATATCATCATGATACTGGCTGAAAATACGAGTGCCCATCCCGCAGCTTCACCCATAGTGGGTCTCATAAGTGCTTGAATCCATCCGTCTGTAGCGATCTCTGCAGTGGCCAGTGGAATCATCACAAGGCAAAGCACAAAAAACATCCACTTACCTTTTGATTTGACAGCGCTACCAAAAACAGCACCACCTATAATCCCGAGGATTAAACAAATTTCCAACTGTTTTGGCCAGAAAATTAATGACCCTTCAAAGTTATTTCCTGAAATAACTTTGTAACCAACCAGTTGATTGATTAATTCGTAGCAAATAAAAGTAATGGCAATAAAAGCACCAAGCCCACCAAATTCTTTAAGCATTTCGCTCATGGGGACATCATTTTCAACTCTTTCATCGACAGGAAATTTCTTACACATCAGAAACATTATTCCATAGAAAATTACAGGAATGAACATAAACCAGAAGGCAGGTGCAGCACCAGCCCAATCCATGTCTTTTCCTCCTTTAAATATGGTTAACCATACAATACCACCTATCACGATGCCAGCTGGCCAAGAGGCGTGTAGAATGTTGAGCATTTTACTTTTTTCGGTTCTGTAAATAGATGCGCAAAGTGGATTGATAACTGCTTCGACAACACCATGACCTAACCCGGAAACGAGACATGCTGCCATCATAATCTCAAAGCTGCCAGCATATATTGTCAAAATAGCACCAAGTCCTTGTAAGGCAAAGGCGAAAAACATGGATACTTTATAGCCAATTTTATCAACCAATAGACTAAACAAAATCATCGTTATGGCGATAGGCCAAAGTCCTGCTCCAAACAGTGCTCCAACCTGAGCATCACTGATTTCAAAGTGCGCACCCCAAAATGTATTTCCGCCTAATGAGCGCAGGACAAAACCAACACCTGCTGCTGTGAGTGACGCGAAACTTGCCCAAAAGAGCATTGACTTTTCCCGTTCTGATAACTCCATTATTGTTCTCCTTGTGTTTTATATTCAAATCACATTTAATTCGTAATTTGTTTAGTTAATTTTAAATTACTTAATGGATAGCACTATATAATAAAATCGTTTGAATATTGACAACTTTAGTCAATTTATTTTGAAAGAATCTTTGATTATTATGTGTTTTATTAGTAGTTTGGTGAGTTTTAGGGAAAATTTATGTGAATCATGTGAAATATTTTTTTAAACATTTGGATACTCTTATTTTGTTGGCGCTTGAATAAAAAGGTTAATAGAGATACGCTATTTATCATTTTATCTTATTTTTTGTTTTTTGGCTGTCATTATTTAACAATAAATTCACACAATTTTTTTATAATTTCTGGTATTGTTGTCTTTGACCTATGTCTGTTATTTACAATAATGCGGTGCGTCAAACAGTTAATAAATCCGAATTTATAGCAGACAGATGAGAGTGGAAGCAGCAGCTCATGATGGGTAAAAGGTTATGGGTAGTGCTAAAAAAATGGATAAAACAAAATCTAATTTATTCCATGTCTGTTTAACGGTTATTTGACGTAGAGTTTGTTGAAGTAAATTAAAAACTAAAAGAAAGTGATTTGAGATGAAGTTAATAATTAAAATAATTGTGATATCGATTCTCATTTTAAATATTGCAGCTTGTGATTCAAAGACCGCTGGTAAAACTGAATCGAAAAAATCAATGCCAAACATTGTTATTCTATATGCAGATGATATGGGATATGGTGACATGTCTTGTCAGAATACTGAATCAAAAATCAACACTCCACATTTAGACAAATTGGCCTCTGAAGGTATCCGGTTTACAGATGGGCACAGTTCTTCTGGTATTTGTACCCCAAGTCGATACGCCTTACTCACTGGCAATTATCACTGGCGAAGTTTTTACACCTTTGCCAAAGAATGGGATCAAGGATATTTTCGTAAAAATGAGTTGACCATGGCCGAAATGTTGAAAAAGCAAGGTTACAAAACAGCTATGGTTGGTAAGTGGCATTTAGGCTGGGATTGGAATTCGGTTATCAAACCCGGTGCGGTGAGAAAACTTCAACCCGTTGGGAATACTCGAAAAACGACTTATTTTTCTGAAGACATTGATTGGAGTAAGTCCATTCCTGATGGTCCAACCGATCATGGATTTGATTATTACTATGGGGATGGAACTATTAACTTTCCCCCTTACACATATATTGAAAATGATCGTGTTACAGAAGTTCCAACCGAACATTTGGCGATGAAAACTGAACGTCCGCTTGAAGGCAATTGGGAATGTAGACCTGGCCCCAGAGCCAAGGGTTGGGATGTTTTTGAGTCGTTTCCAAAAACAACAAACAAAGCTATATCCTACATTAAGAAACAAAAAGAAGGAGTTCCTTTTTTTCTCTATTTTTCTTTTCCCGCCCCTCATGCCCCCATTGTGCCAATCAAAAAATATCAGGGTAAATCAAAAGCAGGTTCGTATGGAGATTATGTTTTACAAGTGGACGATGTCGTGGGCCAGGTTATGGAAGCCTTGAGAAATCAAGGACTTGATGATAACACCATTGTTGTTTTTTCTTCAGACAACGGCCCTGCAACATATATGTTAAATAGAATAGACGTAACAGGACACAACAGCTCATGGAAATTACGTGGAAAGAAACGAGATGTATGGGAAGGGGGGCATCGAGTACCATTTCTTATTCGCTGGCCTGAGAAAATCAAACCCGGTGTGATATCTCATGAAACAATCAGCCAAATTGACCTTATGGCCACCTTCGCCAAAATCACTGATTACAAATTAGGTCGAGAAGATGCTGTAGACAGCCATGATATGCTTGACATAGTCGAAGGCACGTCAAAAAACAATAGCATTCGTGAGGCGACAGTGCATAACACTAATCAAAACATGTGGGTGCTGCGTCAAGGTGATTGGACAGCTGTTTTTTATATAAGGGAGAAAAATCCAAAATCTCCTGAATTATATAATCTTAAAAATGATATCGGACAATCAAAAAATGTAGCTGCACAATACCCAGAAAGGGTCAAATCAATGAAAGCTTTACTTGATAAAATTAGAGATCAAGGTCACAGTGCGCCACGATTAAACTGACGCCGTCCTCAAAACAAGTCACAGTCTACTCTAGTGATATGTGCAAATGTTAGAGGACATTTTTCAATGGCCAATTAGTCTACTTCAACTCTGCTTGAATGCTTTGGCAATCATTTTTATATACAATTTTATCAAAAGAACGGTATTACTAATAAAATACAGATCAACTGAGTTAAATCTTTTTGAATAAATATGCGTTGTACTTAAAAAATATTTTAAAATGAGTTATCCTGTCAAAAATATTGAAAGGATTTTTCTACCGTGATTAGATTTATGTTGTTTCTATCCTCATTCATAATAATGTCATGCCAACAGGTCAATTTCGTTAAGATCAATGATCAACTACCTAATATTGTAATTATTTATACAGATGATTTAGGTTATGGAGATATTTCTTATAACGGCGCTGTGGGTGTAAAAACGCCAAATATAGATCGTTTAGCAAAACAAGGTTTGAATTTCAGTGATGCGCATTGTTCTGCGGCCACCTGTACGCCTTCAAGAGTTGCTTTGTTGACGGGTCAATATGCTTTTAGGTCACAAGCTCGCATTTTAAAAGGTGATGCACCGTTGATTATACGTCCAGGTACGATGACCATGCCTTCGTTGTTGAAGCAGGCGGGATATACCACCGCGGTGGTAGGCAAGTGGCATTTGGGACTAGGCAATGGTTCAGTGGATTGGAATAAAGATGTGAAGCCTGGCCCACTGGAAATAGGTTTTGATTATTCTTTCCTTATTCCCGCTACTGGCGACCGCACGCCATGTGTGTATCTTGAAAATTATCGCGTAGTTGATCATGATGACTCTGATCCCATTGAAGTGAACTATAAAAATCGTATTGACAAAAATCCTATAGGATCTGAAAAACGTAGTGAGCTCAAACAAGATTATTCTAGGGGTCATAACATGACAATTGTCAATGGCATTTCCCGAATTGGTTATATGATAGGTGGGCATAAAGCCAGATGGGTAGATGAAGATATGGCAGATGTGATTACTGTCAATGCTCTTAATTTTATAGAAAAAAATAAAAGCAAACCTTTTTTCCTCTATTTCTCAACACATGACATTCATGTGCCACGTGTTCCACATTCTCGTTTTGTGGGTAAAAGCAGCATGGGTCCTAGAGGGGATGCGATTGTGCAAATGGATTGGTGTACAGGTCAAATCTTGGACAAGTTGGATGAGTTGGATTTGTCAGATAACACTTTAGTCATTTTCAGTTCAGACAATGGTCCAGTGTTAGATGATGGTTATAAAGATTTTGCGAATGAAAAAATTGGCCAACATAAACCATCTGGACCTTACAAAGCAGGTAAATACTCATTTTTTGAAGGGGGGACGCGCGTGCCTTTTATTGTGCGTTGGCCAGGCAAGGTTAAGGCAGGGAGTCGTAGTTCTGCTCTGATGGGGCAAATTGATCTTTGTGCGACTATTGCCCATATAGCGGGGATAACAGTGAAAAAAGAAGATTGTGTTGATAGTCGTAACGCTATAGATACCTTAACAGGTAAGAACGCAGTAGGCCGTCCTCACCTGATTCATGAATGCCGTGGAAATTTAGCTTTGCGTCAAGGCCCTTGGAAGTATATTCCTAAGGGAAAAAGTCGAATTGAGTTGGGACCTTGGAAAGAAGAAGTAATTGTGGGGGAAGGTGCTATCTTTAATCTGAATAACGATATTTTAGAGAATAGTAATCTGAGTTCTCAACAACAAAAAAAACTTAACGAGATGAAGGCTTTGATTGAAAAAATTAGAATATCAGGCGATAACTAAAATATAAGCTAATATTGAGTTGCTAGTCACAGAGCCGTACAGGAAATATTTACAAGGAGTTTGTTATGAAGGCATATATACTTAGTGTGATAATTTTAATGTTCTGTTTGATTGCATGTCAAACTGATAAACACTCTGAAAATCAAGCGCTCACACCTAATAAATATTCAGACAAAGTACCATTCGAAAACAAAACCATCGCAAAAAAAACAAGTAAGAGTAAGAGTAAGGGTATTCCAGAGGTAACTCGAGATAAGGTTATAGCATTTGCTCTGTACACCGTGCACAACAAAGTTCTCAAGCTTACCGCTCAACTTTATCCTTTAAAAGAGGGCGAAGATAGAACAGCGAGATTAGAAGTCAAACGTGATGGAAAATGGTTGCAAATTTCAGAAGAAAAAGTAATAGAAAGTGGTTGGACAGTTCCCTTTCGCGTTGAGAAATGGGATGACACTCAATCATTGGATTATAGAGTAGCCCATGGCACAGCGGCATTTTATTCAGGGCATATCAGAAAAAATCCGGTGGATAAAGAAGTGATTGTTGTCGCTGGATTCACAGGAAATTCTGTCAGTCCAAATCATGGAGGAGATATATCGCGTGATGATCTCGTTAAAAATGTTAAAGCGGTTGATGCTGACCTCTTATTTTTCTCAGGAGATCAAGTATACAACCACACACAACACTATAAATTTTGGTTAAAGTTTGGAACAGATTTTTCTGAAATTATCAAAGATCGTCCAACCATCACTATTCCAGATGACCATGATGTGGGGCAACCTAATTTGTGGGGAGAATCGGGCGTGAAATCAACCATAAGTGGGAATAGTGATGGGGGATATAAAATGCCACCAGAATACGTTAAAGAAGTGGAAAGAGCACAAACAAGTCATCTTCCAGACCCTTATGATCCTACACCTATTAAAAATGGTATAGGGGTGTACTACACCCAACTTAACTGGGGACGGATCAGTTTTGCTATTTTAGAAGATAGAAAGTTTAAAACAGGTCCTGCAGATATTATTCCCAAGCAAGGGCCACGACCTGATCACATCAACAATCCAAAATATGATCCAAAATCTGTAGATGTTCCTTCAGCTGTTTTGTTAGGTAAACGCCAGTTAAAGTTTATTGATCATTGGGCTCAAGATTGGACGGCTGCTGATTTTAAAGTGGCGTTATCACAAACAATATTTTGCGGAGGAGCTCATATTCATGGAAAAATTGGGGGACGTTTACATGCCGATCTCGATTCAAATGGATGGCCACAAAAGGGCCGTAATAATGCGATTAAAGCACTTAGAAAAGCCTTTGCATTCCATTATGCAGGAGATCAACATTTGGGTACTATTTTTCATCATGGCGTTGATGAATGGAATGATTCCATCTATTCATTTTGTGTTCCTTCTATTGCTAATCTATATTTGCGTTGGTGGAAGCCATTGAAGCCTGGCAAAAACAAACAAGTTGGTATGCCTGATTACACAGGTGAGCATCTTGATGGATTTAATAATAAAATAACATGCTGGGCTGCGGCCAATCCAGAAGACGTGCCTGCTTCAGGTGATAAGTTAACTACCCGTGCGGCAGGATTTGGTATTGTTAAATTTAATAAGAACAACCGTAATATCACCATGGAGTGCTGGCCCCGTAATGTGGATATTACAGATCCTAAAGTAAAGCCATATTCAGGTTGGCCTTTAACGATTAAGCAGACAGATAATTATGGGCGCAAGGCCAAGGCTTATCTGCCAACAATTGTGGTAGAGGGTCAAAAAAATCCTGTGATTCAAATTGTGGATGAAGTTAATGATGAAGTGGTTTATACTTTAAGGATTCTAGGCAATACATTTCGCCCCAAAGTGTTTCATCAAGGAAGTTACACAATTAAAGTGGGTGAAGGAACATCTCAAAAAATACTAAAAGGAAAAATGACTGTAGATATGTCTGAAGAATCACAGAAACAAATCAATATTAAATTTTGATTCAGATTATATGGAGATTAAAATGGATAAAGGTTATGTCACTTCTGTAATTATCACTATATTATTGGTGTTGTCATCAGCTTGTGATAATGTTAAGAGTGAAACAGCTGATACTAAGAACAAACCTAATATTATTTTTATTTTAGCAGATGATTTGGGTTATGGTGATGTAGGTTTTAATGGTCAAGATAAAATTCTAACCCCTCATTTGGATCAAATGGCAAAGGAGGGAATGGTGCTTAGTCATTTTTATGCAGGGGCTCCTGTATGTGGCCCCTCCAGAGCTACGTTGATGTACGGTCAACATACAGGGCATTGTTCGATACGTGGAAACCCTCGATGGACAAAATCAGGCAAACCACCTGAAATGAAGGCAGATGATATTATCCTTCCCAAAGAATTAAAAAGAGCGGGGTATTCGACAGCGTTATTTGGTAAATGGGGTTTGAATGAAGATTTGCAATCCAACATAGGGCACCCCTTAAAACAAGGGTTTGATGAATTTGTTGGTTTTAATACTCATAAAGAAGCTCACTACCATTGGCCAGATTTTATTTGGGAGGGTTATAAAAAAGTTGATTTGAGTGCTGGAGAAGTTAAAGGAAATTGGAATAATAAATTAAAATTTGCCGATGACATCTTTACTGAAAAATGTTTAGATTATATAGATCGTAAAGCGGGTAAGGAAACATTTTTTATCTACCTAGCTTATACTATTCCCCATAAAGGTTACACCAGTCCTGAAGAAAGTCGTAAACCCTATGAATCACAGGGTTGGCCTGTGATTAAAATTAAGTCAGGGCATTATGAGATGGATCCCGAAACACATACGGCTTATGCGGGTATGATCTCTAGGATGGACAGTTATCTGGGTCAGATCCGTCAGAAACTTAAAGACAAAGGTGTTGATAAAAAAACGTTGATTATTTTCACCAGTGATAATGGTCATGAATTGTCGTCAGATTTTTTCAATTCAGGTGGTGGATTACGTGGCAAAAAAAGAGACCTGACTGAAGGTGGGATACATATGCCCACGGTTGCCTTGTGGCCCGGAACTACTCAAGCGGGATCAACAAATGAAACAGCATTGGCTTTTTGGGATGTTCTACCAACGTTATGTGATATTGTGGGTATCACAAGTAAAGTTCAAACGGATGGCATCTCTTTTCTTCCTGCATTAAAAGGACAGAAAGATCAACAGAAAGAGCATGATGTACTTTATTGGGAATTTAATGAAAGCAAAGGTCCACAACAAGCTATCCGTTTTTCTCATTGGAAAGCTATTCGTCTATGGGATGCAAGCGATAACAAAATGGGTTCTATAGAACTGTATGATCTCAAAAAAGATATAGCTGAGAGTACGAATGTGGCAGCACAACATCCACAAATAGTGAGTAAAGCGTTGGAATTATTCGTTTCTTCTCGAACAGAGCATCCAGAATTTCCATTGGTCCCTAAAAAGAATACTAAAAAAAAGAAAAAGTCTAAATAACGACAACTGTTGCTATCGCTTGATTTTGATCGAATTCTAGATTATATTACGACTAATTAAGAGGTTGATTTGTCCGATAAGTTATTAGTGGCTGCACAGTATCCTGAATTGCTTGAACCTTGTATTGTGTGGGTGGAAAACCATGCGGAGTGGGCACCCTATATTATTTTTATCTTATTGGTATTTGCTGGATTTAATTTACCTGTTTCTGAGGATTTGATGATATTTTCGTCAGCCTATTTGGCTGTGATCCATGATGAGTTGTTTTGGCAACTCTTTTGTGGGGTATTTTTTGGAGCTTATTTTAGTGATTTAATTTGTTTCGGTTTGGGTCGTTTTTTTGGCGATAAAGTTTGGAAGGTTAAGTTTTTAGCAAAAATGATCACACCTAAAAGACTGATAAAAATTCAATCGTATTATCAAAGATACGGGGGGTTAACCCTTATTTGTGGACGTTTTATTCCCTTTGGTGTGCGTAATGGATTGTTTTTGACAGCGGGTATGGGAAAAATGAATTTTCTAAAATTTGCGATGTATGATTTGATGGCTTGTTCTGTTTCAGTGGTGACTTTTTTCTGTTTGTATTTGATTTATGGTCAGAAAATGCTTGATTTTGTTTTATCTAATAATAAATATATTTTTCTGGCTGCCGTAGTAGTGGTACTGATTATTGTTTTGAAAAAGAAGTTGAGTAAAAAATCAGTAGATACAACTCACTCAGAGTAGATTTCAATTATATAATTATCAGGGTCATAAACAAATAATTGAGTCGCTCCATCTGCTCGCTGGTGGGGGCCACTACAGAGTGGGATGTTGAATTTTTTGAATTGTTCTAAAGCGATTGTGGCATCTTCTACCACAAAAGAAATATGGTGTCCACGAGATTCTCTAGTGCCCGTAAAAGATGGCATTCCAGGTTCTCCAGATTCGTCATGTTTGACTATCACATGTATGTAGGTGTTTCCGGCAGCCAACCATAAGCCATCAAAACCAACATTAGGTCGAGTGGTAACCGTCATGCCTAAAACTTTTTCGTAGAAATAGCGTGTTGCTTCTAAATTGGCAACCACTATAGCTACATGATCAATGCGTTTAACGCTTAAAGTTTTTAATTTACTCATTTTTTCTTCATTTCTCTTTTGTTGGTATTATAATTATCTAAAACAATAGAAAGAGCCTTATGTCAAAAATTAATTCAAAAATACTTGACTCAGATAAATTTAATAAAACAATGTGTGCTTTTGATGAGGCAAATGCCAAAGATCCTAATAACAAAGAATTGATCTATGCTCAAAGAATGACGGATTGTTTGAATAATTACGATCCTGACGCTTCTGAAGCTTTGCAATTAGCTGTGCGCTGCCAGCATATTAGGCGTTGGGAAAAACCACGTAGTGAGTACCCAGAGGGTAAGGCGGGTTACTACAAATGGCGTACAAATTTGTATAAGTATCATGGTGATGTGGCGGCTAAGTACATGATTCAAGAAGGTTATGATAAAGAAATGGTCAATAGGGTTAAAACCTTGTTACTTAAAAAAGAGATCAAATCAAATGAAGAAAGTCAGGCGTTGGAAGATGTGGTTTGTTTGGTTTTTTTGAAATATTATTTTGATGATTTTATTACAAAACATGATGAGAATAAGTTGATTGTGATTGTACAAAAAACCTGGGGCAAGATGTCTGAGAAGGCACATGAGCTAGCGCTGTCGATTGACTTTTCTGATAGTGCTAAATCGATTGTTGCAAAGGCCTTGGCGGATTAAATTTGTTCAATTTTCTCCACATTAACAGCACAATATTTATAAGAAGGTTGTCTGGAATAACTGTCAAATGAGGGAAAGGTTAATTTGTTGATATCCTTATAATGCATGGGGATAAATATTTGATGAGGTTTGACAGTGGGGGTGAGTAGCGCTTGTGCTTCCACTGTTCCACGTTTTGAAAACACACGTATTTTTTCATAAGGCTTAATATGTAATGAGCGAGCGTTTTCAGGATTAATTTCAACATAAATATTTTCGGGATAAAGTTTATGTAGTACATCGGATTGTTTGGTACGGGTTTGAGTGTGCCATTGTGCTGAAGTTCCTCTACCCGTGAGCAGGGTGTAGGGATACTCTACACTACAGGGTTCAGGCAATTTCTTGGGAGATTCAAATATAAATTTGGCTTTGTTATCTTTGTGATAAAAATTTCCATCAGAAAATAATCTTCTTTCATTACTTGTATCATTTTCACCCTCAGCATAAGGCCATTGGATTCCGCCTTGTTCGTCTATCATTTTATAATCGGTGATTCCAGAAAAATCACAAGGTTGTCCTCTGCTCAATTTTTTTAAAATCTGAAAAACCTTTTCAGGTGTTTCCCACTCTTTAAACATTTCTCCTACACCCCAATAGTGAGCGATTAACTTGAAAATAAAGAAATCTGCCATGGCTTGTCCTGGTGCTTTGGCAATTTTTTTTATGGGTCCAATCCTTCTTTCAGAATTGATAAAAGTGCCATCTTTTTCTCCCCAACCTGCGGCGGGTAAAATTAAATCAGCCTCTTTTGCTGTGGCGGTATTTTGGTACATGTCTTGAACCACAAGAAAATCTAATTTTTTCAAAGTGTCCTTAAATTTATTGTGGTGTATCCAAGAATGGGCGCTATTGGTGGCAATCACCCATAAAGCTTTAATTTCACCTTTATCAATGGCATCAACAATTTGGTCGTAGGCATAGCCATTTTTGTCAGGAATGTTTTCTACAGCAATACCCGTTATGTCTGCAATTTTTTTGCGATCATCAGCACTTTCAAAACTGTGTCCACCTAGTAAATTAGTGGTGTTGCTAAACAGGCGAGATCCCATGGCATTGCATTGTCCTGTGATGGAGTTGGCCCCCGTACCAGGGCGTCCGATGTTGCCTGTCATTAAGGCGATGTTGATAAGGGATTGAGCAACTCTCACACCTTCATGGCTTTGGTTGACGCCCATTGTCCACCAGAACGATACCCGTTTCCCCGCAGCAATGGTGTCGGCCAGTGTGTGAAGGCTTTCTTTAGGGATACCTGATTTTTCAAACACCATTTCTTCAGTGTAGTCTTGAACATGTTCTTTAAAAGTCTCAAAATCGTTGCAATGTTCGGCAATATATTCTTCATTGATGTTGCCGTTATTGATAAGGATACGTGCCAATCCATAGAAGAATACCAAATCAGATTTAGGATCTATCATGTAATGTTGGGTGGCTGACATGGCGGTTTCGGTTTTGCGGGGATCAATCACAATGATTTCAGGGTTATGAGGATTTTTGCAGATACGCTCCCACATAATAGGATGGGCGATGCACATGTTTGAACCCACCAACACAATCACATCAGATTCTTCAAAATCTTTGTAGGTGTAGGGCGGGGCATCAAAGCCAAAACTTTGCTTGTAAGCGACCACCGCTGTGGCCATACACTGACGTGTGTTACCATCCCCATGAAGTAGGCCCATGCCAAATTTAGTTAACGCTCCAAGAAGAGCCATTTCTTCAGTGGGGATTTGTCCCGTACTCAAAAATGCGACAGATTCTTTGCCGTGCCTTTTTTGAGTGTCTTTCATTTTATCTGTGAATCGTTCTAAAGCTTGATGCCAACTAATTTCTTTATAGCCACCTTTGCCATCTTTAATCATAGGGAAGCCAGCGCGTTCATCCGATTTTAAAGGTGACAAAGCTTCCCAACCTTTAGGGCAAGCCATACCTAAATTAACGGGGTAGTCAATATTAGGGCTGAGGTTGACGGCTTGTTTGTCTTTAAGATGAACTTTAAGGCTACAGCCCGTGGCGCAAAAACCACAAATCATATTGGTGGCTCCTGTGGGTTTCCATTTGAGTGGTACTTGACCTAAGCCAAATTCCCCAGGTGATCTTAAGAGTTCAGAGGTGTACTTTCCTTGTTTTTGATGCAAGATTGAGGTGAGTGCATTAAATAAGGGTTTGATTTTTGATGAGATCATGTGACAACAGCTCCAGGCATGTTAGGGGTGACAATTCCACGGAAGAATAGGTATCTTTCTGAAAACTCGCCAATGATCAATAAAATAAAACTGAGGAGGGCGAAGATATGAAGGTGTTCTGTTAATGTTGCTAATGAGATAAAGATAATAGGTAAAACAATTCCACCTAAAAGTGAGCTAACGACTCTTACAATAGCAGGTTTTTTAAGTTCTTTAATAATCATAAGTGATGAACGTTTTTCAATAGAAAACACTTTGTCTTTTAAACTTAAGAAGAGTGAAGCGTCATAAAAAAGTTTTAATGCGGTGAGCACGATAATGGTAGATAAGAGATTGGATGACATTGTGCGAATCATTTCGATACTTGTTTCAAAGTAGAAAGCTGCGTTAGATGAAATTAACAAATAAGTAGAAGTACCCAAAATAGCTGTAGTGAGAAGGAATTTTGGTCCTGTCCAATAAAAATTCCACAAGGATTTTTTTGTGTCGTGGTAAATCATCACAGAACACAGCACACCTACAAGGCCAGTTCCAATGGCCATAAACTGAATGAAGTCCAGATAAGGCGTTATCTTGTCAATAAAAGGTAATGTTTTACCAAATAATTTTTCTGAATCGATCATGATATGGCTGGCAGTCAATAAACTTGCAAAAAAAGCAAAACCACCAAAAGCGAGTATCTCACGACTGAGCCATGACGTTTTAAAACCTAGTACAGCTCTAAACGCATAGAGGGGACGCCCTAAATGCATGGTGCTGGCAGCGATGGCGGCTAAAGCGCAAATTAAGGCAAACGCAGAAAGATAAGGGTTAAAAACACTGCTGGTACTCATCCATTCACCGATATAAACACCTACGGATAGTTGAGTCAAAATCAAACCAAGTACCAATGGAATGTGAGGGTCTTTAGGTTTGCTGGAAAAAAAATCAGCGGGCAAGGCGTTGGTAGGTAGAGCTTCTTTTCTGATGTATTGTGTGGTGGGTGAGGTGTCTTCATCCGTTGGAGTTTCGGGTAGTAATTTTTGTACAGAGTTGATCATGGCAATTTTGCTTTGGTTCACAATAGCAATTTTGATGGCATCGTTGGGGCAAGATTGTACACAAGCGGGGGCTTCACCTTCAGCAAGACGGTCACTGCACATGTCACATTTGCGTACAATTCCCTTGGATTTATTGTATTGAGGAACGTCATAAGGACATTTGAGAATGCAGTACTGACAACCAATACATTGGTCATCCAAATGTCGCACGATACCGGTAATAACATCTTTTTCAAAAGCTTTGGTAGGGCAACCTTGCATACAGCCAGGTTCCAAACAGTGGTGACAGGCGGTGGTGACGGTTTGTTGGATGGGTTCTTCAGAAGTTCCTCCTTGTAACAAACCTACTTGTCTCCAGGTTTCATTTTCATCTAAACCATTCAAGCTATGGCAGGCAGTGACACAAGCTTTGCAACCTGTGCAGGCACTCAAATCCACTTCAAATGAATACTGTTCTCCTTCTTTGGGCAATTCTAGAGGGATAAGATTACGGTAGAAGTTACTTTGACTATCATGGGTTTTCATTTCCTCATGGTGCTGTGAAAATAATTCGACAGCAGTCATGTTTTGCTGTTCCCTTAGGTAGGCAAAAGTGAGATCTTCGTGAGAGAGTTTAAGCAATTTTAGCCACTCTCATTTGTTTGACGGAACTGTGCATCCATATCAAAGAGACTAAAGAAACCAGTAGTAAGAAAGCCCAGAATGATTCCCAAAAATTAGTTATATCAATCAACCAAGCGAAGATTAATGGGCAGCAAAAACCACCAATTCCACCTAATAAGCCGACTAAGCCACCAACGGCACCAACGTTTTCAGGGTAGTAAGTGGGGATAAATTTGTAGACAGCAGCTTTGCCCACACCCATCACAAAACCTAAGATGACAGAGAGAGTTACAAAAATGGCTAACATTTTTACAAATATCATCGCTGAGCAACATAATATAGAAATACCCAGTACGCCATACATTACTTTTCTGGCACCCCATTTGTCAGACATGTAGCCTCCAATCGCACGGACAACGGAAGCCGGAAATATAAACAAACCAGTATAAAACCCTGCAGAGGTCATATCTAATTTAAAGGTTTGAATGTAATAGTCATTCAAGCAAAGAGATAGTCCCACAAAGCAGCCAAAGACATAAAAATAATATAAACCAAATCTCCAAACGCGGATGTCTTTGAGGAATGATATTTGATCAGAAAATTTGACAGATTTTTTGTTTTCATTGCGATTGTTTCGGGCCAATATCCAAAACAAAATCGAGTTAATAATTAGGGTAATAGAATAAATGAGGGGGAGATATCTCCATCCTTGTTCAATAGAATGGAGTTGGTTTTTTAACAAATATGTTCCACCTATAGTAGAGATCATGGCTCCGATGTTGCCAACGCCAAATATTCCAAGAGCTGTTCCCTTCCATTTGTCGCTACTCCACTCAGAGCAGTGGGCCACACCTACAGCAAAGCTAGCTCCTGATATTCCTAATAGTAAACCTGCTATAAAAAAATGAAAAAAGTTAGTTGCAAAATAAACAGAAGCAGTACCTAGTGCAGAAATGAGCATCAAAATTGTAAAAATTAACCGTCCACCATACTTGTCTGTAAGAATACCAAAAGGTAAACGCATGATGGCTCCCGTTAAAATAGGAACAGCTTTAAGAATAAAAACATCTTGATCTGTCCAGATGAAAATTTTATTAACCTTCAAGTAAGTGATTAAAGCAGCGTATAAAAACCAACAAGCAAAACAGGTGGTAAAAGATATGGTATTAATTCCCACCATAAAAATACTTTTGTTTTTTTGAGATGTAGACATTTATATCTCCTTAAATTTCTATAAAAATTTCTTCGTTTTCGATGCGGATGGGAAATGATTGTATGTTCATGGTTTTGTCTCCTCCCATGTGTTCGCCTGTTTTGAGAGAAAATGTGTGTTTGTGTAGGGGGCAAGCGACTTTTGGTTCACCATTTTCACAGCCGACCAAACCACGAGACAACACCATTTGTTGTTTGTGAGGACAAAGGTTATCTGTGGCGTACCAGTTAGCACGATCAGAGTCAGTAAAAATAGCAATTTGTTTACCATCCACCAAAGTACATGCGCCTCCAGAAGAGGGGATATCGTTTGTTTGGCCTACTTTGATCCATTGTTTGCTCATGCTAATACTTCCATTTCTTGTTCTGAACTTTCATTGTCTTTTATATTTGGTTTTTTTTGTCCACGCTCGTCAACAAAAGTAATAGCGGGATCGCTGCTATTGGTGTTGATAAAATTGTTGAAGCGCTTTAATTTTTCCGGGTCATTAATGGCTTCTTTCCATTCGCAGTGGAAGGTATCAACCACATGTTGCATTTCGGCTTCAAGCTCCTTGGCAATCCCCAAACTGTCGTGAATCACCACATCCTTAAGGTGCTCTATACCACCGTCAAGTGAATTCAGCCAAGTGGCGGTTCGTGTGAGTTTGTCGGCGGTTCTGACGTAGTACATTAAAAAACGGTCGATGTAGGTGATTAAAGTTTCTTTATCTAAATTAGATGCAAATAAAACAGCATGTTGAGGTTTTAAGCCGCCGTTGCCACAGAGGTATAAATTCCAACCATTTTCAGTGGCGATAACACCAAAATCTTTGCTTTGCGCTTCAGCACATTCTCTTGTACAGCCCGATACAGCAGATTTAATTTTATGAGGAGCTCTTAAGCCTTTGTAGCGGTTTTCTAACTCGATAGCTAAACCAACACTGTCTTGAACACCGTAACGGCACCACGTGGAGCCTACGCAAGATTTGATGGTTCGTAATGCCTTAGCGTAAGCGTGCCCGCTTTCCAATCCTGCGTCAATCAAACGTTTCCATATTTTTGGCAGGTCTTGTTTTTCAGCGCCGAACATATCAATACGTTGCCCACCCGTAATTTTGGTATACAAGTCAAAATCCTTGGCGACTTGTCCAATAGCAATTAATTGATCAGGAGTGATTTCTCCACCAGGAACACGGGGGATGACAGAATAAGAACCATTTTTTTGAATGTTAGCCAAAAAAGCATCGTTGGTATCTTGCAAATTAGCGTGATTCAAAATGGGTTCGTTGTAATAACTGGCCACAATAGAAGCGATTGCAGGTTTGCAGATTTCGCAACCTTCACCTGTGCCATGGCCTTTGATCAATGTTTGAAAATCTCTGATCTTTTCTGTTTTGATGATGTCATAAAGTTCTTGGCGAGAATAAGAAAAATGTTCACATAATTGTTGTTTGACAGCTTTCCCTGATTTTTTCATCTCTTCATTAAGAATGTTGTTGACGAGTGGGATACAACCTCCACAACCTGTTCCGGCATTGGTGCATGATTTGATAAGAGGGAGTTCACAGGCATCTTTTTCTTTAATAGCAGTCACCACACATTTTTTTGTGACATTGTTACAACTACATATAAGACTGTCATCGGGAAGACCACCTGAAGAAATTCCAGAAAATTCAGAATCGTTAGGTACAATCAATGATAAGGGATTTTCAGGAAGTTTAGCTCTGTTCAACATCATTTGATGAAGAAGGCTGTATTCTTCAGCGTCACCTACGAGAACGCCACCTAAAAGACGTTTGGTTCGGTTGTTGATGATGATTTTTTTGTAAATGCCTTTGATTGAATCGTGAAGAATAATAGCTTTAGATTTTTCATCTTCATGTGCTACACCAAATGTGCCAACGTCTATACCAATCAGTTTAAGTTTGGTGGACATATCGGCTTTTTTAAATTTTTGTTTTTCACCAAACAGGGTAGCTAGGGCGGCTTCTGCCATGCGGTATCCAGGGGCCACAAGGCCATAGATCATATCTTTGAAGGCACATTCGCCAATGGCGAGTATATGGGGGTCAGAGGTTTCCATTTTTTCATTAACAATAATGCCACCTTTAGGATGACACTCAATGCCATTGGCTTTAGCCACTTCATCCCGAGGACGAATGCCCGCTGAAATCACTAGCATATCTACATCAAGAGAGCTTCCGTCATTGAAATCCATCTGTTGTATTTTTGTGTCTCCCTTAATTGAACGTGTGTTTTTATTAAGCAGAACGCTAATACCTAAATCCTCAATTTTATCTTTGAGAACGTCAGCTCCTTTAAAATCTAATTGTCGTGGCATTAATTGTGGAGCAAACTCAACAACATGAGTGCTAAGTTCTAAATCAATCATAGCTTTGGCGGCCTCTAAACCAAGTAAACCGCCACCTAATACGGCAGCGGATTTTGAATCAGCGGCATAGGCTTTGATCTTTTCAAGATCTTGTATAGTCCTATAAACAAAAACACCTGCTTTATCAACGCCTTCTATGGGGGGGACAAAAGCAGATGATCCAGTAGCAAAAATGAGATTATCGTATGAATATTCATTATTGTCTGATGACTTCAAGGTTTTGGCTTCTTTATCGATAGAATTGACAGCCGTATTCGTTAATAGGGTGATTCCCTGTTCCTGATACCAGTTTTCAGTACAGAGGCTTAAATCTTCAGTCGATTTACCAGAGTAAAATTCGCTGAGATGCACACGATCATAGGCTCTGTAGGGTTCTTCGCAAAATACAGTGATGTCTAAGGAATTGTCTATGTTTCTCAATGAGAGTAGTTCACACATTTTATGGCCTACCATGCCATTGCCAACAATAATTATTTTTTGACTAGTCATAAATTTCCTAAGCTTAGGTTTTTTTTGTATGTGACTAATAAAGGGCAAAAGTTGGGCCAAAGATCTGATGTATAACTAAATTTACATAAAAATGTGAAAAATATTCTTATTTCTATAAATAATTAGAATATTATATAATATATCTATACTATTTATCCAATTATATTATTAGAATCCCATTGACCTTGGTGGATTGATATACTTTCCATCAAAGTGTGAAGAGAAATTGGAAATATAGCGCATAAATACTACCAAAATGTAATAAACCATTTAAAAGATACATTATGGTAGTTTTTATAATTGATTGTTAAATTGATCTATGAAACTATGCCTATTTTTCATAAAAAAAACAAGTTTTTAAAAAATATTGAAATAATGTTACAAAAATGTAGGTAATATGAAAAATACACAAACAAAAATAGTCACTGATTTTGTTGGTCATAGTTCTTCCATCAACTTGGTAGGAAATTCAAGCGCCATGAAGCTTGTTCACGAACAAATCAAACAGGTGTCTGAAAGTAATACCACAGTTATGATTTATGGTGAAAGTGGAACGGGTAAGGAGTTGGTCACACAATCAATTCATTATACCAGTCCTCGGGCTAATAAACCTTTTATTAAAGTCAACTGCGCCGCTTTACCTGGAAGCATGCTTGAAAGTGAATTGTTCGGCCATGAAAAAGGGGCCTTTACCAATGCTATCAATTTAAGAAAAGGTCGTTTTGAATTGGCTCATGGCGGTACATTGTTTCTTGATGAAATTGCTGAAATTCCTTTAGACACCCAAAGTAAATTGTTACGAGTTTTACAGGAAAAAGAATTCGACAGAGTAGGGGGGATGACCACTATTTCTACAGATGTCAGGATTGTTGCGGCCACTAATAAAGATTTGGAACTCTTAGTTAAAGAAAATAAATTTCGTGAAGATCTTTATTATAGGTTAAACGTTTTCCCTATTCATTTGCCTCCTCTGAGAGAGAGAAAAGCAGATTTATTACAACTGGCTAACCGTTTTGTTGAAAAGTACAGTGAACTTAATAACAAAGAAGTGAAACGTATCTCAACAAGAGCTATCGATATGATGCTGGCCTATCACTGGCCCGGAAATGTGAGAGAATTGGAGAATTGCATTGAAAGAGCCGTATTGCTCACCAGCGATAATGTTATCCACGGCAATCATTTGCCGCCCACCTTACAAACAGCAGAATATTCTGGGACTTTATTAACGGGTACCTTAAAATCAACATTAGAAAATGTAGAAAAAGAAATTATCACCGAAACTCTTAAAGATACCCGAGGTAATATCGCTAAGGCCGCCAAGCAATTGGATGTGACTGAACGCATTATGGGTTTACGTTTGGCCAAATATGATATTGATTATAAAAGATTTAGAAGATAGATTTATTGTATTAAAATATTAAATATGGTCTAATCATATATGTGATTGATTTACAATTAGTGAAAGTGCGTGAATGACTCGTCGAACTAAAAAAACAATATCCATATTATTAATGTTGTGTATGGTGCTAATAATGACTTCAATTCATTCGGAAGATAATGTGATTAAAAAGAATGCCTTCGATGTTAACGATACAGGTGGTGATTTATGGTTGAAATATAAAGGAACGGAAGGGCTTGCAGGTAGTGGAAAACATATTGTACTTGTTGCTGCGGAACCAGAATATCGCTCAGAAGAAACAATGCCGATGTTGGCTAAGATACTGTCTAAACGGCATGGTTTTAACTGCAGTGTTCTATTTGCAATAGACCCAAACACAAAACTAATCAATCCAACGGTCAAAGATAACATTCCAGGACTTGATCTGTTGAAAACGGCTGATTTGTTAATTTTAAATATTCGTTTTCGCGAGTTGCCTGAAGATCAAAGAAAATGTCTGACAGATTATTTTGAAAGTGGCAAGCCAGTAATTGGTATTCGCACAACAACACATGGTTTTCGAGGTCCTCTATCTTATGCAGGGGCTTCAGTGTTTGGTCCGTGGGGCGGTCATCATGGGCGTCACAAGTATCAAGGGACGCGTGGGGTTATTGTGGAAAGTCAGAAAACACATCCCGTTAATATTGGTGTGAAAGATATTTTTGGTAAAACAGATGTTTATGCTACTAACCTTGAAAAATTAGAAGAGTTAAAAGCCACTCATCTAGTGTTGGGTCAAGTGACTGAAACTTTAGAGCCTGATTCGGGTAAAGCGGTAACCAATGCCAAAGACAAGCAAGGCAGAGATAAAAATGATCCGATGAGACCAATTGTTTGGACACGTAAACATAAATGGAAAAATGGCAAAGAAAGTCAAATTTTAACAAGTACTATAGGTGCTTCAGTAGATTTTGTGCATGAAGGAGCCCGTCGCATTATTCTCAATGCCTGTTATTGGTTGCTTGATATGGAAAAACATATTACGGCTGACCTGGATTGCTCTTTTGTGGGGGAATATACCCCCACAATGTATGAGACTCTTTCTAAGAAAGAGATGTGGACTGAAAAGAAATTGAAACCGTCTAACTTCAAATAAAGATGTGGATTTTTTAATCAATATTATATATCAAACCGATAATTCGTTTTCAATCAATCGCATTTGTGCGATTTTTTTCGGGAGATAGAGGTTGAAATGGCTTTTTTCACTTTCCCAGTTATTCAAAATGTTTTTACAGATCTCACTGCTCGTTTCTTTGACATAGTCATCTAAAATACGTTTGAGTTGCTCTTCTTCTTGAGTATTCATATTGACATTCGTGATGTAGTCGTTGTTGATGTTTTCATTTTGATCGCCGAAGAGATAGAGTTCTCCACCTGTCATACCTGCACCAACATTGTGCGATACCGTACCTAAAATAACAACAATACCACCTGTCATGTATTCACAGGCATGTAATCCTGTACCTTCGACCACTGCGTTTGCTCCGCTATTGCGCACGGCGAAACGATCTCCGGCTTTGCCATTGACATAAAGAGTGCCGCCACAGGCTCCATAGAGGGCGACGTTGCCTATAATACTATTATCTTGATGGGGGTAGGTGGCGCTAGCTTTGGGCTTTATTACCATTTTGCCACCCGACATGGTTTTGCAAACAGAATCGTTGGCTTCACCATAAAGTTTGACATTCATATGGTCAACAAGGAAAACCCCAAAGCCCTGACCCGCTGAACCATTGAATTCAAAATTCATATCAGTTGTGGGGACGGGCATCAATTCATCTGTTAATTCGGGTAAGTCAAGGCCTAATGATTTTCTTCTGTTGTAATAGGTGGTGTAAGCTATTTTACCTGCAAGCGTGGAAAGTACGGCACGGTCGACATTTTTAATCTCATATTTCAGATTAACCGCCTCACCGGAGGAAAGCGCTTTTTGACTGTCTTCCACTAGGCTGATATTAAGCTCATTTGGATCGTCGTGAATTAGAGTGAATGCGTCATTTGAAGGTTTGCTACCTTGATCCAGCATAAAACTTAAATCAAAATTCTGTTCCTCAATGTATGTTTTTAATGTGTGGTTGACCTGAAGAAGATCTTTTCTGTCTTTAGCTTCTTCTAAGCTCTTAATACCAATGCTGGCCAAATGGCGTCTGACATCCTCAGCTAAATAATGCATCATTTTAACAATGTGATCTTTGGTGCCTTTGTACTTGGATTTGAACTTGGGATCATGGGTGGCAATTCCTGTGGGACATGTATTTTTTTCACAAATTCTTGCCATCACACAGCCTTGTGCGATCAGTAATAATTTTCCAAAGCTAAAACCATCAGCACCCAGAATAGCGGCCTTCACAATATCAAGGCCGGTACAGAGGTTGCCATCCACATGGAGGCTGACATGTTGTCTTAAATTGTTAGCTTTTAAGGCTTCATGAACTTCAACCAAACCCAATTCAAAGGGTAAGCCCGCATGCTTCATAGAGCTGAGAGTGGCGGCGCCTGTGCCACCGTCGTATCCGGAAATATGTATGATGTCGGCTCCGGCCTTAACCACGCCTACGGCAATCGTGCCGATATTTACCCCAGCGACAAGTTTGACATCCACTTTGGCTTTGGGGTTGAGTTGCTTGAGTTCGTAAATAAGACCTTTAAGATCTTCGATACTATAAATGTCATGCAGAGGAGGAGGGGAGATAAGGTCCACTCCAGGTTTACAATTTCTAGCTTTGGCAATATCTTCATTAACCTTAACACCCATTAACTGACCACCTTCACCGGGTTTGGCACCTTGAGCGACTTTAATTTGGTAAGTATCGGCAGAAATAAGGTATTCGGCAGTTACTCCGAAACGACCAGAAGCTACTTGTTTAACAGAGGCAGAAATACCGTTGCTATAGTAATAAGGATTTTCTCCACCTTCGCCACTGTTGGAGGTTCCCCCAATTTCTTGCATGGCCATAAAAATGTCACGTTGAGATTCGGCACTTATGGCCCCAAATGACATGGCACCTGAAGAAAAAGTTTTGGTGATCTCTTCTTTAGTCTGCACTTCAGAAATGTTGATAGATTTTTTAGCGGTATTCAGTTCTACCAAATGGCGTATATTGATGGGGTCTACATCGTCGGCTTCTTTGAGGTAGGCCTCATAGGTAGCCATGTCATCTAAAGCCAAGCCTTCTTTTTGTACAATTTTATGGATCATGCGTGAGCGACTGCTCGTCATGGAATGTTTTTCACCAATGATACCTTTAGGTTGTTCGCGGTAGAGGTAGCTATGTTGTAATTTGCCACTTTCTTGTTGTTCTTTACCGTGTTGGTTGAATTCTAGAATTCTATCGACCAACTGATCCACGGTGATACCACCGAAGGGGGAACTGAGACCAGGGAAGTAAGTATCTATCATTTCTGAGCCTAACCCTAAAGCAACAAAAAGTTTGGCGCTTTGATAACTACGCACCACAGAAATACCCATTTTGGACATAATTTTTAAAAGACCTGTTTCAAAAGCTTTGATCAAATTTTTAGATTTTTCATTTCGGCTCATATCATTGAGTTTGCGATCGTCTAAGTGCTCGGCGGTAGCGAGACTTAGCCACGGACATACTGCCGTTGCACCAAAGCCAATCAAGCAGGCTACATGATGAGTGCTTCGTATTTCACCAGAATCAACAATAATAGAACAGTGTAGACGAAGACCTTGTTTGTTGAGAGCGTTAACAACTGTTCTTAATGCTAACAAGCTAGGGATTGCAGGATTCTCATAATCGGCACTTCTATCTGAGAGAACGATAATTGTGTATCGTCTATTAACAGCATATAAAGCTTGTTCTTCAATGTATTTTAAACGTTGGTAAAATGAGGTTTTACCTTTACTGGCTTCAAAAGTGATATCTATTTTGTAAGGGATGCAAAAAGAGCGTGAAGGTTTTTTGTCCATGATACTATCGAGATAGCTCATTTGATCCAAGGAAAGGATAGGACTTTCTATCTCTATACCTACGACAGGGGGAATCAACTCCTTTGCGTGTAAAATATTGGGGCGTCTGCCAAGGTACACTGCCATATTGGTAACCATTTTTTCACGGATATAATCCAAAGGTGGATTGGTGACTTGAGCAAAATTCTGGTAAAAATAATCAAAGAAAGAGCGCGCTTGTTGTGAAAAATAAGCAGGTCTTGCAGTATCTCCCATAGAACCAATAGCTTCTTTACCCTCTTTGATCATGGGGATAAGTACCTTATCCAAATCTTCTTTATTGTAATTAAAAAGGTATTGTTTTTCCAAATCTTCTACGCTTAGTGTGTGGGGGGTAACGGGTAAGTGACTCAAACGTGGATCAAATTCAAATTCAAAATTTTCCCTGGCTATACTTGGGTCTCTGAAGTCGACACTGCCATCATTGAAATCTACTTTAACGCCTCGTCCGGCGTAAAGAGCACCTTTAGATGTGATAATGCTTTCATCAATTTCAAAGGTACCCGCTTCAGAGGAGAGGAAAAAATGATCATCTGTCATTGTCCATCGACAAGGTCTAAAACCATTTCTATCCAAGCGTGCACCAATGGTGTTGCCATTGCAAAAGGCAATAAGTGCAGGACCGTCCCAAGGTTCCATTGCACGACCCCAAAATTTGTAATAGGCATTTTTTTTATCAGCAGCGGGTATGAGAATGGCCAAAATATCTTCAATTTGAGGAATACTGCTACGGTAAGTCAGGCATTCCACCATTTCATTCATACTGCCTGAATCACTGACACTGGTGTGGGTGAGAAGTTCATCAATGGGCAAACCAAGTGATTGCTCACGTGAATAAGCCCAAGAACGGTTGCCTGCTACAGTATTGATTTCACCATTATGTGCAATCAAACGTAGGGGTTGAATTTTGTCCCATGATGTTTTGGTATTCGTGCTAAAGCGACGGTGGAATAGTGAAAATCGTGTTTTGAATTTTGGATTTTGTAGATCAAGATAAAATTTATCTAGATCTACAGATTTGGTGAGTGCTTTGTAGTTGATGGTGGTGGATGAAAGAGAGGCGAAATAAAATTGTTTGATAATGCCCTTTTCTTTTTCACGTGTACGAACTTTCTGCTTGGCCATGTGTAATAAGGTGTCAAATGAATGGGAAGTTCTACAAAAAGCAGGCCATTTGATAATAGCTTGTTTGATTGTGGGGACGTTACTTAAAGCTACTGGGCCCAGAACTTCTTTGTTGATGGGAACCTCACGGTAGCCAATAACTTCTAATCCCATAAACTTAAATGTTTTTTCAAAGGTGTCTAATGCTTCCGCCTGTTTGGCCTCTCCCATCATCATAAAAAGCATGGCAACAGCAACCGACCCAGGTTCGTAACCGATAAGATCCCATGGAATATCTGTCATAATGCCTGCGCCATCACTGGAAATGTTATCTGAGCCAAGCGCCCCACGGTGTTCAACGCAGCAAAGTGCATGTAGGCCCATTTGCAAGTGCTGATGGGAATAAACCCCTTTTCGGCTAATGGCGAATCCTACGCCACATGCGTCAAGTTCTGTAGATTGATTAATCATAATTATAATTCTTCTTTTTTGTTTTTGTTTGTTTATGTTTTAAAGCGAAACGTCTCTATTAACAGGGATGTCAAGAGAGGTAATTGTTTGCGTCGACTGAATTTCCTTAATATCTTGTAGTTTTCTAGCTAACAAATTGTAAAGGTCATTGGTGTCTTTGGCAATCACTTTAGTGAACATGCTATATTGTCCCGTAGTGTAATGTATTTCTAAGATTTCTGGAATGTCTTTCAGCTTCTTTAAGGCACTCTGATAATCATCAAAGTTTTTGAGATTAATGCCAATAAAGGCACATATATTGTACCCCAATTTACGATAGTTGATGTTGATTTTACTGCCCTCAATTATTCCTAAATCACGTAATTTTTTTATACGAACATGGATGGTGCCACCTGACACATCTAATTCTCTAGCAATTTCCTCATATGATTTTCGAGAATCTTTCTGTAAATCACGAAGAATACGCTTATCAATATTATCGATTTGATAGTTTGTCACTTGTTTTCCTTATGGTCTTTCTTGATTATGTAATATTAATGCCTTTTTTATAAAAAATCAATAATTGAGAGCCTAATTCTTTGATGTTTCAGCTGATATATGTGATATTAATTGGGATAAACGATGATTTTTCCCCCAAAAATGCATTTTTATAACATTGAAATTGGAAAACAACATTATTTTCACTCTAATAATATGAATTCATTAAATTTATTACATTTATGTTATTAAAGACGTTGCATTATTTACATATTGATATTAATATTGCAATTCTCAAATTGACAAATCACCATTTCAAAAAATAAGGAGGAATTAAAAAATGAAATTAGGAACCATTAGGATCCTGCTGATATTGATGATTGCCATGTTTGGTATACAAGCCATGGCTCAAGATACAGTGGATAATAAACCTTCTGAAGTCAAGGCTGCGGCTGAGACGACAGAAACTGCATCACCAGAAGAAGAGGCAGCGCCTGTTTCTGCTGAGATGTTTACCGTCAACAATGTTTGGATGATGGTTTGTACATTTTTGGTATTTATCATGCACTTGGGATTCGCTTCAATTGAAAGTGGATTGACTAGAGCAAAGAACACAGTAAATATTTTATCAAAAAATGTCTGTATTGTAGCTATCGGCTTATTGTCTTATGCGTTTGTAGGATGGAGCATTATGTATCCTGGAGCTGATGATTGGCTAATAGGAACAGTTTTCGCTTTTGGTGATACAGGTCTTAATTTTACGGGTAATTTTGAAACGTCAGAATACAATGCGGGTTACACCGCCTGGACAGATTTTTTGTTTCAAGGTATGTTTGCCGCTACAGCAGCCACTATTGTTTCGGGAGCTGTTGCTGAAAGAATTAAGCTGTCATCATTTCTTGTGTTTTCAACTATTTATGTTGCAGTTTGTTATCCCATTATTGGCAGTTGGACATGGGGAGGCGGACTATTGGCCGATGGTGGTTTTTTAGGTGAAATCGGTTTTAAAGATTTCGCGGGGTCATCAATTGTTCATGGCGTAGGTGGATGGGGTGCTCTTGTATGCGCTACTATTCTAGGACCAAGAATAGGTAAGTATGTTGACGGTAAGAGCAAGCCTATATTTGGGCACAACATTCCTCTTGCTAATATCGGGATGTTCTTGCTTTGGTTGGGCTGGTTTGGCTTTAACGGTGGATCTGTGTTAAGCGCTGCTGCGGGAGATACTTCAAGAGTGCTAGTTACTACTTGTTTAGCTGCTGCTGCTGGTATTATTGGTGCATTGATTATTTCATGTGTTGTGCAAAAACAACCGGATTTGACCATGTTATTAAACGGATCATTAGCGGGCCTTGTTGGAATTACAGCGGGTGCTGATGTTGTAACTTGGAAATCAGCTGTGGTTATTGGTTTAGTTGCTGGTGTGTTGGTTGTGTTTTCCGTATTGTTTATTGATCAGAAACTTAAAATTGATGACCCTGTTGGGGCGATTAGTGTACACTTAGTATGTGGTGTTTGGGGAACATTGGCTGTAGGCTTATTCAGTATTGTACCCGAACATACAGTTGGCAAACAAATCACAGGAATCGCTTTGATTGGTGGTTTTTGTGCTATATTTGCAGGTGTTACTTTTATGATAATAAAATCAATAATGGGAGTACGCGTATCTGAGGAAGAAGAAATCCTCGGATTGGATATCACTGAACATGGTATGGAAGCCTACGGTGGATTCCAAATCTTTAACCAACAATAAGGAAGGATAAATAAATGAAATTAGTTGTCGCTTATATACGACCACACAGTCTTAATAAAGTCAAACAAGAACTTTATAAGCAAGAAATCTATAAAATGTCCGTGACTAATTGTTTGGGATGTGGACAGCAAAAAGGTTACAGCGAAACGTACCGTGGCGCTGAAGTTGAAGTGAATCTGTTAAAGAAAATACGTCTTGAAATAGCAATCAATGATGAGTATCTGCAGAAAGTTATTGATGCTATTGTTGAGGGTGCTAAAACAGGAAAGATTGGAGATGGCAAAATATTTATTCATGCTATTGAAGATTGCATTAGAATACGTACAGGTGAAAAAGGTCCTGAAGCCATAGGCTAAAGTTCTTCTATCACTTCAAGAAGGTTATGGGGCTGATTTACCAAGCGTGAATCAGCCCCTCTTTACGCCGTAAACAAAGTGCTAGAATACCACTTACGCCATAATGCCAAGCGACAATGTGCAAGGTGGAACTGTCAAATGGACGACATACTGTCAGCACCGCCCCTTATCATATTGCTGCTTGTCGCACAACGAAATACTGGGTAAATAATGGTTAATTTTTTAATATTTTTTACATTAGTCTACTGCAATAGCCGATATAAAACGTGTACATTGTAATTAAGCATTAAGGATGCTTAAAAACTTACGTAAGGAGATGATATGAAAGTATCAAAAATTTATAAAAAGGTTGCTACCGTAGGCGTTTTGCTTTCGGGTGTTTGCCTTGGAGTAATCAACGCTGAGGGCGGCGACAACGCTGTAGCTCAAGCACTTAAAGCAGTAGGGTTAGAAGCATCGGGTTTCGTCTCTACTTCATATGTAGAATCAAATCGCAATTCAAATGCAAGTTCTTTTTCAATGGAACAAGCAGAATTGGATTTGAAAGCAAAGAGTGGTGATGCAAGTCTTACTCTTGATTTGGATTTCCATGATGGTAGTTCAAAGTCACAAAATTACAGCTTCAGCGGTGGAGAAGGCGGTGAAGTAGAGCAAGCCTATATTGGTTATGAAAATGTAGGTGGTCTTGAAGGATTGAATGCTCAATTTGGTAAGTGGAATGCGCCAATTGGTCTAGAAGGTTATGACGCTCCTGACAGATCCCAGTGGTCATTGAGCTACACATTTTTCAATGCGATTCCTGCCAATATGACGGGTCTCAAATTTGAATATGGCCCAGACAGTTTGGCGGGATTAAGCTTCGAAGCTTTCATCGCTAACGGTTGGGATAGTAACGCTGACACTAACAGTGGTAAGACATTTGGTTTTGGTGCTGGATATTCAAATGACGATTTGGGTATTACATGGGCAGCTGACTATTTCACTGGTTCAGAAACTAACAGGGGCGTTACAACAATCTCTGAAGCCCATCGTCACAGAAGAAATGTGTTTGATACATTTATTCAATACAGCATCCCTGGTTTAGATGGTGCTTGGGTTGCATATGAGTACTTAGAGGCAGATGATGATGCGGCATCAACGCAACGTCCTTCTGACAGTTCTTCATCTTGGAGCGGCCGTATTTATAAAGCTCACATGCCACTTGTTAACGATGGTGACACAGAGACTTTAGGTCTTACTGTGAGATATGAGACTTTTCAGGATAGAGGTAATGCCACAACTCCAGCCTTGACTACTGGAAGAACTCCATTAAACATGCAATTGTCTAGTGGTAATGAAAAAGTTGCAGCAACTACAGTTGCTCTAAACTTTGTTGTTCCTGAAACAGAAGGTGCTGTAACAGGTCACTTGGAATACAGACATGACAAAACTAAACATAACGCGTTTAATTCAACACGTAATGGTGCAACTAATGACTCTAGTCATAACAACACTGTAGCATTGAATCTTATCTACAGTTTCTAAGCTGCTGTAAGATAATTTATTTGAACCCGCAAAACATTTGTGTTTTGCGGGTTTTTTTATGGTGTCAAATTTAGGTCATATTTAAAATTTGTAGATAATCATGCTGTAGGGTGGCCCCGTGTGTCCTCTCCTACAAATTGATTTTTGTTGTCACGCCTAGTTTCTACGTAAGTTTTTGTGATACGATAAAAAATGCTACGCCTTCATCTATCAAACTCTAGTAGTACTCTGATCAACACCTTGCTAGAGCATGTGGGAAAATCTGATATATTTTCTCCAACTACTTTAATTGTACCCGGTACGCATTTGAAGAGTTATATTCAGCGTTCTATAGCCCACCGCCACGAGATTGTTATGGGGTGGAAATTTCAGGGATTCGAATCGTATTTGTCTGATAAGCTCAAACAATCGGGTTGTGGCGAATGGCTTAAGGGTGATCAAATACAAATGGCTATTTGTGATGTACTTGCAGATAGACGCCAATTAGCTCATCCCTCAATGAAAAGTGTTAGAGTGTGGTTGCTGGCGGGTTCTGGTGCGCCAAATGATGTCGATTTAAGACGTTTTCAGCTGTCTAAGAGTTTGATGTCTCTTTATAGTAATTATGAACTTTTGCATGAGGATATGCTTTCCCTGTGGTCTAAGGGACAGTTATTTTCCACTCATATCCGTCAGAGAGAGTTGGAGCTGTGGCAAAGTTTTATATGGCGTCATTTGTTTGCGTTAGAGGGTGTTTTTGATAAGCTTAAGAAAATTACACTTTCTTCTTTTGCTCAAATTGAATTTCTCAACCAACTTGATTTTAGGGATCCACTACATATTGTGGGTTTTGATAAGGTATGTGGAATACATAAAAAAATACTTTCTGAACTTTCTCAACTTACAGAAGTTAACATGTATTCATTGTCTGTTAATCAACGACAGTTGGAAGATATTTCTGAAAAAAATTGCTCTAAATTGTATGGGTTATGGGGATCTCATACGGAAAGTATTTTTAATCATCTTAAAGAAATTTCAGATGAATTATCGTTTGATTTTGTTGATGTGAGTCCAGGTAAAACAGTGTTGGATTTTTTAAAAAACAATTTATTTTGTGGACAGGCAGATTCAAAGGTTGACCAACCGCCTGATAACAGTCTACAAATCTTTGCTTGTTCTTCCATACAGCGTGAAGCACAGATTGTGTCTAATCAAATATGGAAAATAGTGTCTGAGGATAAGATTAATTTTAATGAGATTGCTGTGGTGTTAGGGCAAAAACAATTGTCAGACTACCGCCTTCATCTTGAATCAGAATTTAGATCCAATCATCATATCCCTTATCAAATCGATCTACCTTCTCAAAAAACACCTGTATTGTTACAGGCATTTGAGTTGATGTTGGCACTTCCAGGATCTGATTTTGCACGAGGTGATTTGTTGAAGTTGTTGAGGCATCCTAATTTTAGTATGTATCGTGAGGCAGGTGATAGAAAGGCTTGGCTAGAATTTTGTGATATTTTTGCTGTATTCAGGGGTGAAAATTCTGAGGCAAATAAAGGTTACATCAAAAAAGATGTGCGCAACTGGGAACAGGCTTTGCGACGTATGTCTTTGTCTATGTATTTTGATGATAGTGCTGCTTTTTATAATTCGGGAGCAGAAAAATATATGGCCAAACACCTAGACAGTGAGCAAATCTCTTCGTCGGCCCGATTCACAACCTTGGTTCGGGCATTGATGATGGATAGTCATTACCTTAGTCAACACAAGGCTTCTTTGAAAGAATGGTCGATTTTGTTGCGGAAATGGTTTCAGCAATATCTTATAGCATTTCGCCCTGAAGATGAAAATGTTTACTTTAAAATTAATGAGTGTATTAGTCGTTTATCGGATTGTGATGTATCTTCAAGAAAACTTGATTTCGATTTAGTTAAATTGCTGTTGATTCAAAATCTATCTTTTATTCAGGAGAGTAATGTCACTGCGACGAGTCGGGGGGTTACGGTTTCAACTTATTTACCACTCAGACACATTCCTTTCAAAATAGTATTTTTAGTAGGTTTGGGTGATGGGTTATTCCCTATATCACAACCCACTTCCGTATTGGATGTGAGTGGTCAATCACCAGTTATGGATAATCTAGGAGCTTCAGCTCAAGAATTGTCATGTTTTATGGAAAGGATCTATTCTACGAAGGAAAAATTAAGATTGTCTTATGTGTCTCAGGATCGAGAAACTATGGAAACCTTAGCCCCTTCTTTTGTTATTCAGGATTTGATGGAGGTGCTTCCACAATACTCTATCTTACATCCTCCCCTGAATCGCGAAGATCCTAATGAGCAGTTTCCCGAATATAATCCTTCAGCTTTATCTGATATTCAGGCTGTTAAACTACGTTCCTTTTTTCCTAATAACACAATTGATATCAAAACACTTGTTGATCTACGCCCCGATTGGGGTCAATGGTCAGGATTGTACGATCATCGTGATATAAAATTCAATTCAGATGTGGATCGTTTAGTCTTGCCCCTCAAATCGCTGTCTGATTTTTTACTTTGTCCCTTGCAAGCTTGGGTGCGTCATGTACTTGGGGTGAGTGAATTGCATGATAAAGATCCTTTTGAAGAAGATGAACCTTTATCTGCTGAATTTGTAGATAAAACTGTTTTTTTACGTGACGTCTTCAAACAAGCTAAGGGAGAAGATAGTAAAAAATTACTGTCTCAGCAAGAAGAGACACTTGAAATGACGGGGCGCGTTTCTACAGGGTTGTTTTTGCAGGGAGAATATCAAGCTTGGTCAAAGGTTTTAGATAAGTGGGATGATCATTTGGAAGAGGCCGCTATCGAAACGCCTTATTCTACCTTGTCCTTTGGTAAGACGGAGGAATATCAAGAATCAGATACGATTGTGCCATCACTGGAATTTGATATTGTCGTCGCTGAAAAAATGCTGTCCGTATCACTGGAAGGAAGTACGTGTTTGTTGTCTAAAAACCTTGACACGGTGATAGTTCCTGTGTTGTCTAAGGGGTCGGCCGATAAGAGCAAGTACTTTGTTCGGGGGTTTACAGAGATGATGGCTTTAACAGTGGCTGGTCTACGACCGGAAGCAGGTTTTAAAGTGTCTGTGATCGACAGACAAAGCCTTAAGAAAACTTCTCAACTTCATTTTTCTCAAGTTAGTGTTGAAGATGCGAGGGAGTGGCTTGTTATGTTGTTGACACAATTGTTAAATGATTCCCATGAGTACTTGCTTCCTATTGAGGCGGTGAATCAGCATGTGTCGAAAGAATTACCCTTAGAGGCAACGATACAAAAATGTATCAACAACACTTTTTCAAAGTGTAGTTCACATTATGGACCAGTGAAAGATTTAGACAAATTTTTGATTCCTGATGATGTTGAATTTGAAAAACGATTAAAAAAACGTTACCAACTTTATTTTGAGTTGCAATCATGAATTACCCTCGCCCTACAGTGTTGAATACCATTCCATGGGATAAGCATGCGATTATTGAGGCATCTGCGGGAACGGGTAAAACCTTCACTCTAGAGCATATGGTTGTTGAATTTATAATTGTTAAAAAAATTCCTCTAGAGAATTTGGCTTTGTTAACTTTTTCTGAAAAGGCTGCTGATGAATTACGCCTTCGTATCCGTACTTTGATTGTTAAGGTGTTACAGGCAGATGGTTGTGTAGAAGAATTGGATAATAGTTGGTTGATTGGGGATGTTGAGCGAGATCTATTAAGACAGTCTTTGAAAAAATTTGAAAAAGCTTCCATCAGCACCTTGCATGCTTTTTTTATGAAAATATTATTAGAAAATGCTTTTGAGGGAGGGCGCTTGCTAGAGCAGTCTTCGGCGTCGGATGTTGAGGTTTTTGACAAGGCCTTTTTGATGGTGATGAGGCAGGATACTAGTTCTCATCACAGACGTCAGCAGGCGATGATTTCTTGGTTGGCTAATCACAAAACGATAGACGACCTAAAAAATTTGATATACAAGTCTCATAAATCAAAAGGAGAGTTGCATCCAGTAATTGATATTGCTGCTTGCGAGAAATTAGTGATGCAGTTGACCCAGTGCTATGATAGTAAAGTTTTTGCCGAGTATTATCAAAGATCTAATATTAACAAAAAATCATTGGGCTCTATTTTAAATGAGTTACCCCTTCTTGAAGAACTGTGTGCTGAGTATAAGGTAACGCAAAATATATTCAACTTCTGTCATGGGATGACAGAAATTTCTTGCAAGCGACTTGTCGCGCCGACGCTCAATAAAAAAATAAAGGACCTGACTTTTTATGATGACTTTCCAAATGAGTTAATTCGTTGTATTGATTGCTTAAAAGAATGGCTAAAATTCTCACTGAGTGTTGAGTTGTTGATGGTTAAATTGTTTCGCGAGCCTCTAAGAAAGCGTTTGAAAGAAATTAAAGAATCTCAGGGGCTTTTTGAATTTGATGATATGATTAGCGTTGTTAAAGAAGCCCTTATGTCGTCGCAGGGCCGTGGCCTAGCAAAAGATATACGTTCTCGTTTTCCCATTGCGATGATTGATGAATTTCAGGATACAGACGAAACACAATGGGAAGTTTTCAAAAAAATATACATTGAAAGCGAAGAGACACAACTTTATTTGGTCGGGGATCCTAAACAGGCTATTTATTCATTTAGGGGGGCTGATCTCCAAGCTTACTATAAAGCGCGTGAAGAAATTTGTGCTGCGGGAGGGAAACAAGTGAACTTGGATACCAATTATCGTAGTTCATCTTTGATGGTTCAGTTTTTTAATCAACTGTTTTCCAATACAACAGATCAGTCTTTTTTTATGGATGACATGATTGATTACCAACAAGTGAATTGTGGTTGTAAAGAATTAGTAGCTGCAGACAAAGAAGGAAAAACCGTGGCTCCTGTAGTCCTATTGCGTGCAGAAGATGAGGCAGCTCTCACAACAGATGATTTTTTAGACAGACAGGATTGTTATATTGTCAGAGAAATTTTGGAACTGGTCAAACACAAAAAAATTCAATATGGCTCTCCCACTTTGCGAACTCTGAGATGGAAAGATATTTTTATTTTGACCAGGAAAAATTCTGAAGCTGATCGGGTTCAAAAAGTGCTAACGGAAGCGGGGATTCCCTGTTGCTTCTTCAAAAAAAATGCACTGTTACGCAGTAAAGAGGCGAGAGAATTGTTGGATGTGCTCAATGCCATTGTCAGACCGGGTTCTGTGCCACATCGACTGAAGGCTTGGGTGACGTCGTATTTTGACATTTCCTATTCACAAATCCCTTATTTCAAACAATTGCCCGATACTCATCCATTGATAAGGGTGTTTTACGAATGGAAAGAATTGGCCGATAAATCTCTTCTTACCGATCTGTTCAATCATCTCACCGAAGATTCGGGTAAAACACGTAGAAGTCTTATGTCGTCGCAAGATGATCAAACAATTGAAAACACACAACAACTCATTGAAATGTTGTTACAACAGGTCAATGAAGGTGTGGAAGATCTCAACACACTTATTTATTTTTTAGAAGATAAAATAAGACATGTGGATCTCAGTGGTGATACAGTACAACGTGTGCCTGCAGATACAGATCGAGTGCAATTATTATCATCACATAAAAGTAAGGGTTTAGAAGCACCGGTTGTGTTTGTGTATGGGGGATTTAATAAATCAAACGCGACTAACAAGCTACATAAATTCCATATAAACGAACAAGTTGTTACCTTTGTTGGTAAGGCAACTGATGAGGTTAAAGAAAGAGTCGCCAGTGAAGAGCTGCAAGATGATCAACGTCTTATGTATGTGGCGTTGACACGTGCTCAAGTGAGGTTGTATTTGCCTTGGGTACCAAAGGATAAAGGTAATAAGCTAAAGGTGAATGGTTGTTATTCTTTAGTTAATTCAAGATTGACAGATTTTTTTGAAACAGGCGAGTTAGACAATAATTTATTTGAAATAAATGATTTGATAACCAGTCCGCCAGAGATTCAAGAAAAAAAATCAATTTCTGTTTTATTAAAACCAAATAATTCTAGATCTCAATTACCCTTTGACATATTAAAGCAGCGTTACAATGTGGGTGGGACCACATCTTATTCAGCAAAAAAACGTCATGAGCATTATGATCAAAAAGAATTGATTGAGATTTCATCTGAAGAAGGTCGCAGAGACCTTCATTTGCCAGCAGGAAGCCGTTTTGGTGTGTTGCTGCATGAACTGTTAGAAATGGTTCCCAAACAATACTTTCATGGAAATGATCTTGATAGTTGGTTATCACACAACACGATAAAAACATTTGTTTCAGAAAAAATAAGACAATACGGATTTGATCTTAGTACGTATGAATATGTTTGTCAGCTTATTCACAATGCTTACACAAAGCCAATTAATTTGGGGGAAGGTGGGGTAGTTGAATCGTTGCACCGATTGGATAAAGTGAGTTATGAAACTGAATTTTTATATCCGGATTTGTCAAACAGAGAATATGTGATAGGTTACGTAGATATGATCTTCGAATTTAACGATAAAGTGTATATGGTGGATTGGAAAACAGATGTTTTAGACAATTATTCACCAAAAAATGTTAGCGAACATGTGGCAAATAACTATCGTATACAAATTGATTTGTATTCTACAGCTCTCAAACGTTACCTCAAAAAAATACCAAATCTCCAATATGGAGGGATGTTATATGTTTATTTGAGAGGATTGGATGATAATATTGAAGGTTCTTCAGGTATTTGTTTCTTATAGGAATTTAGAATAGAATTAAGCAACATTTAAGATTTAGAGGGTTAAGTGAATATAAATTACTTCTTAAAAAAAAGCTACTTATTTCTATTGTTGCTTGTGGTACAGCCACTTATGTCAGAAGAATCGACAGGAGCGACGAGGGCACTTGTTCAACCGGGGCATACCTTGGTCTATAAACTTAAAGGTGATAGTTTTTTCAATGTTACAGAAGATCTGAAGCTCACAGCAAAACATCTTGGTGAAAATGTTGATCTTAAAAATATGACTCAAGATAACGATGTGCTGAAGTTGGGTTACAAATTTGTTTTTGTTCATCCCCAATATATGGGACTAAGCTCAGAAAAAAAATCTGTGGAACACTTTATTAAAAATGCATTGTTCAAAAAAATGTTTGCTCCAGGTGTTTATGTGCCGAGCGAAATGGGTTTGGAACTTAAGGCTAAGGTTAGTAAAACAGGCTGGGTGTATACGATTAAAATGTTGACCGGTAAAAAAGATGTTTTCATTGCAGGTCAAAATCGTGAATATCATAAAATTAAATCGTTTTCATTAGTCGTTGATGTGACATTCAACCAGAAAGAATTACGTGCAGATAAAGCAACTCTCAAATATAGATGGAGTGTGGACCCAGCGTTAAATAAGAAAAAAACCTACAGTCACAATATAATTATGACATTTGACAAGATTGTTGGTCAACAACAGATATCAACAGTAAAACCAGCACCCAAAAAAATGGGTCATGTGTTGAAATTAGGATCCTCAGACGCTCCTCGTGTGGTTGTACCTGCTAATTCTGAAATTGTTTATAAGGTAGAAGGGGACAGCCTTTTTTTTAAAGGAAATAATAAATTAATTTTAACAGAACAATATTTTGGTGAATCGTCAAAACCAACTGCTTTTCTCAAAACGAGGGATGAAAGGTTTTTCCAAACATTTGAATTTGCATTTTTGCACCCTAAACAATTTGGTATCAATTCGCCAGAGATCACAATTCCTTATACATTAAACCAGATGATTGATACAAGAGGAGGAAGTTATTTTCCAAGAGCATTGATGTTGAATTTGAAGGGTCAAAGCAAGCCATCTGGTTGGAGTTACGATATCAGTATTAATAATGACAACGCTGCTAATCAATATGATTATGTTGATGGAAAGATTCGACGCAATATAGAAAAATTTAATCTTATAGTTGATGTGAGCTATGATACGGATCTCAAACGGGTGACAAAAGCTGTACTCAATTATAAATGGTCTTTTAAACCTTCACAAGATTCTTACAAAAATCAAAAAATAACAATCACTTTTCAAAATCAGTTGAGTGTGAAGCCACTGCCAAAGGATAGGGTGGCCAAGGCGATAGAGCTGGGTAGGCGCTATTTGATGAATCAAATGAACTCATCGCGTGTGAGACAATTTTTGGACGGTAAAGAGGGCTCGGGTAAAGAACTAGGTGTAGGCGAATTGGCATTGGCTTTTTTTGCAATTTTACGTGCTGGTACGAAACCCAATGACCCAGAACTTGAGGAACATCTTTTAAAATTTGTGGATTATGCCAAGCACCATGGTTTTATGAATCCCTCCGATCGTTCAGCAAAATTAGGTTATAGTGGAGGCTGCGTTTTGATGATGTGTGAAGCAGCGATCAATGATTTTAATCGAAAGTCTGAGGGAGTATCGGGTTCATCGTCTTCAAAAGCGGGGGCAAAACGTATCAATTCCGCACTCAAATCTAAATTGATGAGTTTAGCCCGTATTTGTGCGAGTAAACTTTCGGCGGGTTCGGGTCATGTGTGGACTTACACGGGTGATCGTGGCACGATGCATCCAGCGCATTATTCACCAGCACAATACGCCGTTTTAGGTTTGCGAAGTGCTAAAATTTTAGGTATCACGGTTCCTAACAATGTGTGGACAGATATTCACAAAAATTCATACGATGATTTTAAACTTGATAAAACTAAAGCCCATATGGATTTGAAAATGAGTTTCAGTGGAGGTGTTATTAATAACAGTTACAAGTATAAGCCTCCAGGAGAAGGGAAGTGGGGGTATAGTTACACAAATAGAGTGGGCGATGTTAAGAGTTGGGGGCATGCCAAAGGTGGAGAGCCAAGTTTTAATGTGACATGTGCTGCCCTAGGAAATTTAGCGATGGCTTATGCCTTTAATGCGAATGGCAAACACAAAGAAATGAAGGCGATGATGTCGGGTGGTTTGCTGTATTTACAAAATACAATAGATACCCTCTATTCCAGGCTAAGTTATTATGAATACTATAGTTTTGAGCGTGTGGCTGTTTTTTATGGCATCACACATATTGATGGAAAAGATTGGCATAAAATAATGTCAGATAAGATTGTTAATTCTCAAAATATGTTTACTGGACAATTTGCAGGAGTGTCGTACCGCCCTTTGATGGCCACAGCCTATGCGGTTCTCTTTCTCAAAAAAGGCACGAAAAAACTATATGTCACATCAACCATTGAGTAAATGTTTGTCATGATTCCTAATAAAATAGTGTGTTCGCTGGCGTTATCTTTTTTGCTTTTCTTAGCAATCGGATTGAAGGCTCAAGAGGAGTCGTCTTCACATGTTTTTTATGATGAGAAAAAAAAGTTGTATGGCATAAAAGATAATTTAGGAAATTTGGTGTTTGCTCCAACACTTGTTTCTGCCACTCCTTTTTTAGATGAAGGAGTGAGTTTGGTTCTACAGACTAATAGGATACAAGCTTTAATGGATACAGAAGGAAAAATTATCCTGGAGTTCGATGAACTTATTTCAACAAATACAAATGTAGTCATTTATAAGTTTAATAAAAAATATGGATTTTATGACATAAAAAATCGTCAAAAAATGCTTGAATTTGAAGGTGTCAAGTATTTAGGTGAAAACCTCTATGATGTTTTGATAGTAAAAGGTGACCCCAAACTCAAAACAACCGATCAACATGTACTCATGGATAAGGAGGGTAATGTGTTGTCAAAATTTTCTATGCAATCTATAGACCCTTATATCAATGGCTTATCTAAGGCAAGAGACGACAAAGGTTTTATAGCTTATGTGAATGTTAAAGGAGAATTGATTGGAGATTTTGAATCTACGCTATATCCTTTTGTTTCTGGGCTTCAACGTAAAAAAGTGTTAGTAAATAAAAAAATGCTATGGGGGTACATTGATAAAACAGGAGCTTATAAAATCAAACCCAAATATGTATCTGCTAGTGATTTTGTTGATGGTGTTGCCTGTGTGAGTACGCCTTCAGGTTCGTCTGTGAAGTACGGTTTGATTTCTTCTGAGGGAAAAATAATCATTTCTCCTCGGTTCAAAACGGCTGGACGTTATCTTAATGGATATCATATATTTCAGTCACTCAATAAAAAAGGTAACGAATTCTATGCCGTACCCTCTGATGGTAAATATATAAGGTACACAAAATATAGTTATATGTTACCTTTGACCTCAGACCTTTTTGTCGCTAAATATTCAGGCAAGAAAACAGCGATGGTGATAAATAAAAGTAAAAAAACGATTGTACCAGACGGTAAGTTTATTGATTACAAAATACATGTTGATGATTATATAGTGGCTACTCTACCTGACCGAACCTTGGTTTTATTTGATATGTTAGGCAAAGAATTTGTTGCTGGAGTGAAATCTATTACACCTTTTTACAATGATGTAGCGATGGTTGTTAGGGGGGGGGCTGGTCTCAAGAATTTGGTGAATAAAGAAGGTCAATTTGTTCTCAAAGAAGATTACGATAATATTTACATTGAACATCCAGATTTTACAGAAAATTTTAACCAGGATATTTTTTATAAGGGAGTGCTGGCCGTCTCTAAAAATAAAAAATTTGGTTTTGTCAACAAACAAGGTGAGTTGATTGTCCCGATTGCCTTAGATCAGTATTTTCTTCATCAACATTTTATTGAAGGTCGCAGTGATAAAAAATATATTTATTACGATTATCAAGGGAATGTGCTTTTTGAAGGTGCTCAGGTTGTTTGTAAGGAAGTGGCAAAGTATACGGTGGCCTCTTACAAGAATAAAGCGGGTAAACAAATATCTTTTGTTGTTTCTGAAGGTGGGACAGTTGCAATTCATCCTGTTATGGTACCCTCCGCTATGATGGAAGAATTTGTTTCCAAGCACAAAGTAGATACAGAAACAATAGATGCTAAAACTATACGTTTGGCAGTCAAACAACCGATTATCGTCTCTAAACAAGATCCTAAGACAAGGCAGTATTCTCACATTATTGAAACTAAAGAGGGTGAAATGGTACTTCCAGTTACTTTTGATCGAGTGTCTCCTTTGCATTCAGGTGTCAGTGTTTATCGGACCAAAAAAACTATGTATGGTATTTTTAATAGTGAAGGTAAAAAAATAACAGATCCCATTTACTCTTCGGCTCCTACTGGATTCAAATGGGGCTATGGTGTAGCTGTAAAAACAGATGCCTCTAAACAACGCAGTTATAGTGTGATTGATGTTAGTGGGGATGCAGTGGTCGACAATCTCATTGCAGCACCTCTCGTAAAAGATGGTATGGTCGTTATCAATAATGAAAGTAGAAAACAAGGCGTCTATTTTTTAAAATCCAATCTTCAATTGCCCAATATCTTCAATAAGGTTTCTTTGTTAAAAAGTGCTTCTCAAAAAACGTCATTTGTTTCAGTTCAATGTGATAGGTATTCAGGGCTGTATAATATGATGGGAAAACAGGTCGTTCCATTGCTTTGCGAATCATTTAAAATTTATGATGAAGGTGTTTTAGTAAAGCGTATGGGGTTTTATGGCCTTGTTGGTCATGAAGGTGAAGAGTTGATTCCATTTGAGCATGAAGACCTTTCTTATTTTAAAGCTAACTTTTGGTTGTCAAAAAAACAAAAGTCGATGCAACTGATTACTATTCGCGAAGGTAAGGCGGTTTATTTGAAATCTTTTAATGGAATTGTGGAACGTTCTCCAGTAATACTTTTTAAGGATAAAGTCTCCACCTATATGCTGAATGCTGATGGAAAATTCATAGATTTTTTTAAAAATTATAGTTCAAGAACAATGTACAGTCACTTATCAAAAAAGAATCCAGAACAGCAGGCTAAGGCAACCCAATATTTATCTAATGATAATTCCATCATTTTCGTTAAAGAAAAGGTCATAAATCAAAAATTGAAGACCTTTGAATGACTAACAATTAACTTTACATTTTAAAAGTGACTGTTAAGTCAAAATTGATTATTGCCGATATAAAGAGTATGAGACTAAGATTTAAAACAAGTAAGCCACATACTGTGTGGTATAAAGAATTTTCAGGTCCATTGCCTAAAAATAAGCCTGAAGCCGTAAATGCTTTAGTACAAATGTGTTATGATTATTTTGGCGTTCAGTTTACCCGTTATGATGAAATTGTGGTAACTTTGATTCGTGGTTCGCATCCTATTGTGGATATTGTTGTCAAACCTACGGTATGGTTGAATTCTGATTTAAAAAAATCAGCATAAAAGCTTAATTTTTACTATGTTAAACCTACCTGTGCTCCTTGTTAGCCTTAAGTGATTTGCGTACAATCTGCTTAAAGAACAACAATCATTTAAATACTAGGAATTTAGGGTATTATGCCTGCCAGAGCTGACATAAAAAGCATCCTGATCGTTGGAGCAGGACCGATAGTAATCGGGCAAGCTTGTGAATTTGATTATTCAGGTAGTCAGGCCTGCAGAGGACTAAAAGAAGAAGGTTATCGAGTTATCCTTCTTAACTCCAATCCAGCTACCATAATGACTGATCCTGAATTGGCAGACGTCACCTATGTAGAGCCTGTCAATCCCATCACTCTTGAAAAGGTGTTACGTAAAGAAAGACCTGATGCTATTTTGCCTACGCTGGGTGGGCAGACAGCTTTAAATACCACTTTACAAGTGGCTGATAATGGTTTACTTGATGAATTAGGTATAGAACTATTAGGCGCTACGCGAGAGGTAATTCGTAAAGCTGAAGATCGTGAGCTTTTCAAACAGTCTATGATAAAAATTGGCATTGAGGTGCCAAAAAGTCGTGCAGTCCATACTATGGAAGAGGCGAGAGACGCTTTAGAAAAAATTGGATTTCCAATAATTATTCGACCAGCGTTCACCCTTGGTGGTGCAGGTGGAGGTTTGGCTTATAACGTAAAAGAATTTGAAAAAATTGTAAAAACCGGTCTAGAGCTATCGATGGTCACAGAGGTTTTGATTGAAGAAAGTATTTACGGCTGGAAAGAGTTTGAGCTTGAGGTCATGCGCGACAGAAAAGACAATGTTGTGATTATCTGCTCCATTGAAAATGTGGATCCTATGGGTGTTCATACAGGTGACAGCATCACGGTGGCTCCGGCACAAACATTAACGGATAGAGAATACCAACGCATGCGCGATGCCGGTAAAGAAATTATTCGTGAAATTGGTGTAGAAACAGGTGGTAGTAATATACAATTTGCCATTAATCCACAAGATGGTCGTCTTGTAGTGATTGAAATGAATCCAAGAGTTTCTCGTTCCTCTGCTTTGGCGTCTAAAGCTACAGGGTTTCCAATTGCTAAAATCGCTTCTAAATTAGCTATTGGCTACACGATGGATGAGTTGTCTAACGATATCACTATGGAAACCCCTGCATGTTTTGAGCCCAGTATTGATTACGTAATTATGAAGATTCCCCGGTTCACCTTTGAAAAATTCCCTGCTGCGAACAAAACTTTAGGTGTGCAGATGAAATCTGTGGGCGAAACCATGGCGATTGGCCGAACCTTTAGAGAAGCTTTACAAAAAGCCTTGAGATCACTGGAACGGGGTCGTATTGGTTTTGTGGATGAAAATGACGATGGCGAAATGTCACTCGACGTATTAAGTGATAAAGTTAGAGATCCCAGAAGTGACCGTATTTTTTATGTGGCACGAGCAATGTCTCAGGGGATGACAGTAGAACAAATCCATGAGCTTTCAAAGATAGACCCCTGGTTTTTGGATCAGATGAAGCAAGTGATTGATTCAGCTCAGGAATTTGCCACACAAGATCCTAAAAATTGGTCTTACGAAAAATTTCGTGATATTAAAATGCAAGGCTTTTCTGATGCCCATATTGCTTATATGACAAAGAATACAGAAGAAAATATTAGGAAGTTGCGTCAAGATAAAGATCTTTATCCTTCTTATGGTTTAGTCGACACCTGTGCAGGAGAATTTGAAGCAAGAACGCCTTATTACTATTCCAATTATGAAGGCCAATGTGAAGCAGTTTTTGATGAAGTTAAGAAAAAAATAATCGTCTTAGGAGGAGGCCCCAACCGTATCGGTCAGGGAATTGAGTTTGACTATTGTTGCACCCATGCCAGTATGGCCCTCAAGGAAGCGGGTTATGAAACCGTGATGGTTAATTCAAACCCTGAAACCGTTTCTACAGATTACGACATCTCAAACCAATTGTTTTTTGAACCATTGACGGAAGAAGATGTTCTAAATATTTGTCATCTTGTTAAACCTACAGGTGTGATTGTGCAGTTTGGTGGCCAAACACCTCTTAAATTATGTCATGCACTTGAAAAAACAGGAGTGCCTATTATTGGAACCTCAGTCTCAGCTATTGATCGCTGTGAAGACCGTGAATTGTTTCGTGGCCTGATCAATAAGTTGGAATTGAAACAGCCCCCAAGTGGTATGGCCTTCAGTTTAGAAGATGCTCATAAGGTGGCTGAAGAAGTCGGTTACCCTATTTTAGCTCGTCCTTCATATGTATTGGGGGGGCGTGGTATGCAGATCGCTTATGATTATGATGAATTATCTTCGTTTATCGAAGAAGCGACCTCAGTTAATCCCGATCATCCTGTATTGATTGATAAATTTCTAGAATACGCGACGGAATTAGACGTAGACGCCATTTCAGATGGAGAAACCGTGGTGATGGGCGCTATTATGGAACATATTGAAGAAGCAGGTATCCACAGTGGTGATTCCACCGCGGTGTTACCCACATTTTCAATCAAACCTGATGTGTTAGATGAAATCAGAAGACAAACCAAAGCCTTAGCTCTTGAATTGAATGTGGTGGGATTGATGAATATTCAATTTGCTGTAAGAGAGGATGAGGTTTTTATCATTGAGGTTAATCCAAGAGCGAGTCGAACTATTCCTTTTGTTTCTAAGGCGATAGGTGTTCCTTTGGCGAAGTTAGCTTCTTTGGTGATGGTCGGTCAAAAATTGAAAGATTTAGGTTTTGAAAAAGAAATTATTCCTGAACATGTGGCCGTCAAAGAGCCTGTATTTCCATTTAATCGTTTTGATAAGGTGGATATTCTTTTAGGTCCTGAAATGCGTAGTACGGGTGAAGTGATGGGAATTTCCAAGGATTTGGGATTAGCCCTCGCTAAAGCTAAATCGGGGGCCATGACGGAACTACCTAGTACGGGCAAAGTATTGGTGAGTATCAAAGATGCTGACAAACAAGAAGCCTTGAAAGTTGCTAAAGATTTAAGAGGCTTGGGTTTGGAAATTGTATGCACGGTAGGAACAGCAAGTTATTTCAAGAAAAATGGTTTTGAGGATGTGCAAGAAGTACATCGCATTGGTAAAGGACGACCAAATGTGTTAGATGTTATCACTAATCAAGAAGTGAAAATGGTTATTAACACGCCCAGTGGCATCAAATCACGAGAAGATGAAATCCGCATACGTCGAAGTACGATAATAACAAATACTCCTTGTATCACCACAATGAATGGTGCCCGCGCGGCTGTGAGAGCTATCCGTTCACTGGTGAATCAAGATCTTGATGTGACCTCGCTTCAAGAACTGTTTACTAAGAATTGTCTCAAAAGTTCTTAAATATATTTAGTGACTTTAATTTGATTGCAAGCGTCGATAGATTGCATTGTTGTGAATGTATTGCGTTAAATGATTAAATTTATGGCACTCGCTATGGGTGGTTGGATTGGATGGTGGATAGGGGCCCACATTGGGCTAATGACCGCTTTTTTTCTCAGTGTCATAGGTTCAGCTTTAGGGGTGTATTGTGTGATTAAATGGATGCCTTAAAAGGCATTACTGAATAGAATCGCGTTCTCTCTGTATCTTTTTGATAGTCTTAAGTCGTTGTTTTTTAGCCAGTCTCTTAACTTGAGTTGGTTTTTCGTAGTAACTCTTGGCCCGATAATCTCTTAAGATGCCAGCGGCACTGCAGCTTCTTTTGAAGGTTTTGACGGCTTTGTCTATTTGAAATACTTTAATTTTTACGCTCATTTTTATTTCTCTTTTTTTGTGTCTATACCTCAAGCCTTGTAGACAAGGCTTTTCGCGAGAATTATATAAAATTATTTTGAAATATTTGGTGAATTCTAAAAAACAGCTTGTTTTAATGATAAAAAATGTTTTTTTGAGATATTTGGCATATTTAATAGTTAATTATAGGTTAATTAATGAACTTTTGTGTCGCTTTAATGAGTTGATGTGTGATCCCTGGTTCACTAGCGGCATGTGCGGCATCTTGAACCATGTGAAACTGAGCTTCAGGCCAGGCACGGTGTAGGGCCCAAGCACTGTCAGGAGGGCAGACGACATCTTGCCGACCTTGCACAATAACAGTAGGAATATGTCGTATGCGATCAATGTTTTGTTGTTCCAGTAACCAGCCATCGCGTTCGAAAAAACCTTTATTGTGAAAGTAGTGGCATTCGATACGGGCAAAAGCTAAAGCTTTATGGGCATCTTGGAAAGACGTAATTTTATCCTGGTTAATGATAAGAGAGGAAGAACTGGCTTCCCAGATACTCCAAGCACGAGCAGCTTCAAGACGAACAGCCTCATCTTCACTAGTCAGTCGTTTGTGGTAGGCTGAAAGTAGATCGTGAGCTTCATCTTCAGGAATGGGTTTGAGATAATCTTCCCACGCATCGGGATAAATTCGGCTGCAACCTTCTTGATAGAACCATTGAATTTCTTTGTGACGTAATAGAAAAATGCCACGTAAAACCAATTCGGTCACGCGTTCAGGGTGTGTGATAGCATAACTCAGTGACAGTGTGCTGCCCCAAGAACCTCCAAAGACTTGCCATTTTTTAATATCTAAGGTCTCACGTATTTTTTCCATATCAGAGACCAAGTCCCAAGTACTATTGTTCTCTAGACAAGCATGGGGCAGGCTTTTGCCACATCCCCGTTGATCAAAAAGGATGATACGATAGTGTTGGGGATCCCAAAACTGTCTGGAATCAGCCGAAGCGCCAGAACCTGGACCACCATGAACATAAATCACGGATTTGCCATCAGGATTGCCAGATTGCTCATAATATACTTGGTGACCATTTCCTACATCCAACAGGCCTTGGTCGTAACAATTAATCGCAGGATACTTACAGAGCAGCTTTTCTTCCTTTTTTGTGTCCATCTGTTTATTTTAAGGTAGAAAGGTTAAAATTTAATCATGATATTACCTAAAAAATGGGACATTTGTGTTGTTGGTGCAGGACACGCGGGAACTGAAGCGGCTTTGATCGCCGCACGTAGGGGACTGAGTGTTGTTGTGATAACAACAAATGCTAATGCGATTGGTCGTTTGTCTTGTAATCCAGCGATAGGTGGGATGGCCAAAGGGCAATTGGTGCGAGAAATTGATGCTTTAGGTGGTGAAATGGCTAAGGCGATCGATGCGACGGGCATTCAATTCAAGATGCTGGGAACAAGCAAAGGGCCGGCTGTACATAGTCCACGAGCTCAGGCTGATCGAGTGTTGTATGAAAAATATCTTCAAAAAATTATTGCTGATGAAGTGACTTTGGAAGTTATTGAAGCTGAATGTGCGGGTTTGTTGGTTGATAACAATGAATGTGAAGGTGTACTGTTGGCGGATGGCCGTCCGTTGAAAGCGACGAAGGTTATTTTGACTCCAGGAACTTTTATGGGGGGATTAACTCATTGTGGCTCAGTGAAAAAAAAAGAAGGGCGTTTTGGAGAGCCGCCCTCCTACAAACTGTCAGCTCAATTAAGAGAGTTGGGTTTTCCTCAGTTACGTCTCAAAACAGGAACACCTCCCCGTCTGAAGATCAATAGTTTGAATTTGAATTTGATGACAGAAGACAAGGGTGATGAAGTCCCCGCGGCTTTTTCATTTTCCACTACGTCTATTGATCGCCCACGTGTGCCATGTTACATAACCTATACGTCCAAAAAAAGTCACGAAATCATTCATCAAAGTTTAGATCTATCACCCATGTACAACGGAAGTATATCGGGTGTTGGGCCACGTTATTGTCCTAGTGTTGAAGACAAAGTTGTACGATTTGCCGATAAAGAAAGTCATCGCATCATGATAGAGCCTGAAGGTTTGAACCATGAAGAAGTGTACGTGAATGGATTGTCGACTTCTTTACCTGAAGAGGTGCAGTTAAAGATTGTTCATAGTATCAAGGGTTTAGAAAACGCTGTGATGACCCGTCCAGGTTATGCGGTGGAATATGACATGATTCCACCCACAGAATTGCACCCCACACTGGAAACCAAAAAAATAAAACACCTCTTTTTTGCAGGTCAAATAAATGGAACATCAGGTTATGAAGAAGCTGCCGCCCAAGGAATTATTGCAGGCATCAACGCGTGGTCACAGATTGCAGGTTTACCTGATTTTGTATTGGCTAGGGATGAAGCGGTTATTGGCGTGCTTATTGACGATTTGATTACCCATGGCACAGAAGAACCCTATCGTATGTTCACATCACGCTGTGAGTACCGATTGTGTTTACGTCAAGACAATGCGGACAGACGACTCATGCCAAAGGCCAGAGAATGGCAATTGATCGATGACAGCACATGGGAAAGGCATCAAAGTTATTTGCAACAGATTAACAATCTCACCCAAGATATCGACCGTTTGAAACACGAGCACGTCACACTGAGGCAATGGTTAAAACGCCCAGAGATCAACGAGACACATTTACAGGAGTTTTGTCCTGAACTGAAAAAATATGAGGGTCGCGTCTGGGAGCAAGTACGTATTGAAAATAAGTATCAAGGTTACCTCAGACGCCAAGAATCAGCCATAAATAATCAAAAAAGAATGTCTCGCATGGCATTGCCACAAGAATTTGATTATATGAATATTGTGGTTTTAAGCACGGAAGCTCGCCAAAAACTCAACAAACACCGACCAATTAACTTGGATCAAGCCAGTCGTATATCAGGAGTGACTCCGGCAGATCTTGCGGCATTAGCAATATGGATGGAAACCTCATGAAAAAAATTAAAGAAATCGTACTTTTGTTAGTGATTGTTGCAGGTGGATATGGTTTGGGGCAATTAGTTCTTGAAGGTTATAAAAGTTACCAAGGTTCAGAATCCGAATCGTTTTCTCTAGATGAAGTTCTAGGTCCCAAGAAAGTGTTGGATGAGGAAGATAAGTCAACATATATGCGTCAGCATAATTTGGCCTTAGATATGCATTCTCAAGGTCAGATGCAAAAAGCGGTAGATGCCTGTGAACAAATGATGAAATTGAATGCTTGGAATCCAGAGGGGTACAAACTCTATGCAGATGTGGCTTTGGATTATTACATGATGAGACTCAACACTAATCAAATAAAAAATGAGGATGTGAAATTAAAAGAAATTACACAAGCCATATTAATTGCGTCTCGTTTGGAACCAGACAGTATGGATATGATCAAGCTTCAAACCAAACGATATGTGTTTATGGCGGGTTTGGCAAAGGAGAAAAAAAATAAAGAAGAGGCAGATAAGCACTTTTCTTCAGCAAGAAAGTTTGTTGAAAAGGCGATTGCTAAACAGGGATTTACGATCAGTTTGGCGATGACGGATATTAATTTAACCTTAATGGAAGAGAAGTTTGACAAGGCTCTTGCTGATATCGAAAAAGCCCTTGCTATGGAAGGTGCAGAAAAATACGAGGTAAATCTTTATGTTTTTCAAGCAAAAGCTTACGTAGGTAAGGCTGACATCAATAGTGCTGACAAATCATTCACAAAGGCTTTGGAGAGTAAAACAATAACCACAGCCCTTCGATTTGTTGTGTTGGGTAAACGTATGGCTTTTTATAAAGACAATGATCTATTGCCAATGGCCAGAAAAGATCTCATATACATGTTAGAGCTTCGACCTGGGAACAAAGCATTAGAAGAAGCTATAAAAAAAATAGAAAAGTTGATTAATGGTGAAGAAACGGGTAATGATTCACAAAATGTTGGTCAAAACACGGCGGGAGGTTGAGCTAATGGGAGCCCTTACTCGTTTTAAAAATAGTACCATGCAGCAAGTGTTTGCCATTTTAATTGTGGTGATTGGGGCAGTGGTGATTGCCTTTATTAAAGTTCCTTACCTGACAGTATATACGTATAGTTGGAAGCTTAATTGGGATAACACATATAATTCTATGGACGTTTTGGATGGTCTGATGACGATTCATGAACCAAATGTTTTGGATGTACTTTTTAAAAACATGAATGATGATCGTAAATTAAAAGAACAAGATATCGTAAAACGAGAAGATTTTGAGTATGAGGAAAAGGATGAAATAGGTGAATACTGTGTTTATCTGTTTTTGAAATTTACAGAGTATGACTTTGAACACGAGTTACCCTATAAAAGAGATGTAGGTAAATACCAGTGGCAAAAAGATTTTGCCACCCTCACAAAGTGGATGGAAACCAATTTGAAAGATTTGGTGTGGTATCCTCAAGCAAACAAGTTTGTTCACAAAGACTCCTTAGAGGAAAGAGAAGATGAGTAATGAAGTTAGGGTGCGTATTGCACCATCACCCACAGGCGATCCTCATGTAGGTACAGCTTATATTGCGCTATTCAACTGGATGTTTGCCCATCAACATAAAGGTAAGTTTGTTTTACGCATTGAAGATACAGATCAAAGTCGCTGCAGTTCTGAAAGCGAATCAATGATTTTTGAAACACTTAATTGGCTGGGTCTCAACTACGATGAGGGTCCGGATATAGGCGGGGATTATGGGCCCTATCGACAAAGTGAACGTTTGGCCATTTATAAAAAACATGCTCTGGACATGGTGGATAAAGATAAAGCGTATTATTGTTTTTGTACCAGTTCACGACTTGAAGAGCTTAAATTGCTTCAAGGAAAGCTCAAACAAAGCCGTGGTTACGATGGACATTGTCGTTACATGAGCAGAGATGAGGTCAAACAACGCCTTGCTGCAGGAGAAGATCATGTACTACGACTTAAAGTAGATAAAGAAAAAGAAACCCGTTTTAAGGATCGATTGCGGGATGAAATTTTGATTCAGAATAAAGAAGTGGATGATCAGGTCTTGTTGAAATCAGATGGTTTCCCCACCTATCATTTGGCCAATGTGGTGGATGATCACTTAATGAAAATCACACATGTGATTCGTGCAGAAGAATGGATTGTCTCTGTACCCAAACATTTGATGATTTATGAAGCTCTTGGCTGGCAAGCACCAGAATTTATTCATATGCCTTTGCTCAGAAACAAAGACAAGAGCAAAATTTCAAAACGAAAGAACCCCGTTAATTTAACGTGGTACCGGGATGAAGGTTTTTTACCTGAAGCCATGGTTAATTTTTTAGCCCTTCTGGGTTGGAGTTTTGGGGATGACCGTGAAAAGTTTTCACGCAATGATATGCTAGAGGTGTTTGACATTGATCGTGTCAGTATCACGGGCCCTGTGTTTGATTTGGATAAATTGGAATGGCTCAATGGTCATTATATTCGTGAATTGCCTCTGTCACAGTTGCGTGAGTTGTTGCAAACCTGGATGAAGGAAGGCGAGGATCTTAGTGAGGAACAACTGGCGGGTTTGATGCCCCTTGTTCAAGATCGATTAAAACGTTTGGGTCAATGGAGCGAGCTCACTCATTATTTTTCTCCACAATTATTGAAGTATGACCTTGAAACCTTACGTGTGCGAAAAAAGAATAAGCCCACGGCTAAAGAAATGCACATCCCTTCTGAAGTGTCTGAGGTGTTGTGTTCCTTATCGAAGTGTTTGGAAAGTGTCGTCTGGAATGAAGAAAAAATTGAAGAGGGTATCAAAACTTTTTTGACAGGTCTCGATAATTGGAAAAGTGCAGAAATTTATATGTTACTTAGAAAAGTGTTAACAGGCACAGTTGCGTCTCCACCCTTATTCCCCACGATGTTGTTGTTGGGTCAAGAGCTTTGTGTGAGACGTGTTAAGGATGTCTCTGACAAGATAAAAGAATTGCCAGCTGAAAATGTAGAGGTTAATAATGGCTGAGGTCGCCACTGAAAACTTGTATGTTGCCGCCAGAAATTATTTTTTACATGTCGCTGATATGATTGAAATGGATCAAGGGGTCAAAGCGATACTTTCACAACCTAAAAATGAAGTTATTGTTAATTTTCCTGTGCGTATGGATGATGGCAGATATGTGATGTTTAAAGGTTATCGTATTCAACATAATAATTTATTAGGTCCTTACAAAGGAGGGATGCGTTTTCATCCTCAAGTTCATTTGGATGAGGTTAAAGCTTTAGCCTCTTGGATGACGTGGAAATGTGCCTTAACGGGTATACCTTTTGGAGGAGCTAAGGGCGGTGTTAAATTTGATCCACACGAACATAGTAAAGCTGAGTTAGATCGAATAGTCAGGCGTTTCACCCACGCCCTCGGCAATAATATTGGTCCTGAGTATGATATTCCGGCACCCGATATGGGCAGTACTGCGGGCATGATGACTTTAATGATGGATACTTACGCCAATTCCAGTAATTCCTTAGATCGTCAAGCGTGTAAAGGTGTTGTGACAGGAAAAACACTGGAGTGTGGTGGTAGTTTGGGGCGCAATAAGGCAACAGGTCAAGGGGTTGTTTTTTGTTATCAAAATTATTGCCAGGAGAATAATATTGATGTTAAAAATCAAAGGGTAGCTATCCAAGGATTTGGTAATGTGGGGGGGCATACAGCTGCTATACTTCATGATCTAGGCGCTAAAGTCCTAGCTGTTGGAGATCATACAGCGTATTTGTTTGATAAAAATGGGTTAGATATCTCACGTTTATTGGCTTATTCAAAAAAACATAGGGGGATAAAAGGTTATGAATCGGCGGAAGTGATTACTCAAAAAGAATTTTTTTCATTAAATGTTGACGTGTTGATCCCTGCCGCACTCGAAAACCAAATCACCTGTGAAAATGTGAATGATATAAAAGCTTCAGTGATTGTTGAGGCCGCCAATGGGCCAACCACCAACGAAGCAGAAAAGATTTTATTGCAACGTGGTGTTGAAGTGTTGCCTGATATTGTTGTCAATGCGGGAGGAGTTGCGGTCTCTTATTTTGAATGGGTACAAAATAAAAACTCACGTCATTGGGATCTTCGGTTGGTGGATGATCGTCTTAAAAAAACAATGGATGATGCCTGTTTTAAGATTAAAGAAACGCAACAACAATTTAGTTGCACAAGGCGTGAAGCAGCTATGGCGGTAGCATTGCGCAATCTTGAAACAGTGTACACACAAAGAGGCATTTTCCCGTGAGTCGTTATAACATTGTGATGTTGCCAGGGGATGGTGTGGGTGTGGAAGTTATGGCTGAGGCAAAAAAATGCCTGAAGGCCATTGAATCGATCACCACTCTTTCTTTTGATGTGGAAGAAATCCCTTGCGGTGGCAAATATTACCTTGAAGATGGTGAAAGAGATTGGCCAGAGGGTAGTGAAGAAAAATGTGTTGAGGCAGATGTTATTTTATTAGGAGCCGTAGGCTGGCCTGCAGAAGATGGTCAAGGACCGGTGACCATGAAGAATGGCCATATGGCAGGTTATTCAGCGGTGTTAGGTAACCGTAGTCTTATGAATTTATTTGCGAATGTTCGACCTGTTAAGTTGTATCCAGGAGTCAATCATCGTATTCATGGCAAACATGTTAAAGTGTGGCAAGACAACCATGTTGATATGGTTTTTGTGAGAGAAAACACTGAAGGTTTATATGTGGCTGCAGGTGGTACTTTAGATAGGGGTGGGGTGCGTAGTGTTGCCATTGATAATCGTATAACTACCAAAGAAGGTTGTGATCAGGTTATTCGTTATGCTTTTGAATTGTGTAAAAAACGCAATAAAGGAGCCCCCTCAGATGGCCAACTAAGGGTAACGTGTATCACTAAAGAAAATGTGATGATGGGTTGCAAATTGTTCAAAAGTCGATTTCTTGAAATCGGAAAAGAATATCCAGAGATTGAAAAAGATACCGCAATTATCGATGCATTCACCCAATGGTTGATCATTAAGCCTGAACACTATGATGTTTTGGTGACTTCAAATATGTTCGGTGATATTGTGACTGATTTAGCATCTGTGTTACAAGGAGGAATGGGCATGGCTGCAGGTGCCAATGTGGGGCATAAGAATGCGATGTTTGAGCCTATTCATGGCTCGGCTCCACGTCATGCAGGTAAAAACGAGATAAACCCTATAGCTATGATACTTGCTGTAAAAGAAGCTTTGGAATGGTTGTCTGATTTGAAGAGTGATACAACACTTCACCAGGCTGCTGAAGCTATTGAATCAAGTGTTAAAGAGTTACTTTTAGAGGGTAAAAAACTCAGTTATGATCTTGTGGGTAAAGACAGCTCTGTCACTTGTTCTGATGTGGGGGATGAGATTGTTAATAAAGTAATCACTATATTAGACTCTTGAATTGTTAGGGATAAAACAATTTTTCTGATAATACTCACACAACTTATTTAATAATTTCTTTCCCTGCTCTAAAGGAAGTGGTTGGAGGGTAGTTTTCTTTGTTCATTAAATTGCATTTGAGATTTGTGTTATATTTCGTATACGAGTAAATAAGAGTTGATAGCTAGAAACTATCAAAAGAGTTTGTCGGTCTCTTGGATTACATATTAGAATGTTTAAAGCCAGAATAGGATCAACTAGGGATAAAGAAGTTATCAATCGTCGGAAGTTTTAAAGAACGTTGGGGTGGGAACCTTGGCGACATCGGCGCACTTTGTGACAGCTTTTATGCAACAGACCTGTGTGTACGCCTTCTCGTGGTGCGTGGATGACAGGTCAATATCCCCATCAAAGTAAAACACGAGATAAAAATGATAAACCCAATTATGATATCAAAGGGGCGGACGAACAATCTTTTGGTACCAGATTATCTGACAGATAAAACGATTGATTTTATCACAGCGGTGACAAAAACCTTTCAGTGTCCAAGGCGGTGCAGTACCTGAAGGGCAAGAGTTCCCACAAGCTGCTGTCGGAATATTAAAATTGAAGAAAAAGTATTGGGAGCAACATTTATAGGTCCACGAATAATGAGGAAACGCCTATATTTATTTGAAAAATGAGTCTATACACAAAATTGTGACATCTTTATATTTTTCAGGTGCGTCGTTAGCATTTGGTAAATTATATTGTTAGACAAGAAGATATTAATTTGTTAAAAGAACTGAAGATATTGGATATAATTAATATCAATAAAATAATTTATCTGGTTCATAAGGAGTTCAAGTATGAAGTTGTACCGATTTGTTGTAGTTGTTAGTTTCATTTTACAGCTGGGTTGCAGGAGTGAGGTAAATTCATTCAACTTATATCCTTGTTATTGTGAAGATAATAGTGACGTTAGTACGATCATATCAGACAGTGAGTTGAGAAGAGAATTTTCTGAAAAAGCGAAAATACTTATTGATGATAAAAAAATTACAGATATGACATCTCTTTTATCTCAATTAGACAAAAAAGAATGTTTTTTAACATTACCTAGTGAAAGTAAAAAAGAAATAGCTAGTGAAGTCTTGTATGAAGGTTATCTTGATACTGTGTTGATGGTTGGTAAGCCTTATCAATGCAAAAACAAAAATTGTAAAAAAATACATACAAGTATTGCTAGTGGTTTTGTTTTGACAGCATCAGGTGCATTTGTCACTAATTATCATGTGGTCAATGCAAATAAAGAAGATGATTTCAAAACTATTGTTGTGATGAATGGCAGAGGAAAGATGTGGCCAGTAAAAGAAGTGTTGGCAGCAGATGAAGACAATGATTTTTGCATATTACAATTAGATGGAGAAGGGTTTAAGCCTTTGCCTATAAGAGGAAATGTGAAGGTGGGTGAAAAAATACGCACGATTACTCACCCGACTGGGCGATTTTTTAGTATGTCAGAAGGTATAGTGACAAGAAAATATTATAGAGAAGGTAAGAGTTCATCAAAAAATAGAGGTGTTTGGATTAATATAGATGCTGATTATTGCAAGGGTTCCAGTGGTGGTCCAATTATTGATCGTTTTGGTAATGTTGTGGGCATTGTGTCTTCTACTAATTCGATTTACTACAAAAGAGATGATAAAAGAAAATTGGATTTAGATTTACAAATGGTTTTTAAAAATGTGCCTTCTGCAGAAAATTTTAAAAAGGTTATTAAAACTCCTAAAAAGTGATATAATAAAAACATCAGTTAAGAGATTTGTGTGCACGTTGTTATAAATGACGGCTAAAACCTTGTGGTAGTGGCAAAATAAAAAAGGATATAAATATGTTTGTAAAAATGTTGTTTTTGACTTTATTATTTTTTCCTCTTTCAAGTGCAGAAGAGAAACCGCTACACCTCTTTATTCTGTCAGGTCAGTCGAACATGGCTCGTTTGAATCCAGATGAATCCTTCACACCTGCAGTTCAGAAAGAATTCGGTGCGGATAATGTTATTGTTGTTAAAGATGCCGTAGGTGGAATGCCAATCAGACGATGGTATAAGAAATGGAAGTCCAGTAAAGACAAAGAGGAAGACAAAGGGAAAGAGAAAAAGGGCACAGAAAGAGCTCGATCTCTGTACGACAAATTAATGAAAAAAGTTAGAGAGGCTGTAGGACAGAAAAAACCTACGACAATAACCTTTATCTGGATGCAGGGTGAATCAGATGCTATTGAAAACGAACACGCTGTGTATGAAGATAGTCTTAAAGGGTTAGTTCAACAAGTACGTGATGATTTGAATCACAAAAATATAAATGTGATTATAGGTCGTCTGAGTGATGCTCGTGTGGGAAAAGTTGGATGGGACAGTATAAGAAAAATACAGGAAGAAATTTGTGAAGCTGACAAACATTGGGAGTGGGTCGATACGGATGACCTCAATGGTAAAAAAAATGGAGTTCACTATTCAAAAGAGGGTTACAAAACGCTAGGCACGCGCTTTGCTGAGAAATCTATCAGCCTTGTCAAAGCGAATTAGTTTTTAATTCAATTCAAAAAGACCAAAAAAATTACCACACAAAACGCACATATAGATGTAGAGTGTTAAGTAAGTGATTTTACTTTCAGTTTTTGGGAGAAACGATATTATGACAAGATCGGTCTTATATTCTTTTTAAAATACATAGACTTTTTTGTTATCATCTGTAATTGCGGGAAGTAGTATAATGGGAATATATTAGGCCACTATTTGATGACACATTCTAATAAAAAATATTCTGATCAAGTGCTATTACGTCGACAAATTATCGAGATGGCAACTCATTCTTCTCACGTGGCGGTTTCTTTATCTTGCATTGATATTTTAGCAGCGCTTTACAGAGAAACTCTCAATCTTCCACAGGATAGTTTTATTTTTTCTAAAGGACATGGAGCCATGGCTCTCTATGCCGTTTTTGCCGAAGTGGGATTAATCCCTCATTCCTTATTGAAGGAATATGCTAAAAATGGTTCTATCTTAGCTGAACATCCACTGGCAAAAAAAATTAACTGTTTAGAATTCGCTACAGGATCTCTTGGCCATGGATTAGCTGTTGCCGCTGGAATAGCTAAAGCTAAAAAAATAATGAGTGACTCTTCAAAAACTTTTGTGTTGATGGGAGATGGTGAGTGCAATGAAGGCTCTGTTTGGGAAGCGGCGAGTTTGGCAGCAGCTCAGGAACTGCCTAATTTAAATGCTATTATTGACTGGAACAACTTACAGGCTTGTGGCTCTTGGAGTAATATTTCTAAAGGCAGCGATATGATCAAAAGCTGGCAGGCTTTTGGCTGGGAAACTGTCGAGTTGTCAGGTCACGATTATTTGGCTATGGTAGCACACTTTAATGCATCCAATACGTCTAATAAACCGCGAGTATTTCTCTGTCACACGATCAAGGGAAAGGGTGTGGATTTTATGGAAAATAATTTGGAATGGCATTACCGATCTGTATCTCAAGAAGATCGTGTTAGAGCAGAAAATCAACTTAATAATGCGTAATGCTTTTTTCGATGAACTAACAAAAATTTTTGTCAAAGATGAAAAGGTCATCTTTATTACTGGAGACCTAGGTTATAAACTCTTTGATACTTTGAAGGAAATAGATGCCGAACGCGTGATCAATGTGGGGATACGCGAAGCGGCCATGGTTGGATTTGCGGCAGGTTTGGCTCATAAAGGTTTTAAGCCATTTATTTATTCTATTACTCCTTTTGCTACCCTGCGTTGTTTGGAACAAATTAAAATTGATTTGTGTTACAACAAAAATAAAGTTGTGGTCGTGGGTATTGGAGGGGGATATTCCTATGGACCAAATGGTCCGACTCATTTTGGTTTAGAGGATGTAGGCGTACTCAATACCTTTCCGAATATACATATTCTTACTCCTGCCGATCCCAATGAAGTTGTCACTTGTTTAAGGAAAATAGACTCGATTAAAGAACCGGTTTATTTGAGATTAGGGAGAAACAAAGAACCATGTCTTTATTCAAATGATATTCCTGAAAACATTTCTGAACCTACGCGTTTTGCAGAAGGTCCTGATGGTACAATAATTTGTAATGGTTTTATTTTGGCGGAAGTCTTAAAAGCACTTCCACAACTTGAAGAACTTGACATCAGACCAACAGTTATACAAATCCGCCAATTCAAACCCTTTCCTGTAGTTTTTCTAAAAAAAATGTTAGATAAAAGTAAGCCTGTTTTAACAGTTGAAGAGCATGTGGCGGCTGGCGGGTTAGGTTCTGAGGTAGGCAAAATCATTTTATCTCAACATGAAAATCGAATTCCATTTTCAAGTCTTACGGCGCCGGATTGTTATTTGGAACAATGTTTTGATCGCGATGAAGCACTTGTATGGTCAAATCTTGATTCAAATTCAATTTTTAAAAAATTTAGTGAGCTCGTAAATCAATGAATAATATTAATAAACTGCAGGGGCCCATTCTTGTACTAGGAGCTAGTGGATTTGTTGGAGCTAACCTCTTAAAAATTCTTCTTGAGCACCGTAATGATGTGTACGGAGTATTTCGCTCTGAACCCGCATGGAGACTAGAAGGCATCACTCAGGATCATTTGATCAAATCTGATCTATTGATTGATTCTCATCTAAAAGAAGTGTTGGATAACATCAAGCCTCAAACAATTTTTAATTGTATTGCTTATGGTGCCTATTCTTTTGAAAAAAATAGTGATTTAATTTATCGTACTAATTTGAATTTGACTGTTCGCATTCTAGAAGAATTAAAAAACCGTCAGATATCCTGTTACGTGCATTCAGGAAGTTCTTCAGAATATGGGGATAACGCTGCTGGTCCGGTAGAAGGTAGTAGTCTTATTCCTAACAGTCATTATTCAGTGTCCAAAATTTCAGCGTCTAAAGCTTTATTGTATTATGGACAAAAACATGGACTTCATTGTGCCAATTTAAGACTGTATTCTTTGTATGGCCCTTACGAAGATTCTTCACGTTTGATTCCAATGATTGTCTCTAAAGGGATGGAAAATGATTTACCCTCTTTTGTTGATCCTAATGTTTCCAGGGATTTTGTTTATATTAAAGATGCTTGTGAAGCTTTTATTCTATGTGCTCTTAACCTTCCTGTTGCCTGTCGCGGAGAATCATTCAACATAGGAACGGGAAAGGCAACAACGATTGAAGACGTTGCCAAAATTTCATGTGCTATATTTGACCTCACTAAAACCCCTGAATTTACCATGTCCAAAAGAGAGTGGGATGTTGATTCATGGTATGCGGACACAACAAAGAGTAAAGAAATTATCAAATGGGAGGCACAAACATCCTTTAGTAACGGGCTCAAACAAACAATCGAATGGTATAAAAATTTAGAGGATACGGAACGTTATCAGCAATTCTCTAAAAAATATGGATTAGATGCCAAACGTAGTGTTTCAGCCATCGTTGCTTGTTATAAAGATAGTCAAGCAATACCTATAATGTACCAACGTTTGACGGATGTTTTTGTGGCATTGAAATTAGAATATGAAATTATTTTTGTCAACGATAATAGTCCGGATGATTCAGAATCTGTTATTCAAGAAATTAGTTCTAGAGATCATCGGGTGTTCGGGATCAGTCATTCTAGAAATTTTGGTTCTCAATCAGCTTTTAGAAGTGGAATGATGTTGTCTACAAAAAATAGCTGTGTTCTTCTAGATGGAGATCTTCAAGATCCTCCTGAATTGATAGAAGCTTTTGTGGCTAAGTGGAAAGAGGGTGCCGATGTTGTGTATGGACGTCGCGTTAAACGTGAGGCGCCATTTTACATGAGATTTTGTTATAAATTCTTCTATAAAATATTTGATGCTTTTTCATATATTGAGATCCCACATGATGCCGGTGATTTTTCATTGATGGATAGAAAAGTTATACGTTCTCTTTTACAATTTCCAGAAAGAGATTTGTTTTTAAGAGGTCTGCGCGCCTATGCGGGTTACCGTCAAATTGGAGTGGATTACATTAGGCCAGAACGCATGTTTGGTGTCACGACAAATAGTTTGGTTAAAAATGTCAATTGGGCTAAAAAGGCCATATTTTCGTTTTCAACGACACCTCTTAACATATTGTCAATGTGTGGTTTTGTTTTGTTTTCAATCACTGTTTTTTTTATTATTGCACAAATTATATTCAAATGCTTTTGGCCTGAAATGACTCCCAAAGGTGTGACAACTAATTTGTTGATGGTGGCATTTTTTGGTTCAATTAATTTACTTGCATTAAGTGTACTAGGAGAGTATTTGGGAAAAGTGATTGAAGAAGTTAAGCGCCGACCACATTTTATAAGACGTTCAATTATTCGTGGAGGTGAAATTCGAGAATCTTCAGAGAATAATGAAACTTAAAAACAGATCCTGCCCCATTTGTCATTCAACTGACAATGCAAATATTTGGCTCAATGCCAATGTGGATGAGAGCAGGTTTAATGAATACTCATTTGCTTCAAGAAAAATTCCAGAAGATATGCATTTTCAAATGCTTCAATGTCTTGAGTGTGATGTTTTGTATACCAGTCCGGCACCTGAATCTGAATGGTTGAATCAAGCATATTCTGAAGCTTCATACGATAGCAACGAAGAGGCAACCTATGCAGCTAAAACCTATTCGACCCTTTTGAAAAATAAGTTACCATTTTTAACTGATCGAGTAGGAGCGTTAGATATTGGAACAGGAAACGGTTCTTTTTTGTCTTATCTATTAAAAGAAAAGTTTACAAATGTTAGTGGAATTGAACCTTCCAAAAGTGCAGTAGATAATGCCGCCTCAGAAATTAAAAGCCTTATTCGAATTAAAACGTTTAAAGAAGATGATTATGATTCTGAAAGTTTTTCTTTGATTAGCTGTTTTCAAACAATTGAGCATTTGGAAGACCCACAAGGTTTTTGTGAATCTGCAAGAAAACTTTTAAAGAAAAATGGCATTTTATTTTTGGTAGGGCATAATTACCGTTCTTTTCTAGCTAGATTTCTCGGTAAAAAATCACCTATATATGATGTAGAACACTTGCAAATATATTCACCAAAAAGCTTTCGATTGATGTTGAATAAATTAGGGTTTAAAGATATCACCATTTTTCCTTATACAAATACTTATCCTTTGTCTTATTGGTTAAAAATGCTTCCTTTACCCACACCACTCAAAACATTTCTTTTGAGTGGTATGAAATACACTTTATTAAGTAAACTTCCTATACCTATTCCTGTTGGAAACGTGGCAGTTTTTGGCATCAAACAATGAACTCAAAAAATTGATCAATAATACAGAAAAAACGTTAACCAGATTTATGCTTGTTCTGACGGTAATAACTCTGTTTGCTTTTTCTTTACCCACATTTACGAGCAAGATATTTTCTAATCCTGATGGTGATTTGGATCGTTTTCAGTTGCCTATGAAACAATTTTATTCTAACAGTTTGAAATCAGGTGAAAGTGTTTTGTGGAATCCGCATATTTCTTCAGGTTACGATGTTTATGGAGAAGGTGCGGGAGGTTTTTCTCACCCTCTTCATTACATACTTTACCGGTTTTTACCATTTGTATTAGCTTTTAATTTGAACACATTGTTATTTCAACTGTTTTTATTTTCTGGCATGGTTTTGTTGTTACGACAATGGAAATTTTCTTTGGCCGTTTCTTTGTTTGGTGGATTGTCATTTTTATTAACATCCTATTGTTTCGTTGCAGTTTATGTGGCCAATGCAACCTTAGGGGTTGTCTCTCATATTCCTTGGATCTTGATTTATATTGACAAATTGGCAAGTGAGCCACGAAAGATTCGGTTTTTGTTAATATTGTCGTTGTTGACTGGGTCACAATTATTATTAGGGTTTCCGCAGTTTGTGATGTTTTCATGTTTTTTAGAAATATCTTGGCTTTTGATGTCGACGGCCCATTCAAAACGATTTAAATATGTTTGTTATTGGTCTATTTCCAAATTCTTAGCATGTCTTATTTCTGCTGTGCAGTTGGTGTCAACCTGGCAGGCAGCCACGCTCTCATCACGAAACAAACCCTCTCTGGATTTTTTGTTAAACGACTCGATAAATCCCATTAATCTTTTACAATTTTTATCGCCCTATGTTTTTGAAGGTCGTGCCTATAAAGCAGACGTTCCCTCTGCTTGTCTGACAAATGGAATGATGTTATTTTTATTGATGTGTTGGGTTGTATGGAATAGAAAAAACATCACTCATCATAAAAAATTGCTCAATTGGTCGGTTTACACGGGTTTTATAAGTTTTGTTTTGTCTTTAGGGAAATATGGGGGACTTTATTATTTAACGACTTATATTCCATTTGTGAATATGTTCAGAGCGCCCGCAAGGTACATACTGATATTTCATTTTTGTATGGTATTAATTGCTTGCATATCTTTAATAAACTTTTTGAATAATTCACGAAATAAAAATAGTCAAGAACATAATAATTTCCCTTTAAAAAAACTTTATGTTATTGTGGGTGGTGGTAGCTTATGTCTCCTTTTCATGGCGATTTGGTTACAATCAAATTCTAGATTAGGTCATAATTTTTCATCCACAAATTATCTTATCTTAAGTACAGCTCTAGTTTTCATAAGTCTGATTCTTTTGACATTATTTATAAAAAAGTTTCCTCATGTTTTGTGCGCTATTGTGTTTTTTTCTCTGTGTGAACAGTTTTTTTATGGAGTGAGTTACCTTCCTAAATTAAAAAAAATAGAAACGCTTATTTCAGAATTTCCTAAAGCACCTTTAGCTCCCGACAAAGGGCGTATTAAAGTTTTATCTAGATCGTTAAGAAATGGGATTGTTTTACAGGGATATAAAATGTCAGATGGATACCATGCCATAGGTCCCAAGAAGATATTGGATTATGACAAAGAAGCTTCAATTAGGGCTGCTGGTGTTTGTCAGTTTGAGGTGCCTCCAGAATCTTTTGCAGAAGGCACGGTAAAAGATTATTCAAAAATATGTTATTTTGAGAAGGAAAGTAATGGTTTCGTGGTTGTCACTAGGTACAACAAAGGTTGGATAACTGCTAGAACTTTCAGCAAGAACAAGGAACATCTTTTTATTGATGAAAAATATCACAAAGCGTGGCGGCTTTGGGTTGACAATAAAGAACAAACTATTCTTAACGCTGTTGATGGTGCAATGAAGTGTGTATTGGAACCGGGAAGGCATTCTGTAGTTTTGAAATATACACCTCAGTTCCATTTGGTGGATGGCACGATGCCCTATGCATGGTTTGTTGAAGAAGTTCTTAGCAGTACAAACCCACGTGATGACATTCTGAAAATTAATTTGTCAAAAACATGTCTCGTTGAAAAAGGCTTGTCAAAACAACTAAAAAAAACTAATTCAGAAATTGTTAAAATAACAAAACAAGGAGCTGGAAAGGTAGAAATGAAATCAGAATTGCTTTCTGAAAAATTTCTAGTTTTATCTGAATCATATCATCCATCTTGGAAGGTACAGGTAAATGGTGTAGAAGAAAAGATATATCAAACTAACGGTGATTTCATGGGCTGTTATGTTGACAAAGGATTGAATCACATTGTTTGGACTTACTCGCCAAACTATTTTAAATGGTGGAAAATTACAAGTCTATCCACATTTTTTGTGATTGTTTTGACATTGCTCTTTCAAAAAAAACTAATTCTGATTCGCAAGTTACAAGTGTTCCGTTCAAAATTTTAATAGAATTTGACAAGTAATTTGTGATAACTGTTGCTGTCCAAGAGTCGTATATATGTTTATATTTTTTTTGAGGCCGTTTCGTAATTACATAGGCATTGCCTTGTGTCATAAGGATTGCTGAAAGTTCTAAATCCAAAACACCGAGGGTATTGGGATTGTAGTAATTTTAAAAGTCATAGGGTAAAAGAGGTTGTGGTCAAAAATTTAAAAAAAATACCAACCTGAAAAAATGTAAAATTCTTTTTGAGATTTTGTATCGTTACATCTTTGGGATAGTAGCTAATTTTATCTCTGCAACCATTCCACTGCTTTGTCATGATCCTCAAAGTATTTACATTCTCCACCAAGAAACCAATCAGCTATCTTAGACATAATTTCTTCCCATGGTTTGTTTCCGATAATTGCTATTTTTTGAAATTCACTGTCATTTTTCAAAGCGAATTTGAGGTCGTCCCAAACAGCCCTTAATTCCATGCCTTCAAACTCAGTCATGTCAACGAGTGTGTGAAGTTTTGGATCTTCAACAGATTTTAAGGCTTGCTCGATCATAGGGATCATGTACTCATAATCTTGATGTGTTAATTTCCCCACAACTTTAAAATACAAGTAGAATTTATCATCGATTCGATTTATGCCAACTGAGATGCCGTGTTTTATGATCATAATACTGTCATCCTTTTAGTCTTTATCTATAGCCTTCGGTACAAGTTTTTTTCTAAAACAATTATAAAGATAGATGAAAATAATGTGTTGATAATAAGGTTCAGTTCTCAAATGAGCTAAATACTTTCTAAGGTGGAATGAACCAATAACTGTCTGATCTTTTCTTATTGCGGTAATTTGAGATGAAATGTTTGACTTTTATTAGAATGGTGTTTGAACTAAGCTTTTTGAAATAACTAAAATTCTAAATATTCTTAGAATCACAAAATAGAATTAACAATGCTGTATTGGTCATTTTTGTGATTCTAGTCAGGCTACTGACAACTGCTGCTGATAGGTGCTAAGTTTACTTTTTCAATTTGACAACGGTCAATACTTTTTTTCTCAGCTTCTATAATAGCAAGGGATTGAGCTGCTTGTTTGAGGCTTTCTATATCAGTAGTTTTTTTATCTAATATGCTGTTTATAGCATGACGGATTTCATGTTCGTAACCCATACCAGATTCAACTTCAATTTTTTGAGGTTCTTTACCCTGCTGATAAAGCATAATCTGATCATGGCCATCAAAACTATAAATGACCGTGGCATTTTCAAAATTAGCGGTATATGTCATTTGGAAATCAAAACCTTCGGCCATAGCCCACGAACCTTCGGCAAAAACTTGTTGAGGTTTTGTTGTGTCGTTGTAGATGTATTGTGTCAACACATGATCAATTTCTGAAGTGTTTTTAGAATATCCTCTGCTAAAAACTGCGTCAGGCACGCCTAAACAAAAGTTAACAAAATCCGTATCGTGAACATGAAGATCTAATAAAGCACCTCCACACTGATCGCCATTAGAGTAAAAATCCCCACCAGGATGACTGGCTACTCTCCTGAGATTCAGTGATAAGAGCTTACCATAGTTTTCGTTGACGATGGCATTTTTGACCCAAGTCCAGCCAGGCCAAAAACGAATACACATTGCAGACATTGAGAAAATTTTTGCTTGTTTTGCCTGTTCCACAATGGTTAACGCTTCCATATAATTGCGTGCCAAAGGTTTTTCAATTAAAAAATGTTTATTTTCTTTAAAGACGGCCATTGCCATTTCATGGTGTAGGTGTGTGCCGATACAGATGTCTACAAAATCAATTTCTTTATCTTTGATGAGGTCAAAACCATCTTGGTATTTTTTTATGTTACTGAAGTCCACACCTGTTTGTGCTTGACCTTCAATATTTCCTTTGGCATATGTTTCGCCATTTAGTTTTTTAGGGTCCAAATCAGCTATGGCTACAATGTTCACGTTTTCCAATTGGTCATATACTTTAAGATGAGTCAAGCCCATCATGCCTAAGCCAATAACACCAACATTAACTTTGTTTTTTGTATTCATTTTTACTCCTGATCAGGTTCATCTGACAATATTTTATCAACAGCAACACTTGTTCTAGCTATCAGGCTTTGATCCCAAGGCATCATTTCGGCGACTATTGTTTTGTTGTAGCCGATTTTTTTTAAAGCCTGAATCGTTTCTTGCCAAGGTACTTGCCCTGCGCCAATGTCACAGAAGCTATAAGCACCTGTCCAATTAAAATTGTCAGTAAAATCTTTGATATGCACACGCTTGATGCGTGAGCCAAGATAAGTGATCCAATGGGGGGGGTGTTGCTGGTAACCCAAAAGATTACCGACATCTAAATAAATACCACATCGATCTGAGGCAAAAGAGTCTATGAAATTAGCAAATTCGATAGGAGAATAAAACAAACCATTCCAAACATTTTCCAGGCAGATATCGACATTAACTTTTTCTGCAATGATAAGCAGTTCTTTGACAGCTTCACAACATCGTTCGACGGCCATATCGTAAGGGATAATATCAGTTGAAATAGGACTTTTGACAACGCCAGGCACCATCAACATTGCTTCACATCCCAGCCAAGCGGTTATTTGTAAGGCTGCTTTGTGTAATTCAATAGATTCACGACGTGTCTCTGGGTCATTACTTGTGGGACTGAGTCCCCAACTTATTCCTGTGGCAGTTGTTTGTACTATTAAACCAGATTCATCTATCTTTTTGCGAATCTCTCGACACTCATTTTCTGTCATGGCTGTATGCAATACGCCTTCGGTACCGATGGCTAATTCTAAACCTTCAAAACCTGCCTCCTTAGCTTCAGCCAATGCATCTTCAATGGAGTGTGTGCCAGCCATGCCATTTTCAAAGGCCCAATAGCTAATAGACTTAATCATTTGTTTGCCTCAGTTATAAATTTAAAGATTGTTTCTTTAATATAATATATTAAATTTTTATTAATCTGTTTAATTTAGTAAATATTACTATATTATTTAGCAATTATTGTCAGAATTTAAATAATGTAATAGAATAAATCATGAAAAAAAATCTTAATTTTCAGGATTTTTCTTACAATTTCATCTCTTCTCCTATTGAATCTATCTATGGAGTTTGGCAATTTGAACGGCCCCCTGGGTGGACACATCGTTGTCTATCTACACCGGATCATCTTTTTCATTTAGTGTTTGAGGGGAGCTATCATCTGCAAATAAATGATAGAGAATATTATATTAAACCAGGAAACGTTATTTATTATCATGCGTCCGAACAGCTAAATTGGATTGAAAATCAAGAAAAAGTACGTTTTATTTCAATTTCATTTAAAGCTCCCACACTGTCACCTCTTCCCTTTCAGTCACGAGTGTTTGCTGCGAGTTCATCTGTTAAAAAACAATTCAAAATCATTCATACACTCAGCAGTAAAATAGATAAACAATTTGCTCTTTTTTCCGCGCTAGCACAATTAATAGATTTTTTTGAAGTACAAGGGCTTTATTCTCATAGAGATAAAATTCAACAAGATGGATTGTGGTGGGAAATTGAAAGCTTATTAAAACAGGAAAACAACCTAAGGCCTACATTAGATGGAATTTGTGCAAATCATAAAATAAGTAAATCTTCCTTGTCTCGTATTTGTAAAAATACCACGGGATTATCACCTATCAAACGTATTAAAAAAATTCGTATGCAAGAGGCCAAGGGTTTACTTTTGTTTTCTCCACTTACTGTTAGTAAGGTGGCCGAACATCTCAATTATAATCGTATTCACGAGTTTTCTAGAGAGTTCACCGATTACTTCGGATTGTCACCCAAAGCATTTAGAGAGCTTGAGAAAAATAATCAATATACCTAAATTTGCATAAAAAGTGTGTTTGGGTAAACCTTGTCGTTGAGAGGTATGTTCCCATAAGTTCATTGTTTTATTAAAAATTCATCTTAGCAATTAAACTTGGTTGTAGTAACATACAAATTATTATAAATGTGAGGAAAAATTGTGAAAGACATCAATACCGCTAGAATTTCTATTGTTGAAGCTCGTATTAGAATTACTAAACAGTATCCCTTAGACAAATCGTTTTCTGATAGCACCATGGGACCTTTTCATACCTTTTCTTTGGCAACCATTTATCTGCGAGATTCTGATGGTTTTGAAGGTGAAGTTTATGTTTATGGTTCAGGTTTGAAAGTTTTGACAACTAAACTTTTGCCTATTTTATTGAATAATACAGATTGTCTTTACACAGAAATCTTCAATAAGATGTATTGGGCTATTCGTAATGATGGTTTCCGTTCGACTGAGGCCATATTGCTTGGACAAGTGGACCATGCTATTCACGATGTTTTATCACGCCGTGCGAATAAACCTCTTCATCGTTATTGGGGGGCGGATCGTGATTGGGCACATGTCTATGGTAGTGGTCTTGGTACAAATTACAGCTTGGAAGAATTAGAAAAAGAAGCGGCATCATTTGTTGAAAAAGGTTACGACACCGTCAAAATGAAGATAGGTAAAGATGCGGGAACACAAGTCGCTGAAGATGTGAAACGGGTTCAGCTTGTTCGAAAAACTTTAGGAGACAATGTGAAATTGGCTCTGGATGCTAACCAAACTTTTGTTGTTGAACAAGCTTTAGACTTTGCAAATCGTGTGGCTGACCAAAACATCACATGGTTTGAAGAGCCAATTAATGCGGCTGCATTTGTGAGTATCAGAGAATTGTGTGAGAAATCTCCTATAGATATATCTTATGGAGAATCAGAACGAACCGTTCACTCTTTCCCCAGTTTACTTGAATCAGGGGTGAAACATTTTCAGCCAATTTTGGGTTCTATGAATATAAGAGAATGGTTTCAAGTGGCGAAAATGGCCGAGGAAAATAAAATTTTCTTTTCTTCAGGCGGAATTTCCTATT
>Ga0316192_10000035_pt1 | contig 72307 bp, 61 predicted proteins | sample MerIslwburrow_MG_FD_204931 | JGI IMG/M metagenome (GOLD analysis project Ga0316192, IMG submission 204931) | Coastal sediment microbial communities from Maine, United States - Merrow Island worm burrow | ecosystem: Environmental > Aquatic > Marine > Coastal > Sediment | place: USA: Maine...
TCGAATTAGAACTTTATTCCAAAATGCTACGTCACGAACTCTATAAACCTCCTTTGATTTTTCCCGAAAAACAGCAGTTTATGACGCTGAAAGTGGCGGCTTGAAGGAATGTCTGGTGAACAGTGTCAAATATTTGCTATGAATTTATATTTGATTGAGATAGTTACATTTTCTTAACATAAGCGTAATAGGCCCCACGTAGATTGGGCTTATTCTTTTTCTTGCCCTTTTTATCTGTTTTTTCTTGTGGTCCTTTGAACCAAGTTTCCAGAAAATGATCTCCCTTTTCTAGGTGACATTTGAAAACCATTTCTTTGGCATCTTTAGGGATATTTTTCTCCTGTTCAAATTTGCCGATTTTTATCTTTGCAGTAGTCGCATTGATAGAAACGCCATTGATGGTATCGGAATTGAATTCAAAAGTTCCTGCGTTGATGGGTTGATCGGTTTCCTTAGGCCAACGGCGAAGGGCAATTTCAAAATCTCCAGCTTCTTCAACCGTGATTGACCATCCTCCTGTTGCCGCAGAACCTTTTTTGATACTGTTTTGATTCCAGGGAGTACCCGTACCACCAATCCAATCGTGTGCAGTAAGGAATGAGGGGTTTTCTTGTGGGTTGCCTACGGTAATTTTGGAGGTTTGTTTGTGGCTCCATTCCAAACTTTTCCAATTGGCTTCATAGTCTTGGCTGAGCCGGGCGGCAACATCAGGATGTTTGTCAATGATATTGTTTTGTTGTCCAGGATCTTTGAGTATGTCATAAAGTTCTTTGGGCTTTCCATCTCTGGCGGTTAGTCTCCATTGTTGTGTCATGACAGCACATTTGCGCCATTTTACAGGGATATTAATTCGTTGGCTTTCTACAATCAAGCTACGGTCGCTCCAATTTTTTCCATCGCCATCAATAATGCTTTTGATAGATGTTCCGTCGTATTTGATTTTTTTGGTTGTGAGCTGACACATATCAATAAGCGTGGGTAAAATATCCACGTGGGCGGTGAGTTGGGGGACATCTTTGCCTGCGGTGAGTCCTCCATCGGGCCAGCGGATAAAAAAGGGAACGCGGTGCCCACCTTCATAATTAGAGCCCTTTCTCTCTCTCATGCCCGCTGCGAATCCTTTGCCTCCAACTAAACCACCCGCAGTACCGTTGTCTGTCATAAAAACGAGAATCGTATTTTTTTCTAGATCCCATTCTTTAAGCTTTTTGACAAGGATGCCCATATTGTCATCGATATTGGTGACCATACCATAGAATTCTTTACTCGGTACGTTGGGATCATCTTTGTACATGTCTGAATAGTGTTCCGCAACGAAGAGAGGTCCGTGAGGTGCATTAGTACTGAGGTAGCAGAAAAAAGGTTTGTCTTTGTTTGTTTCAATAAATTCTAGTGCATTATTAAACCAAACGTCTGTGCAGTAACCTTTTTGTGCAATCGTTTTTCCATCTTGGTCATAGTAGCTGTCATCAAAATAATCATTACCGAAAAAGTCGGGGGTTTGTGTTACGCCACCGCCACCATGGTGCAGGGTTTTTATGAATCCTCTATCTTGCGGACGGTAAGGATAGTTGTCTCCCAAATGCCATTTACCATACATAGCTGTGATATAACCATTTTCTTTGAACACATCAGCCATGGTAACTTCGGTTTTGCGTAGTAAAGAACGGCCTTGAATGGTGTGCCAGACACCGTTACGGCCAGAGTAGCGACCTGTCATCAGAGCAGATCTTGTGGGTGCACAGGTAGGGTCCACATGAAAATTGGTCAAACGCACACTTTGAGTCCATAATTTATCGATATGAGGTGTCTTGATCATGGGATTGCCGAGGCAAGCAAGATCTCCATAACCTTGGTCGTCAGTTATCACAATAATCACATTGGGTTGTTGTGAGGTGCTGCTAGCTGTCGGCGAATCACAACTAACAGTGCCCAGTGAAAAAATACTGAACAAAACAATATATATAAATCTATTCATGGTGTCTCCAAAAGTTTTGGTAATTCTACAGTGAGCATGAGATGAATAGAAGTTGAGACATGTAAAAATTCTGTTAACTTTATGCGGGGAGATGCCAGCCGTCAGGCACAACAAAAAGTCTAAAAGTTTCTCGTCCTTCATTCAGCGCTGCCAAACAAAAGGGATTTGAGTGGATTTGGTCAGCTATAAGTTTTTTTAAGTCGTCAAATTCATAATGCGGGTCGTTTAGATCCCGGTTTGAAAACCATTGGCTTTTATTAAGAATGACCCATTGATAAGGTTGTTGTTGGTGGTTTGTGATGAAATCACTGAAAGTTTTCCATTCAGATTTAAGATGCTGTGGATTGCTGTTTTGTGGAATTTGATTGTTACCTGTTGTGCTGGGGTAGAACAATCTTCCTTTCAAAATAACTCTGACTTCATCGACATGGATATTTTTTTGAGAAAGAAATAATTTGCCTTCATAACTTTTTGATAATTGACATTGCTGTTGGTTCAAATGGTCTGCTTTTTTATCTAATCGATCATTGAATTGGAGGCCATACCATGAAGAAGGGAGAGAAGTGTCGCCATATCCCAAATAAAATTTGACAGAAACTTCCCAATGAGCTGTTTTTTTTGTTTTGAGGTCTCTGAGAATAAAATCAAACTCACCTAGGGTAATGCCATTTTTGTGTAATTGTAAATTTTCATACAACAGTTCATATCGTGGATTTTTTTTTAGCCAAAATGACCATAAAGATTCGTAGTATTTACCTAAACGAAATCTTGGCCAAGGTTTAACGGCTTCTGTTAATTCGCTGGGATCGTTGTCACAAGTTGTTAGCAATTTTTTGCTTTTTTCGTATTCTTGCAAAGACCAAGAGTTGTTGCTCCAGATAGGCGATTTTTTTGAGCCAAATGACATAAGAGAAGGGGAGTTTAGAGCCCAAGCAAGGTCCCTAACATGGATATTTTTATAATGCATAAGGTCTTTTATTATAGTATAAAAAAAATTCAAATACTGAATTAGGTGTTATATTTAAATACTTCAATAATTAACAATATATTGAGGGGTGAGAGTAAGAATAGGGGGAATTTTAATTGGCCAACAAAAAAATGAAGGCTCCTCGAAAAGAGGCCATTAGAGAAGTTTTATTTATTTTGATTGTGGTTATCCTGCTTTTGTTATTGGAAATTTCTTTCCGCATCGTACTTCCTAGTATTTATATCATTATGGCGGTTCTGGTATTCCTGCTATTTTATTTGTTCAAATCCGACAAAGCTTAAGTTTAATCTTATAAACAGCTCTATATTTTATAATAGAGAGTTTTGAGTATAAATAAGACAATAGATATAATGAAAAGTGAATCAAGAAAATAGAGGAGACCGAACGAGTTAATATATCTTAATGGCTCATCAAATGCAGACTTATCGTACGGTCAATTTTTTATAAATCCTTATTTTTTGTGGAGAAGTGCTAATATGTTTTCTCAAAACTTCTGAAATTAGTTATTTCCTATAAGCTAATGTTATAATTTTCAAATGCAAGTTAAATTTTAATTGTGTCAGTTTTTGCTGTATTTCTTGATGTTAGGAAGTTTATCTGGACAAGAAGCCAATCAAGACAACAGGCTTCCTGTTGGTCATCCTGGAGGTGGAAAAAATTATTTATGAAAAGGATTTCAATTATTGGCGTTGGCTCAGTGATGAAGAATGGATGATGGATCCCGATAATGTGCGATTTACTTACGATTTGGGTCGTGGTGTGTTTCGCAAACAAGAGTTGGCTGTTGGAGTTCAATCAAAAAATTTGGGAAAAATGCACGCAGGTTCTTCAAATAAAACACAGTTCCTAGATTCTTCGGTAAATTCGGCCTTTTAAGACAACAACAGGATGGGAGAGAGCAATGGAATTTTAATTTCATATTGCTGGTTATCTGCATTATAACCTTAATGTTTGTAGTTTTTTTGGCCTATATGAAGGATCGAAGGAAAGCTTAGATTGATATATTTCCTTATATTACGGCATTTTTAAGAAAAAAAATCCACATAACAAATGGATCGATAATTATTTAAAGCTTTGTTAAAATCACTAACACAAAGGATAGACAGTAGTGGAACGTAAACCAATAAAATTAATACGCAAAAAAGTAGTGGAAGATGAGTTTGGAGATGGCCTTGAGGAAGAGATCATTGATGAACTTCAAGAATCTGAGCTTGAAGATGATCTAGATGAAGAGCTTCTTGAAGAAGAAGGAAACTCTGAAGAATTGCCCCAAAAACAGACCACTCCCGCAGCAACGAGTTATTACAATGTGATTATGGATGGTCTTCAGCGTTCCAGTAGCATTTCTCGTTCTAAAGCACTTCTTGAAATGTCCAGATTGGGCCAGAGAGCTTCTAGAGAATACCTAACAACCTTTGTTGAGCAACATAAGCTATCAAGTGATTGGAAAACTTTACTTTACAAGCTGGTTCCCAAGTTTTCTGAACTAAGTACTGAAAATGTGGCTAATAAAGAATGGAGTAATATAGCGAAAGTAGTTGATATTATTTCGACTCAAGGGGTTTCAGATGAACTCTATAACCGCCTTTATATTCACGCTTTCCCCCCAGAAAAGGAAGGTGACAGTGGAGAGGAAATCAAAAAACCTTCTTACTTTTCACAAGCGTATGCTTGTCGTGGTTTAGATGTGGGAACGGTTAATATTGTGGGCTCCTATGCTTTAAAAGAAAGTGGTGAACCTCGATTTAATCGCCTTCGTAATGCTTTTCTTGATATGCGTTCGGATGAGTTTACCCGAGATATGTTGAAAAAATTAAAAATGCCTGTGGTGGCTCTTGGTGAAAAACAATGTGTCGTAGGAGATGCGGCATTCAAACTGGCCAATATTTTTGGGTCAGCGACGAGACGCCCAATGAGTGGCGGATTGATCAGCACAGATGAAGACGATGCCTTGGTGATTATCGAAAAAATTATTTTAGATGCCATTGGTATGGGATCTGGGGACGACCCTTGCGTGTTTACAGTGCCCGCTAATCCTGTGGATGATGAGCGCAACAATGTGTACCATACGGGTGTTATTGAAATGATCCTCAAACGTTTGGGTTATTCGCCTCAAAAAATTGAAGAAGGTCACAGTGTGATTTTTTCTGAATGTGCAGATTCGGCTTACACAGGCATAGGTGTTTCCTGCGGTGGTGGTATGTCCAATATTTGTGTGAGTTATCGTAGTGTGCCAGCACTTTCATTTGCCATATCTCGTGGCGGTGATTGGATTGATAAACATGTGTCTGAATCATTGGATATGCCCATGAGTCATGTGTCTGCTGTAAAAGAAGCAGGTATGCATCTTGAAGACCCTCAAGGCCGCGTTCAACAAGCTTTGAGAATTTATTACCTTGACTTGATCAAGTACACTTTGGAACATATCAGCCAACAAATTGTCAATAAAAATAACATGCCTGTTTTTAACGAACCTATTGATGTTGTCCTGTGTGGTGGAACTTCTATGGTGGGTGGCTTTGTGGAGGTTTTTGAGGAAGAAATGCGTTCCTTATCTTGGCCTCTTGATATCGCGAAAGTGCGGATGGCAAATGATCCTCTCAAAACGGTAGCTCATGGTTGTTTGAATGCTTCTCTGGAGTATTTGGCGAGTCTTGGTTAAAGAACCTCTTTTTTGCCGCCGGCATTGGCTTTTAGAAAAATCACTGACAAAACGATTATTGTTCACGCTCACAATAACAAGGTAATCACTCTTAAGACAAGGTATTAGAAAAAATCATTCCACAAGTACCTTAGCCGATTGATGAAGCCGAATGGGGGGAGCAACTCATTGTCAATCTTGAAAAATTAATCCAAAAAGTACCTGTTTATAAAATCCCACATTCTTTCTGAATCGCTTGGTGTCAGAGAATCATCCATAAGCTTTTATTGTAGCTCATTTCTGACAATTTCTTTATGATATAGACTGTTATGAAAATGATTATCGATATTTCTGAAGGTCAAAAAGAAAACAATAACCTTGTTCGCTTTCAATTATTTGAACTGGGCCGTGATTTTATGTTATGGATCAGTGGTGGAGACAGCCATATTGGTGCCTTAACTTGCAGTGATAAAAATAGAAATGCCGATACATGGCAGCACACTCTTATCCACCACAAAGAAGATGTGCTGGTGACAAGGGCAATGAAAAAATTAAAAGATGGTTTGCCTGGTGAGCTACTGGTTGTGGCTGGTGTGCATTATGATGATATAGACAAAGAGAAAATTAAAGAAATTGTCAAACATGCTACGTATTTACTTGATGTGATGGTGAAAGAAATTGCGTGCAAGGTCAGGTGATTTTGATGATGTCCACAGGGCAACTGTCTGCACTTTCTTGCAACAGCTCTTTATCGTGTTGAAAACCTTTGCCAAATTCCATGCTGCCATGGCGTTTTTGTACTTCTAAGAGAGAAGCTAGGCCATCGTCAGCCATGGTCCAGTAGTTGGGGGCAATGTCGACGCAGGCACCGCAACCAATGCAGTCGTTGCGTTTGTGGCTGATGTGGATCATGTTAGCTTTGTGAGTTTGTGGTACTGGCAACAGGTCGCATAAAAAAGAGTCGGTCGCCACGGCGTACCGTTGTGTTGACTTTCATCGAAAAAAGAGTTTTTCCTTTGACGTTATCAACAATTTTATTGTCCACACGCAATTCCTCAACAATACCATCAATCACTCCGGTGTTGTTACCAATAATGTTGTATTCGTCACCGACGTTGAGTTCGCCTGACGTACCCGTAATTTCAACAACACCAATTTTAGCGAAGTAGTTCGTGACTTTACCAATTTCAATTTTTTGTCGTGTGGCTTGGCTGCCATAACTTTTGGACCACCCTTGTTTACGACCAAGGTAATAACCCGAGGAAGAGCCGCGGTTGTACACTTTTTCAAGTTTTTTTTGTAAGCCGTCTACCAACTCTTTTTTGTAGGTTCCTTCATTGAGGGCGTCCATGGCGGCACGGTAACTTTGGATCACGGTGTTGACATATTCTGGCGAACGCCCACGCCCTTCTATTTTTAGGCAAGCCACACCGCTGTCGATGACTTCATCTAAAAAATCGATGGTCGAGATATCGTTGGGGGACATCACAAAATTATTATCTATTTCCAGTTGTTGGCCGGTTTCTTTATCGGTCACCACATACTCTTTGCGACAGTTTTGTTCACAGGCTCCACGGTTGGCTGATGCGTTGCTGGTATACAACGACATGCCACAGCGACCGGAAACCGCAATGCAAAGAGCGCCGTGAGCAAAAACTTCAAGTTCCATCAAGCGGCCACTGCGCCCCGTCAAATTGTTTTCAACGATTTGTTGATGGATTTTTTTGATCATATTTAAATTAAGCTCTCTGGCCAGCACAATACGATCACAAAAATTGGCGTAAAATCTGACGCTCTCGTAATTAGATATAGAAAGTTGAGTGGAAAGATGAACTTCTAATCCCATCTCGTTGGCATTTTGTACGGCACTCATGTCAGAAACAATTACCGCATCAACCTTGTGTTTTTTGGCTTCTTCAAAAATGTTCTTAGAAGCGTTGATATCGTAATCGTATAGCAGAGTGTTGAGAGTGAGGTAGCCTTTTATATTATTGCGATGGCAGGTTTCCATAATTTCAGCAATGTCATCCAATTGAAAACTGCGTCGAGCACGTGCTCTCATGTTGAGTTGAGCTACGCCAAAATATACAGCGTCTGCCTTCGCATGAATAGCAGATATGAGAGAGGGAAAGCAGCCCGCGGGGGCTAATAGTTCAGTACGGTTTTTCATGTTATACAAATATGGAATATAAGGGTAATTTTACCCATTGATGACCTGCAATGATAGGGAGATTTGTGGCATAGGATCCAATACCTACTTGTCTCTATGGAGGTTTTTTTCGATCTGAATTTTTAAGGTGTCAATGGTGCCTTCTAAATCCTTAATTTTTGTCGAATGTCCCTGTTGTAGCCAAAAAAAGATGATAATACTTAAAATATTAACGATAATACAGGCTATTAAGAGGCGGTAAACGAGAGGAGAGAGGGGATTATCCAAAGCATTTTTGGCTAAATTGAGCTGGGGGACATCCAATTGGGTTTGTGTGATTTGGGCTTCTAGTAGGCTGTCATGGGTTTCGTCAAGAGCGGTATTTTCAGTTAAGTTTTTGGCCTGTTGGCTGAGAACAATAAGACGCTTGCGTATCAAGGAATCACTGACCCCTTCGGAGCGCCATTTCTTTATAAGTTCACTAGCTTTCATATTGAGGAAGATTATACCTCAAATAAATGTGTGGTGGTCTTGGATGTGTTCTGTAAATTGTTGATAATTGTGTCCCGTAGGGGGGCGATGTGGGTTCCCATGTTTACGGTTGATGTAATTTGTAAACAAAAAGGAGGCCACATCGGGCTCCCCTACAAATTGATTTGTTAAACACAGTAAACTAGGTAATAAATATGAAGAAAATTTTTGTGACGGGCGGTGCGGGATTTATTGGTTCCAGCTTTATTCGTTTGGTCTTAAATAAATGCCCAGAGCTAGATATTGTTAATTTTGATGCCTTGACCTATGCGGGCAATCTAGCAAACTTGAAAGATTGTGAAAAAAATTCTCGTTATCACTTTGTGAAAGGAGATATCACAGATTTGGAGCAAGTCAAAACTGCCATGAGAGGTTGCGATGTGGTCGTCAATTTTGCGGCAGAAAGCCATGTGGACAGGAGTATTACAGATCCGAGTATTTTTGTGAAGACCAATGTGATGGGTACTCAAATTCTGTTAGATGTGGCCAGAGAATATAACATCAATACTTTTCTACAAGTCTCAACGGATGAAGTGTATGGTTCACTGGGGCCAACGGGTTTGTTTACGGAAGACACCCCTTTGCAGCCTAATAGTCCTTACAGCGCCTCTAAAACGGGAGCCGATTGTCTGGTAAGAGCTGCCTTTCATACTCATGGAATGGATACTCGCATCACCCGTTGCAGTAATAATTATGGACCTTTTCAATTTCCTGAAAAACTGATACCTCTTTTCATCTCTAATGCCATGCATGACAAAGATTTACCTCTGTATGGTGATGGCGCTAATGTGAGAGATTGGTTGTTTGTGGATGATCATAACCGTGCCTTGTTAGCGGTGTTAGAAAAAGGCAAGGCGGGGGAAGTGTATAACATTGGCGGTAATAATGAAAAAACGAATAAGGATATCACCTTAACATTGCTCAAGATTTTGAACAAACCCGAAAGCCTGATCAAGTACGTGACAGACCGTTTAGGGCATGACAAACGCTATGCCATTGATTCCAGTAAATTACAAAATGAATTAGGTTGGGAGCCTCAGGTTGATTTCGAAGAAGGGATGACTCTTACCGTGAAGTGGTATCAAGAAAATGCTAAGTGGTGGGAAGAGATCAAAAGTGGGGCCTATATGGAATATTATGCTAAGCAATATGGAAATAGGTAGTCATTGGTGAAAACTCTTGTGATTGGCGGAGAAGGTATGTTAGGCCAAGATCTTGTGGCCCTTTCTACTGAAATTGATCCTGTGGTAGGGGTGGATATCAGCGATGGAGACGTCACACAGTATGATGATGTCAAGAAACTCGTTGAAGAACACCGGCCTGATCAAGTGATTTTAACAGCGGCTTGGACAGATGTGGACGGTGCAGAAACGCATGTGGAGGCTTGTCGCGCGGTGAATGTGTTGGGCGCCAAAAATGTGGGGCGAGTATGTAAAGACAATAACATACCTGTTTTATATATTTCAACGGATTATGTGTTTTCAAAAGAAGGCCCCAGACCCCATGGGGAAGATGATCCCCATGAACCTATCAATGTGTATGGCCAAAGTAAAAGTGATGGAGAAGAATCCTTACGCCAATCTGGTGCCGAATGGATTGTGGTCCGCTGCTCGTGGTTGTTTGGAAAAAAAGGAAAAAGCTTTCCTAAAACAATGTTGGCATTAGCCAAAAAAAATGACAGCTTGAAAGTGGTGAATGATCAAATTGGAGCCCCCACCTACACAGGCCACTTGGCGATAGGTTTGTTGGCCATTTTGAAAAAAGGATTGAGAGGTTCTCTTCAATTGGCTGCGACAGGTCAAACTTCATGGTGTGGCTTGGCTCAAGAAGTGTTTGAACAGGCCGGAGTGAAAACAGCCGTTCATCCTGTTTCTACAACCCAGTTTCCACGACCTGCTCAGCGTCCTCGGTGGTCGGTGTTGTCGCTCAAACGTTGTCAGGAAGCTGGTATAGAGCTTCCTTCATGGCAAGAGGGCGTGGGGGATTGGTTAAGGTGATGTTAGAAAAAGAAACATCTCTCCAAGCCTTAAAGTTACAACGTTATTTGCAAAACTACTTGGCTCCTCAAGAGGTGTATGTGAGATTTAATCGAAATCGCTCTACCTATTTATCTGCGACAAAAAAAGAGGGCAAGTATTCCCTTTCGGTTCATCAGGTATTTGTGGAGGCTCCTGAAAATATTTGGGAGTTGCTAGGTAAGTTTTTTACCCGTGCCACTAAAAATGTGCGATTTCAGTTAGAGCAATATGTTCATTCCTTACCCTCTGAAGTATGGCAAGCCAACACACGCCAAATGCCGACAATGGAAGTGGAGGGCAAAGCTCATGATTTACAAAAAGCTTTACATCGGGCCAATGAATTGGGATTTCAAGGAGAGTTTCCAAGAGAGTTGCCAAGAATTGGTTGGACTCGCCAAGGAAAGAAAAAAAGAAAAAATGTGTATCGCTTGGGTAGTTACGATGACGATGCCCATGTGATTCGTATTTCTTTTCGTTTAGATGATAAAGAAGTGCCCTTCGATTTTATTTGTTCGGTAGTGTTTCATGAAATGTTACATGCTATTTATCGCCCTGTAATCAGCGAAGGTAAGAGAAGACGTATTCATACCAAAGAATTTGTGATGGCAGAAAAGCAGTACCTGCATTATGAATGGTCTAAAAATTGGGAAAAATTTTATTTGGATAAAATCTTGAAGAAACAAAACCGTCGTTGGAGATTTTTTTGAGATTATGTACTTTAGGTAGTGGTTCTAGTGGTAATGCCACTTGGATAGGTGGCAAACAAGGCTCTGTATTGATTGATGCGGGTTTGTCTGCCAAAGTGATTGTGCAAAAAATGTTTTCTTTGGGTTTGGATCCTGCAAAACTCGATGGGGTGTTTTTGACTCATGAACACCAAGACCATTGGAGGGGTGTGGCCAAGTTGCTGAGGGATTATTCTCTTCCTCTATTCACAGGTCAGAGAACTTATGATTTTTTAAAAGAAAAAATAGGCCAACACATTAATTTTCAGGCTGTCAAAGAAGGGGATGTGTTTCAACTGTCAGGTTTGGCGGTTAAAAGTTATGGGTTGATACATGATGCACTAGAACCTTACTGTTACCGCGTGAGTGAAGGAGATGTGAAAGTGGCGGTGGTCACTGATTTGGGCCAGCTTGATGAAAGAATAGCGGAATTGGTTAGCCGAGTAGATGCCCTTGTGTTTGAAGCTAACTACGACAAGGAGATGCTAGCAAAAAGCAAATACCCACAGAGTTTGAAAAATAGAATTTCGGGCGGTCAAGGTCATTTGGCCAATGACATTGCCGCGCGTTTTTTGGCAAAACATTTGGACAAACAATGTCAAATTATTTTGATGGCTCATCTCAGTGAAAATGCGAACACACCTTATAAAGCCTTGCTCAGTTATCGTCAGCATCTATTGCCCTTACTGAAGAGTAATTTAAATTTGGGCATTGCTCCTCGACATGACGTGTCGGGTATGTTGAACATCAATACATTAACTCCCTCATCACAGCCGACAATTTCTTGGTCCAACAGTGCGTGAGAGCAGGACTCGTGTGGGTTTGGCATTGGCTGGAGGTGCGGCTCGTGGTTTTGCTCATTTGGGAATTCTTGATTATTTGAAAGAAAATAATTACCAGCCCGCAGCTTTGTCGGGTTGTAGTATGGGTTCAATTGTGGCATCGATGGCCGCTTTAGGGAAATCATCAGAAGAAATAGCGGCCCTGTCACAAAGTTTTAAATTTCGTCACCTTATTTCTTTAACGTGGCCAAGTGTGGGATTATCAAGTCTCAATAAAATGGAAGCTTATCTTAAAAATGTTTTTGGTGAAGCGACATTTGAAGACACCACCATTCCCTTGTATGTGGTGGCTTCAGATTTGGATTCAGGGGAAGAAATAGTTTTTGATTCAGGCCTTATTTGGCAGGCTGTTTTGGCTTCTTCGGCCATTCCGGTTATATTTGAGCCTTATTTATGGCAAGGAAGGCGTTTGGTGGATGGTGGGTTGTTAAGGCTTAATCCAGCCTATTGTTTGAAAGATAAAGGTCTTTCGGCCATTATTGGTACAGATATTGGTTTAACGAGAACAAAAACAGGACCTGTCAAAGGAATAGGCGATTATGCCAAGCAATGTTTGGAACTTCTTGCCCGGGGTCAGCGGCAGCAAAGCGAAAAAATCTCTGATTTAACATTAAAACCTGCCATTCGAGACAAACCTTTTTTGAATTTTAGTCGTCTTGAAGAATATCGTGAAATAGGGAAGAAAGCCTGCCTTGGCGAAAAAAATAAAATTGCTAAAATATTTGAGTAAATTAAGGGGGATCTTAAGGGATTTCTTCTCATGCAACCTGTCACATCAATGGAGATTACTATGCGAAATGTCTTAAGTTTTATGACCACTATTTTGTGTGCTTATTGTTTATTTGCAGGTAGTGATATCATTCCTGTTGTTGCAGATGAGGATTTGAAAGATGATAAAGCTAATGAGGCCATCAGACGTGAGTATGAGTCCAAAGCTCAATTAAGGATCAAAAATTTTTCTCGCCCCAAAGATCTCGCCATTGATTTATGGGCAGATGAATCCCAAACAAAAAATCCTTCCGCTATAACTTTTGATTCAAAAGGTCGTATGTATGTGTGCGAAATCAACCGTTGGAGAAAAGGTGTGGATGATATTCGTCACCGTCCTTACATGATGTTTGAGGATATCCTTATTCAAAGCTCTGCGGATCGATTGAAGATGTTTGAGAATCATGTGGACAAATTCCCCATGGATTGGTACACAGCAGAATCGGATCAGATACGTCTGTTGGAAGATGTCAGTGGAAATGGTCGTGCGGACAAATCCACTGTATTTGCAGGTGGTTTCAATGATCCTCTGGATGGCCCTGGTATTGGGGTTATTGAGCGAGATGGAAAGGTGTATTACACCAATATTCCTCATCTATGGATGCTGGAAGATACAGATAAAGACGGAGTATCTGACAGGCGTACTTCGTTGCAAGAGGGATTTGGTATTCGGATGAGTTTTTCGGGCCATGACATGCACGGTCTGATCTGGGGTCCGGATGGCAAACTCTATTGGTCTATTGGAGACCGAGGTTTCAGCATCGTAACGAAAGAAGGTAAAAAATTTCATGGTCCTAATACAGGAGCTGTGTTTCGTTGTGATCCGGATGGTTCTAATATAGAACTATTTTATGAGCAGTTGCGCAATCCCCAAGAATTAGCCTTTGATGACTATGGAAATTTGTTTACGGCAGACAATGATGCTGATGCCGGAGACATAGAACGACTCAACTATTTGGTAGAAGGAGGAAATTCGGGTTGGCACGCAGGTAATCAGGCCATTCTCTCGTTTGCAAATAATTATAACTTCCGCACAATCAAGTATGTGAATGAAGGCAGAATGTTTACCCCATGGATGACAGAAGATATGTGGACAGTTAGAAAAGATCATCACCCAGCTTATATTTTGCCTGGGATAGGTGTGATCAACGGTGGCCCATCAGGATTGGTGTTCAATCCGTCTAATAGCATGGGCAAGGTTTATGATGATTGTTTTTTTGTGATCCATTACAAGGGGGCACCGATCAAAACCAATATCACTTCCTTTAAAGTGGAAGAAGAGGGTGCTAGTTATAAGATGATAGAAAACAAACCGTTTTTGAAAGGCAGTAATTGCGTGGACTTAGAGTTTGGCCCCGATGGCAAAATGTATCTCTCTGATTACAATTATGGGGGGTGGGTGAATCAGGATGTGGGCAATATTTATACTCTTTATATCCCTGAAGCTATCAAGCAGCCTGAGGTTGAAAGTAACCGACAAATTTTAACCTCAGAATTTTCTAAGTTTAGCATTGAAAAACTTTTTCAATTATTAAGCAGGGACCATCAACAGATTCGTTTGAAAGCACAATTTGAATTGGCCAAACGGGGAAAAAAAGGTAGCGACACTTTTTATAAAGCAGCGACGAACACACAACATTCTACTTTCACAAGAATTCACGGTATCTGGGGCTTAGGTCAAATGGCTTCGAAAAACATCTCATTGCTCAAGCCATTGTTCGATTTGATCAAGGATGACAATGATCAAGTCAGGATACAATCGGCTAGGGTATTAGGCGATCATAAAATCAAGAAAGCTACATCGGTTTTGATTGAGGCTTTAAAAGACAAGCATAGTAGAGTCGCCATGTATGCCGGTATCGGTTTGGGACGCATTGGTTGTGAAGAAGAAGCTTATGTAGCGTTGGTAGACGTACTCAGAAAAAATAATGGTAAAGATCTTTGGTTGCAGCACGGTGCTGTTATGGGTTTGTTGGGTGTCAATGACAAAAAATTATATGTACCCGAAATGAAAGACAGTTCAAGAGCAGTAAGAATGGGCATGTTGTTGGTGCTCAGAAGACTTAAGGATCCCCGTATTGCCCAGTTCCTCAAGGATGACGATCAAAAAATAGTGTATGAAGCCATACGGGCCATCAACGATCTCGCTATTACGGGAGCGCAAACACATTTGGCAGCTTATCTGGATAATTACTTACCCGGAAAAAATGCACAAATGCCAAAAGATAAAATTGCAGAATTTATGCATCACCGCCTGATCAACGCTAATTATTACGAAGCGACCGAACAAAATGCCTTGCGTTTGATAAAGTATATAACAAACAAAGATGTTCCTGAAAAACAACGCAGGGAAGCCGTGGCGGCTTTGCAAGCTTGGGATGATAATCATTCTTTGGACAATACAACAGGTTTGCCCCGTGCTCTAACGAGTGATAGAGAAGATATCAAACCAGTGGTGTTGGGTAATATAAAAACAATGTTGGCCTCATCGCAAGGCAAACTGCTGACCCAGTGTAGCGCATTGGCCAGACAATATGGTTATACTTTCAGTTCATTGGAATTGTTGTCTCATCTTAAAAATTTCAAAATGGATGTGTCAATGAGGGTTGAATCGTTGAAGGTTTTGGCAGACAGAAAAGATAAGGGGGTATTATCTTTGTTGCCCCAACTTATGAAGGATAAAGAACAAACAATCGCATTTGAAGCTCTGAAAACAATGTTGGCCTTTGATAAGAACAAAGGAACACAAGAGGCGATGGCATTGATTAAATCAGGTAGTTTAGCCCAGCGGCAATTTGCCATTCGACTGATTGCTAAAAGTTCGCTTCCTGAAGTGAGGACTTGGTTCAAACAAGAACTGATTCAGATCACTCAGGGTAAAGGGCAGGCCGGAACCATGCTGGAAGTGTTGGAAGCATGTCGTGCAAATAATGATCCAGAGTTTAAAGAAATACTAAGCGCTTATGATATCTCAGTGGCACAGAAACCTTTGTTGAAGTATGCGTCATGCTTGGAAGGCGGGGACAAAATTAAAGGTGAAGATATATTTTTTAATTTAGGTTCAGTCCAATGTTTTCGTTGTCATAAAGTGAACAAAAAGGGAGCTGATGTGGGGCCTGATTTATCTGCGATAGGCAAGCATTACGATAGAAAATATATATTACAATCCATTGTGGACCCAGGGGCTGTGGTGTCACCGGGCTTTGGTATGGTGAGTATGACCTTAAAAGACGGAACAGCGGTGGCTGGGATATTAGTGAAGGAAACAGATGACGATGTTTCAATAAAAGTGGTTGATAAGATTAAAAAATATAGCCGCAAGGATATTGATAAAATACAACCACCCATATCAGGAATGCCACCTGTAAATTTTTTATTGACACCTCAACAGATTCGTGATCTGGTGGCCTATCTCGCCACATTAAAAAAAGAACCAAAAACTGCAAAATCACATTAGATATGGATTCTTTGATTAGATCGGCATGTTGTGTTATCAAAAAATGTTTTCAGAGATATAAAGAGAACAAAATTTTTCACCCGAGATATGAAAAGGCGTTTAGTGCGCAACAAGCATAATTTCGATACAGTTTACATTTGTATAAGGTTCATGGCGAACCAGTGATTTCTGAATAATTGTATTTCCATTAAATTTTTATAGGACGATCTACCATTCATTCCTCTGTAGATATGTTGCTTATGAAGAAGTCTACGTTCTAATTTAGGGCTTGGTGATAAAAGCCCTTTCACACTCCAGCATTTTTCCAAATATTTATATATCCACTCGTGGTCACTGGATGTTTTTTATCGGTAATCTATCTGATTTTACACCTAAATCCTTTAATGATTTGTGTTTGAAGCTTTGTCAGCAGGCCCTATATAGCAGAGGGTAGAAAGGTTTTGCAAAGCTCAAAAAAATAACTAGGTGTCCATTGAGTGTTCCGGCGATATCTGATCTCCTTGCGAATCCTTTTTATGTTGGAATGATTCGATATCAAGATCAGATAAGGCCAAATAAGCATGATGCCATAGTATCTGACCGGCTGTTTCAGAAGGTTCAAAGAGTGAAGCTCAAAAGAAACAAGAGTTATAAAGTCACTAACAATAAGGACTTAGAAAAAATATCATAAGGTACGTTTTAACGTGGTATATGAAATTGTTCTTTTACTCGTTGTAGTAATATTCCTTTTTACCATGTCTGTAAACGTTATTTTCGATGTTGGTGAGTTTAAAACCGTAGTAATCGAAAATTCTCTTGAATTCAGGAAGTTTTTCTTCTGAAACGGTCAAAAATGGCTTTTCAGTGTTCAATGCGGTAAAGCATTTTTCAAATAATTTTAGGCCTAATCCACTGTTTTTGAAAGAATCAGACACTTTTAAGGTTGATAATTTTATTTCATTATGTTTTTTGATAATTGCAATTCCAGCCACATTGTCGTTCCTTGTTTCAATGATTATTTTGCGTTTTCCGCTGATTACGCCTGGAACAACCTTTGAATAGAACCAGTTTTTGAAATCAGGATAATATATTTTTGATTGTTCAAGATGTAAGTATGCATTGTCAAATAATGTATGCTCAACGTCATATATTGTTTTTACTGTTAAAGGATCGGCATTTAAAGTTTTCATATTTTCCTCTTTGGTTAATGATAGCATAATTTCATTTTTTCTCAGATTGATTTTTTCCAGATTTTTCATTTTTTGAGTTAACTTGGAATTTTTCATGTGGAGTATCTGAAAATAATTTTGTTAATGCATTACCTCCACAGTCACCGAGTACGCCTGTTATGAGAATGAATAATATCATTAGGGCTAATAATATCCAATTTCGTTTGATGTAAGTTAGCTTCATAAATAAGTTATAGTCTTGAAATTCTTCATCTTTCCAATGATAAGCTATTACTTTTTCATTAACTCTGGTCTGCCCAATATACTCGTTCCATATATAAGATTCCAAAATTCTTGAAGAATACAGAGGCTTGCTTTGAAAAGTAAAATTAGTTGAATCATCGGTTATTAAAAAGAGATTCATCGATAGATTTGAAGAATTGTCAGGCATCTTATCTACAATGTCAGACGACAATTTTCTAACGTTGTTGATGCTAACCTCAACGAACCAATTTTTTTTAAAAAAGCCATCAATAACGAAATGATTATCATTAACGGATTTAAATATTTTATCCATTTTATTAATTCTAATTCTAAAATATCCAGTATCAATGTTTTCACCTGCGGTATGAGGAGGGGTTATCGTAACGTGGCTGAACAATGGTTGACTTGGTGATGATCCATTATTATTGGATGGTTTAATGTTTTCTACTGAAATATCATTTTCCGTATTCAACTCGTAATAATGAAACTTATCTTTATCTTCGCCTAAATCCACAAAATGAGATTTCCCATCACCAATTTCTATTTTGGATTTTTCGTTGAACATCGCATTTGTAAGTTGAGGATTGTTAGCCAAATCATGAGCTTTGTCTTCGAAGTCACTTTTTTAATGTAAAATGGCAGAGCTATATTGATACGGGTTAAATTTTTATAATTTGGGCATTTGATGCCTAGTTCAAAGTAGTTTAGCTTTTCTTCTTTGGTGAGCCATATGTTTATATCAATATGTACGCCTTCAGCGTTGTGGTCATTGTAATCGCACCATATTCCAATTGAATTCATTTCTAATAACCTATAAATCCCAACTTATAACTAACATAAAATTAAGCTGTGACCTTTTCAAACTGTTGGTTCTTGAGATAAAGAAAATTCTGAGGAGCTTTAAGGCCACGTTTCAATTTGTCTAGTCCGATGGGTCTTTTTAAGGTTTTGACATTTTTAACCTTTATTCCAAAAGCCATTTTCTTGTCACTATAGTATTCCATGAAATCTTCGTATTCAATGCCTCCTGTTGTGTGATATTTTTTCCAGAGAGCTTTAGGTGTTCCTTCGTCTATAGTGTCGATTTCGAAATAGCCAATTACTTTTTTTACGGGACTACTGGCATAGATAACAACATGAGAAACATCTTCTTTAAATTTCATTTTTCTAAATTCGATCGTTTTATGACCATCAATAATTGCATTGGCGAATTTCGGTTTGATGGGAAGTAATGCTACTTTTCTGCTTTTTGCTTGAGCCACTTAATATTCTCCTCGTTTACTGCCGACATTGTTTGCGGAACTCCATTAATAATACCATTATTTATTAATGTCTTATAAGGTAATATTTCGGACAAATGCTTAACCTGTCTGAATAAAATGGCTAAAACATCTCCAGATCGACAAAGAGAGGCTATTTCTTCGTAACTAAAAACGGTTCTTTTTCCAACGTACTCGGCTATGACATCGGGATTATTGGAAACTGTAAATCCTTCGATAATGCCGACTACTGTAACTGATTGCTTGTCCTTTGATCGGTAAAACAAGATATTGCTGCCAATTGATATGTTTCTTATGGGGGCATGGCTGAGATACGCTTTTTTGATTCCATTACCAAATGGAAAAATGCCAGGAAATAAGGTTCCTTGTTGCTCAAATTCAGGAAAGATTATTTCGTGATAATGAGGTTGAATTGGGATGATATAGGTCTTTGATGTCCACTTTACGGAAGGTGGACCAAATCTACGATTAAATTCAATGTTGTCGTATTTTTCGTAGTCTTCGTTGGTAAAGTTAACTTTTTTCGTTAATACGTTTTCTCCTAAAGGACTTTTTTCATTGGTGACATCTAATCCAAACGATTCGAATAGATAAATTAATTCTTTATGTTTGGAAAATGCGGTGACGTAGCACCAATCGAAATTGTTTTTGAATAAATAATTAAAAAGTGATTTGAGAAGAAGTTCGCCATATCTATAGCCGTTATATTCGTTGGAGACTTTGAAACAGCATATTTTTAAAATATTTCCTAACATTCCATAGCATGGTTTCGTTTCCTCTTTGATGATACATATGGCACTAAGCCTATCCGCATCTCTTATGACCCACGCATCCCGGTGTTCGATTTGGCAGGTTTCAAACCATGATTCAAAATCGGGATAATAATCTTGTTTGAGTGTGTCGAATATCGGATCGTTTATATCTAGGCTGTGAACCTTAACAAGTTCAACAGCCGGAGGAGGTGTGGGATGTTCGTTGAATAGCGTTTCGATTAGTGAGATAGCATCGCTCAGATGTATCACTCTGGCATCAATGCCTAGTCTTCTTGATTTGGAGTGAATTCCGCCATCGTTTGTAATTAAATAGTTAATTGCATTGGATTTGAGGGAACAAAGCAAATGATGATCGACCCAGTGGTTTGAATTTTCTGATACAACTCCAAGAACATCTTCAATTGATTTGGTGAGTTCGGGTGGGTAAGGTAGTAATTCATATTTTTTGATTAACTTTAGGTGCAAGTCTTTTCTTTGACAGTTTTTGTCTTTTTCTAAATCAATCTTGATATGAGGGTGTATATAAATCTGATGTTCCGAGTTACTGGCAATCTTCAAGAATTTTGCGGCAAGGGGAGAGGAGTCTTCGAGATCATTAGTGGACCCGGGCTCAAGTGGGATGAATATATTGGTGTCAATTAAAAACTTCATAGATTTTCTTGCCTTATTTAATTGTATTTTGACGTGATTTTAAGGATTTCACGTAATATAATCCATTAAATTCGAAGTAAAACTACTATGAGAGGACGACCAGTTGATGCGTTAGGCTCATGTGGAGCGATTGGATGTGGCAAATGATTTTTGTTGGTGGAATTCACGGTGTCGGGAAGACATATTTGTGTGATTTGATTTGTTCTAAAATAGAAGCCGTCCATTTCACAGCAAGTAATTTAATTGATAATGAAATTAAAAAAAGTGGTATTGGAAAGAGGGATCTAAACTATCTTGATAATCAAAGAATACTTGTCCAAGCGGTTAAAAATCGTGGAGTAAGAGAGAAACAAACTCTTGTAGACGGTCATTTTTGCTTGAGTGTTTCAGGTAAAAATTTTATTGATATACCATTAGCTGTATTTGAGGATATGAATCTTAAGGGTGTGATTGTCTTAAAGGATGATGTTACTAAAATAAAAAAACGCCTTAAAGATAGAAAGGGTGGAGAGAATGACGATCTGAAATTTCTAGAGAATTTTCAAAAAAGAGAGGTCGAATGGGCTCAGCATGTTTGTGAGAGCCTAAGTATTAGAATCTTGATAGCAACACCAAATGAAGAGGAGTTAATATTAAATTTTATAGCTTCGATTAATATAAAATGATAAAGGATTTTGATTGTGAGTAAGAAACGCAGGCCTATGATTACCCCGGGTAAAGCCTGTCTGAAAGCGAAGGAAAAAGATGATTTTACGCTTCCGGCAGCACTATACTATGACTCTATTTATTTTTATAAATTGGCCCGTGATTATGATTTAGAAAAAGACAAAGTTGAAGAATGTGATAGGTATAAACGAGCTTCTATATGTGCGGCGTTTAGTTTTTTTGAAGCTTATGTCAATCAAACAGCTTTTGCTCATGCAGAGACGCATGATTCAAAATTAAATGAATTTGAATCAAATGTGCTAAAAGAAATAGAAACTATTTTAGATAACCAAGGAAATATACAGGAAAAAAGCAAATTCTATAATACAGAGGCAAGATTTTCGTTTTTAGCGTGTTTCCTTTCAGGAAAAGAACTTGATAGAGGAGGGAATATCTGGGCGAATTTCAGGAGGGCAAAGGAAATTCGCAATACTTGGACACATCCTAAACCACCATTTGATACGTGGAGTTTGTCGGTATCTGATGTTCGTTTTGTAATTGAATCTGTTCGTGATTTGATGATCGAATTGTCTTCTATGATGGAGATTGAGGCAGTACCACGGTTGTATGGAGATTTGGCTGTAAGTCTCGATGAATAATGAAAAAAAATACAAAATTGGTTGTACCAGTTTTTATAGATGTTTAATCCGTTGTAGTGAAATATTGAAAAATATTGAAAACGATAATTTCTCAATTCATAGGCAATATGTTTAATGGATTATTCTAAAACACATAAGTATATCGTAAAGGAATTTAATCAAAAAAAAATTCCGATAAAAAATGTATGGTTTTACGACCATCCAAACTTTATTAGACGAGAACAGATATGTAATGACTATCTAAATACTTATGCTCGGTTTGTTCAAACAAAAAAATATGAAAAATCTTATTTGGAGATTGCAGAAAAAAAGATACGATTGATATCTCAAATATTATTTGGTGAATTGTCAAAAGATGGGAGGCTTGGAGCGTGTGTTGATCTTGCAATAGTTTTTTCAAGAATATTAGACAAACATGGTATTTGGAATTATTGTGCTAAAGGTTCGTTGACGATCGAATATCCAGATCAACCACATTTGCACTCTTCGCATTTTCCCCATTGTCACAATGATATAGAAAATAAAGTTGGTCATACTTGGTTAGTTGCGCCTCCATTTCAAGTTGTAGACTGTACCGCAAAACTGCAACCTTATTCATATGATGAGGTTAATTTCTTGCCAGAAATTGTATATGAGAAAAATAAAAATTATTGTCAAGCAGATATCTCAGATTTATATGATAGTAATGTTATATCTCAGTTTATGGCGAATGGTCAGGGGTTGAATATGAATATTTTTTATGGAATGTTTCCATATCTCAGAAAATTCTGTAGTGTTTTTAAGGCAAACTGTATTAGCTTGTCAGACGTAAAAATGAAATATGTTCCTTGTGGAATTACTTTTTCCGATAAGCCATTAGAAAAAATCAAAGGGTTAGAGCTAAGTGGGAAGTTGGGTTATGAAATTTATGAGGATATTATTTTGCCCGAATTAAACAAATTACAGAGTGGTTAAAATATAATTGAAAAAGTTAAAATTTGATGCTTTACAAGAGGCAAGAATTGGCATGATTCCCGAATAAGGAATTGTTATTTGAACTATGCGGCCACTTCCACAATATTTTTAAATTTTTTACCAAAATCCAAGATTATTTGCCAAAATCAGGTGTCGGGTTCCGAAACGTGTCCACTAGGGGGCACCATTTAACATTCGAGTCAAAATTCATTCGGGTAAATCTTTTAAGATACTCACATCTGGCAAGTTTGTTTTCGTGCTAGTGTTCCATAATGGGCAGGATTTGTTTTTGACATCTCCACCAGTTGAAAGAAAAAACGAATGGTTTTCTTTGTCTAAACCACCATCAATATTAATATGAGGATTTGAATCTCTTGTAAAAGATCCCTTGCTTACAGCAGCCCATTGACCATCAACTTTTGTAAAAGTATTGCTGAAGCGAACGAGACGATTGATTTTAAAACTCTTATAATCACGTCTGAAATCCTCAAGAAAACTATGGGGATTTCTGATCAATATCTTTTTAAGTAAAGTAGAGAAACTGACCATCTTTATCCATTTTTTCTTGTCTGGATGATAAAAATAACCTGTAAAAATACTGCGCTCACCTTGGATTTGGGCGGTCATGTAAAAGCGGTACGTTTCACCAATCTTCCAATCCAATTCATAGAAACTTTGACCACCAGTGCCTTCACCGCCAAAACGTTTGACCCGTGTTCCTTCATCTTTATGCAATAATTTTACACGCTTGTCTTCTAGAACTTCATTTTTATCATTGGTAGAAGAGCTGTCCCAGACAGAAAAGAGGATGGTCTTTTTACTATTATTCAATTCTTGGATGCCAAAATAGCCCCCTTGCCAACCACACACCATAAAATAGGAGCCCGTAGATGATTTTTCCACGGTTACCTCATTATAAAAACCAGTAGCTTCTTTAGATTTGTATTTCATGTGTACTGAAGGAGCATAACGATAACCTTTTAAATGAGCCATGGTTAGATTTTTATAGGGTGGATTTTCTTTGTCGGTTATCATTTGCAGTTCACCTACTGACATAAACGATTTTCCGTTTACTTCACTCAAAGCCTTGAATTTTACATATCTTCCTTTAACTGTGGATTTAAAAAAAATCGTTTCAAATACTTCTTTCTTATTTGGCCACCAAAATGCCTTGGGCTGTTTTTTGAATTTTCCTTTCTGTACAGGTTTGCTCCACTGGTCCGCACTTTCAGATACATAAAGCTCATAATCCACAACTCGACCATCAACACTTGAAGCCCGAGGTATGTGAACAAATCCATGTAATTGCTGAGATTTCTTTAGATCAACTATAAACCAAGCTTCCTTACCCGCTTGACTAATCCATTCTGTTTGCCAATTGCCATCTACAGCATTTGAAGCGGGACTTTTTTTGTTGGATGGAGAAGAAGAATGAATAGAGCCAGCTTCAACTGCGCTTACGGTTAGGCACATGGACATCATTATTAAATACCATGTACCTTTTGTGACGCGTTGAATTGATAAAAAATTTGATGCATTAATGCTCATGGTTTAATGATAATGTTTGTATTTGCAAAAATAAATATTTTTATGGCATTCATACGGAAGTTTTAAGGAGGTTTCTGAATATCACACCCAAATCACGATTATTCGCTGAAAATCAGGTGTTGGGTATCGAAATGCGTCTACTAGGGGGCTGGTTCGTAGAGTTTAACTTATCATCTATTAATTCCAGTATTTTTTCCTAGCCTTCACCACAAGCACTCTTTGTATTGCCAATATGCTCGTTCAAAAATCGTTCCATAGCTCTGTAAAAATCAAAGCGATTTTCTTCATTGCGAAAACCGTGGCCTTCGTTGTCTTTAACCATATATTCAACGTAGATCCCGCGTTTTTTGAGGGCTTTGACTATTTGATCAGATTCACTTTTTTTAACACGTGGGTCATTGGCCCCTTGAGCGATAAAAAGAGGGGTGATTATTTTGTCTGCGTTAAGGTGGGGGGAGGTTGCGATTAGTTGTTCTTTGTCTTTCTCGGGGTGGCCCATCATTTCGTGCATCATTTCAAGATAGGGCTTCCAATAGGGGGGGGAGGTTTCAAGAAAGGTAAAGAGATTAGAAACGCCAACGTAGTCAATGGCCGCCTGATACAACTCGGGTGTTTTTGTGATGCCAGAGAGGGTGGCGTAGCCTCCGTAACTGCTGCCGTAGATTGCGATTCTTTTGGCATCGGCGATTTCTTCACTGATCAGCCAGTTGACACCATCGGTGATGTCGTCCTGCATGGCTAATCCCCATTGTTTGAAACCGCTTTCAAAAAATTTGCGGCCATAACCCGTTGATCCACGGTAGTTTATTTGCAGTATGGCATAACCCCTGTTGGCCAAAAACTGAACCTCCGAATTGAATGACCAATTGTCACGCACCCAGGGGCCACCGTGAGGATTGACGATTAAGGGGAGGTTTTTACCTGAGCTTCCAGCAGGGAGTGTGAGGTAGCCATGAATGGTGAGGCCGTCACGGGAAGTGTAAGAAATGGGTTTCATTTCAGCCATCTGTTTTTCTTGAAGCCAGGGTGAGAGGTCAAACAGTTTGTGAAATTTCCAAGTATCCGTATTCAGGAAATAATAACTTCCAAGGGTGAGATCGCTTCTCGAATAGATGATAAATTTATTTTCATCCTTATTTGAACTGGCAATGTCATTTTCTTTGTCTGGGAGTTTTTCGTCGATAAACTTTTGAATATCTTCACGATTTTTGTCGAAAAAATGATATCGATTCTTATCGGTGGTGAAGACGACGCCGGTTATTTTTTTGTGTTTCCTTGAATACAACAATTGGCTGACATCCACGTCAGAATTTTCGTATATGAGAGTGCCCACTTTTCCCGTGTTGATATCGTATTCGAAAATGCCCAGTTTGTCACGATTGACATTGGAGGCCACATAAATGGATTTGTTGTCAGGGGTGAAGAAGAGGGGGATGGCTTTTTCTTTGAAATTGTATTCGGCTAACTTTTTCCATTCATCTGTTTCGCTTTCACGATAGAGGATACTGGTGTTTACGCCGTCGGTTGTGGTTGCCAGTCTTAATTTACCATCATGATCTGAGTGCCAATTGGCAATGTTGCCTGGATTTTCACTAACCAAGTTCATTTCTCCTGTGGCGACATCTAAACGATACACGTCAAAGACCTGGTTGTCACGTTTGTTCATTTGAAAGAGGATCACATTATCTATCTCTTCCAAGTCATCAATAATATCGCACTTCACACCCTCGAAAGGGGTGAGGTCAAGGAGATTGCTGCCATCTGTATTAACGGCGTAAAGATGGGTGTTTTCGTCACCACCTTTATCCATTATGTACACAATACGTTCATCGCTCACCCAATAATAACCGTAAATGTCTCTCTCAGTTGCATTGGTGATGCGGCAGGTTTCATCGCTTTCGATGTTTTTAATCATGATATTCATACGATGTTCCCAAGGTTCCATATAAGAACAATATTTACCACTCGGAGATATTTTGACTTGCTTTGTTTGAGGGTTTTTAAAAAAATCTTCTAAGGGAATTATTTTTGTCATGTGAAACTCCAAAACTATCTAAAGACTTCTAATTTCATTTAGGTAATTTTAGTGAAAATAGGAAAAAATGTACATGTCTTCAATGATGATTGTCAGTGGTATTCATGTCCACACCTTAATCTTGATTTGATGTCTGCTGCGACAATCATAATTTCTAGAAGATGCTGGATGATCCGATTATGAAAAAAAAGATGATGTTTCAATAAAAGTGGATGGTAACATATAAAAATTATAGCTTCCCTATGTCAGTTATGCTTTATATGATTTTTTGCTCCGAGGTAGATGACTGAGCTTATTTTTTGTGGCGTACAGAAAGATCAAAAGCCCACGTATTCTCCATCATCTCCATAATTAGGAATGTATTCTATAACAATCTTACAGTTTGGGAGATTTTTTTTAAAATCACGAAAACCTTTATCTGTAATATTTGTGTTATAACATTGTAAAACTTTTAAATTAGTTAATCCTTGCAACGCAATCAACCCTTCATCTGTAATAGTCTTAGAATTAAAAAATAATTTTTCCAATGATTGTAGAGTACCTACATTTTTCAATCCTTCATCAGTAATTGCTGCTCCTTCCAGATGGAGCTCTTTCAAATCCAATAAACTCTGAAGTTTAACCATGCCAGAATCTGTGACTTTAGTGTAGCTCAAATCTAAAGTTTTCAATGAAGATAAATTCTTCAAATGTTCCAAACCTTCATCCGTTATTTTCGTACAACCTAAATCTAAATTGTTTAATGTTTTTATGTGACCAATACTTATTAAGCCTTTGTCGGTTATATTTGATGTGCCAAACAAATTTAAAGATTTCAATGGCAAATCAATCAAATGAGTTAACTCATCATCCAACAAACTAGTACAAGAAAAATTTAAATTTTCTAGGGAAGAAAGTTTGGATAAGTAGAAGAATCCATCGTGTTTTAAAGTTATTTGTTTGTTTCTTACTACCTTATGCTTGGTGAAGCTAAGTTTTTTTACTCTTCTACCGTTTTCTAGAGTTACGTTTTTGAATCGCCAATTGCACACATCGTGCAACCACTTTATAGCTTTTTTAAGATCTTCATCAGAAGTTTTGACCTTCTTGGCATTTTTTTCAAGCGGGGTTGAATTGTCACTTGTGGAATTGATTTTGGGCTTTAAAAGAGGACGATAAAAGTAAGTTGATTTTTTTGAAACATGAGGTGTTGAATCTATGTTGATAATATCAACTATATCCGCACTGTTGTTTAATAGCTTGTTTCCGATAAACCCGACACATCCAAGAACCAATACTATAGCGATCACTTTAGTTGTTTTGTTCATAATAATAATTCGCGAATTCCTTTTATTTCTTGTCCCCAATTCCAAGGTGAAATAACGCGAGTAAGCCTTTATCCTTTGCTCTTTTGCATAAAGTTTTATTTGTTAACTATCCGTCGTTTCTAAGGAAGATGATCAACAAGGCCATCTCTCAAAATTTTATTTGTATTTATTACACATACAAATGAATTCATAAACAACAAATTGATTTTTATTATTACAAGTTAAATTTACGCAACTTAAAAAATCTACAGAATTGCCGATAGATATAAAATAACTCTTTTAATTAGATGAAAGTCACATCAAAATCATTTTTGATGATTTCGAGAAGATCCCAGAAGTTGTTAATGTGGTAATCAGCTTCTTTTTTGTTTGAGGGATCAATGTTACGGCAGTTTTGGATGGTGATCCAGCCTTGCTCTTGAGCAGGGGTGATATCCATTTCGGGGTTGTCACCTACCATGATGACTTCTTCTGCTTTGAAATTAAATTTTTCCATAATCATTTTGAAGATACGGGGACTTGGTTTGGCGATGCCCGTTTGTTCAGAGATAAAAATAGCTTGAGGATGAATGTAGGGGAGAATGCCAAGTCTCACTAATTTTTCGGCTTGCTTGAGGGTAAGACCGTTGGAAAGGATGCCAAGTGTCAACGGACTGGAGGCCAATGTTTTAAGCACCTCCTGAACGTCTTCATGGGGCGTGTAGTGCCGAAATTTAGTTTGCCCATACCCGACAATGCCTGCGGCCTCTAAAATGGCTGGATTAATGTCCCCTAGGGCTTTTGGAGGTAGGCGCATCAGTAATTTTTTATAATGTCCTGCATCATTGGAGCCAAATTCTTTGATGATTTCATGGAGTTGGGCGAGTAGGTCCTCTAACTCTCCTTTAAGACCATGTTGCATCATGGCTTTAAGGCCATTTGTTCTAGCCATATTAGCAAAGCTTGTGGTGGCAAAGAGGGTGTTATCAATGTCAAAAAAAATAGCTTTTAATGGTTTCATCGTCGTGTCGGCTTCCATTTCACATGACCAGGGCCATTCCAGCCCGCACTCCCTGTTCCACTATCATAAGAATTTACCTCTCCTGAAAGGGTGAGATAATGAGTGCCATCGGGGTGGCGGTTATCCGCGATGGCCCAGGTACCTTTTGGCATCTTTCTAACGCCTCTATTTTCTACGCGTCCGTCAAAAAACAATACCAGATTTGAGGGCTTCAAACGAGCCAATGAGACGAAGGGATTAGGTCCATCTTCTAAAAAAGAGTTCATTTTATAACTTCGGGACTCTAAGTCATCTACAGTGGGGCAGTGAAAGAGTTCGGGAACGCTTGTTTTTCCAGGAAGAACCCGGTACCAAGCACAACCGTGTGGGGGGGAGGAGTTTCCATTATCTTCGTGTGGTAGTAGGCCCTTGTTACGTTTGGCGTACATAAACACCAAGAAACTGATTTGACGGAGTTGTGAGGAACACGCCACACCTTGAGCTTGTCTTTGTATAGAGAATGCGAGAGGTAGAATAAGAGAAAGAAGAATAGATATGATAACGATAACGACGAGGAGTTCCATAAGACTGAAACCCCTCTGTCGTTTGGAATTATCTGTCGGTGCGTATAGCACCACCATGCAATTTTGTTAATCGCTGTTTTTGAGCGGAAAATTTAACATCTTCAAGTTCACAAGCTGTGCAGGCGTTCATGGCTTCTACGACGAAAAGGTAAGGGACTTCAGGGTCAATATTAAGCACCATAGTCGACTTAACTCCTGATTTGATTTGAGATTGTAGTTCCTCAGTCAGTGCGGTAAAGGCCTCTTTTATTTGTTTTTCAACTTTTTTAAATTTTTGAAAATTGACGCCGGTGGTTTTTTCATTTTTAGATGCTAACTTCCATTCTCTTAGTTGGTAAGGAAAGGTGCCAAAGTGTTTTTTGTCTAAATGTAATTCAAAATCCCTAGAATATTTTTCTTTCTTAACAGGATCAGGATCGGAGCTTGGGCCGTAACGAACATAAATTCTCATGTCTTGAAGTTCTTCCAATTCTACGGGGTCAGAATTAGATTGACCGGAGTCTTTAGGTTGCCAGATATCCAAATGACCTTCGGGAGTTATAAATTTGGCGGCAATGATAAAAAAGATTAAAAGTAGAAACACACAATCAATCATAGGTGTCATGTCGCCTTCTGTTTTTTTCTTTTTAGGTGTCATTGTTCTACCTTACCGTTGGGGTTTCATTTGTGCAGCGAAATCCGTCTTGTATATCTGGGGGCTACATTCGTTAGCTATGGCCAAGACTTCTTGGGTGAATTTCCATTGGCTAACGGTGTCACCTCTGATATACAAAACCATTTCACTGAAACCATCATCTTCGATTTTGAATTGTTTGGCTCTGGATTCCATGCGGGTTTGCAGATCTTCCCAAGTGGGGCACGCTTGACCTCCTACATGAACACCATTTTCGTTGATGTTGATAATAGCTTTTTCTACTAATGGATCAATACTTATATTTTTTGCAAAAGGAGGTTCCAGAGGAATCACATCTGTCACAATTTGTGTTGATACAACAAAAAAGATAATAAGAAGGAAGACGCAGTCGATCATGGGTGTCATGTCGACTGAAGCTTCTTGTCCTTTTTTCTTCTTAGTCATATTATTCTACTTCGCCTTTGAAGCGCATGATGAGAGTTTCAGCGCTAGCAGACACATCAATAACCGTTTTATCTGCACGGTCACGAGCAAATGAATAGATGATCAAAAATGGAATAGCCACACACAACCCAAGAAAGGTTGTTGCCAAAGCAGTTTGAATACCACCAGCCAACTCAGTTGGAGAAGGGGCACCTGTAGACGTCGCGATTTTTTCAAAAGTTGTGATCATACCAGAGATTGTACCAAACAATCCGACCATAGGGGCGATTGCGGCAATGGTGTTAAGCCAGCCAACAAGTTGATGAATCAATGTGGCTTGCTCTTCAACATTAATTTGTAAGCTGCTGTGCATGGCTTCGTAGCCAATTTCTACATCACGAATGGCAGGAGCCATCACTTTTGCTAACATGCTTTCGTCCACGCTACACAGTTGTAGGGCATCTTCATACTCTCCTTCTTCCAATAGTTGGTCAAGTTGAGCGTAAAGGCCTTCAGGCATCAATTTAGACTTACTGTAATAGATGAGGAAATAGGTGAACAATCCAAATCCTACGAATACAAAGAGTAAGAGAACAATACCAATCCATCCCGCATCTTTGAATACAGATAGACCAGATCTACTGTTTACAATTTCAGCAGCACCTTCATCTGCGGCGTAGGCCATTATGGGAAAAATAAATGTCATTACAACAAGCGCAATACTTGCGTATAGACTTTTCCATAGTTTTGTCATTTTTGGCTCCTTCATTTCCTTCATTTGTTTATTTACTTTAATTTTATTTGTTTGTAACTTTGGTGAGTCATTTTAAGTTGTTTCGTTAGTATAGGCACTACTTTGTCGAGTTTCAACTCTTTAGTCATTTCTATGGCATTGACTAAAGCTCTGGCTTGTAGGTCTTTTTGATGTGGAAATTGCACAACTAACTTCATGTAATTGTGATAAGCAGCTTTATGGTCACCATTTGCCTTACTAAAATCGGCTGAAAGAGAGAGATAAAGCCCTGTTACACGATCATCGGCCTCAGAGATATGCTTTTTGAGGATATCTAGCTGCTTTTTAGCTTCATCTGTTTTTTTAAGAGATAATAAGGAAAAACCATAGCTTTCTACGGAATTAAGGTATAAATCTTGAATTTCAAGGGTTTGTTCTTTGCCTAAGTTAGGAATATGTTTGTTAATTAACGTTTTTAATTTTTTCTCAGCTTCAATATAATCATTATTTTTGAGTTTTAACTGACAGTCAAGATAAAATGAAAGAATAGAGCCCAATTTAGCATCTAGAGAAGTCAAATGTGTTGTGATTTCACGTATTTTTTTTGAGTCATTGGCATTTATAGCAAGGTGAGCCACTTTTTTGTAATAGTGTAATAATTGTCGACTGTCGGAAAAGATATCAGCGAATTCTTCAACCGCTTTAGAAGTTTCAGCCAAATTGCCAATGGAATAAAAAAGATCAATTTTGTATCGTGCAGCATATTCTTTGACCCATTTAGGAATGTCTTTGTTATCGCTTGAACGAACTTTATCTAAAGCATCAACAGCTTTTGTGATTTTATCATTGTTCCAAGTGGCACTCAACGAGAGAGCGTGGGCTTCGATCAAAGAATCAGGAAATTTACTACGCGTGATGGATAGGACATTTGCTGCCTTCAATTTTGTGATTTTTTCCTGACCATCAATTTTAATGGAGACACTTTGATTGTTTTCATTTTCAATTTCCCCATTGACGGTGACACGTTTGTTGTCAGCAATATGGATCAAGGTATCTGCATTCAAAGAACTGAGTATTGTTAAAGAGGTGAATGCTAGTGATAAAGAAATTTTGTTAATCATTAATTATTCCCATTCTCATTTGTACTAACGCCCGTTCCCTTAGCAGATTTTGGTTCCTGTGATTTGGATTTTTTTTCTTCCTCAAGTGATTTGAGGTACTCTGCTTCATCAGCTTTTGTCCGTCTGATAAGGTCATTAACATGACTGAGACGAGAAGTTAACTTGGCACCTTTAAAGTTTTTTGCCAACTCAAGTTTTAGGTATTCAAGACGTTCGATAAACCATGCACGAAGCTCGGGTTGATTTCCACCTATTTTTGATCTAAGAGATTTCATTGAGTTGATAACGAGTTCAAAGTTTTTTTCACCAATACGGCACAGAAAGATTTGGCCATATACATCCCACCATTCACTGCAGAATAAGCCTCTTTCTTCATCCTTTTCGATCTTTCTGCGTAACACACCATATTTTGTTGCTGCGGACGCAAAGAGATCTTTAGCAATTTTAGATTTAGTTTTGGCGAAGAGTTCAGCTGCTTTGAGTGTGTATAAAGCTTCGTTTAACCGGTGAGAATCTCTTCGGTTACGTTTGTAGTAATTGGCATAACAGACGGCAGCTTTTTGAAAACTTTCTGCGCTGCCGATGTTTATGTAAGAATCTACCTGCCATTTACACACAAGGTTGTAGGTGCCGTAGTTTGGCCCTTTGGCTTGTTCATGGTACTTATTACTGGGGTCTTTCCAGTTATTTTCCCACTCATTCAAGTATTCTTCACAACTGCTGACTTTTTCACTGGCACTGCTTGAATTCATGATCATACGTATCAAAAGAGAAGGTGTGAGAGTGACATTATTCTTCAACCATTTGATTGCAGTTTTGTCAGCTGTTTTAACATCTGCGTAGGGGTCTTTTTTGTCTTTTTCATTGGCAGTGAGATAAATTTTGAAGCCTTTATTCATTAAAGTGGTTGTGCCTCTGATCAATTGGTCAAATATTTTTTGGTATGAGTTTTCATCTAATGTTTTCTGTTTTGAGAGAGTTTCTTTTTGCCATTTATCCCAAACATCAAAGGCCGTTAACAGCGATTGGCCATCACCGAGTTTGATATAAGTGCTGATTTGCCACTCGGGTATTTTTGCTAGTACTTTTTCATCTAAAATATTGCCGTATTTCTCTTTTAAATTACTGAGGATACGAATGTTATCATTCAGGTACTTGGGGTCATCTTGCCCTAAGTTAACTTGAATGAGGGTTATTTGTGAATTGGCGACATATTTGGGCACATTGGAATTATTTTTGTAGTTTCCTGCATTTGCCATGAGCAGTTGAGCATCTTGAGTGGCCCGGGTAAACATTGCGGCCTTTTTTTCTGTCTCACTTTCAGGAAGGAGCGAGAAAATTTTGAAAGTACATTGAAAGCGATAGTATAGCGCGTCTATGTAGTATTTCTGTTCTTTTGTGATATTGCCTAATAGGGTATAATGTGTTTCGTAATCTTCATAACTTGCTTCTTTGTTGCCTACTAAAGAGAAATAAGCATCTCTAGAATAAAGATATCCTGTAGAGACAATGAGTTCTTTATCTATGTGGGATAGGTCTTTAGGCAAATTCTCTAAAAATTGTTTTCTAACAGATTGAATAAACTTTCGATTACTCTGTTTTGCAGATTTCAATTTGTTGAAATTCTCTTTACCTTTATACATTTCACTATCTTTATTGTTGATTGCAGAAAAATACTTGTTAGCTGCATTTAACATAACGGAAAAGGCTCTTTCACCAAAAGCGCCATTGGCTTGTTTTTTAGCTTCTTCTGATCCCCAATTGGGATGTATGATTTGGCTTCTTTCAAAGGCGAATGTGGCAGAAAGATAGTTTTTGTTGGTGTAGTGATTGACGGCGATCCAAAACCAAATTTCAGCTCTTTCAGGAGAATTGGGTCCCGTTGCGGGCAACAGAGTTTCAAGATAATTTATTCTTTCAAGATACTCTAATTTGTTTACTCCAGAGAATAAATTTTTGTAATCACGATACACAATCACCGCTGGTAAACCGACTTTACGTCTTAACTTATTGGCGTCCCTAGCATATTTGCTTTTCTCTGAATCGGTAGACACTGAAATGATATATTTTTTACCCATCGTTTGAAGTTGTTTTTTTGTGTTGCTATTGGTGGTGCTATGATTCATGAAGGCAATACAAAGTTTGGTAAGCTCAACATTAAGCTGATCTTTCATATGCCAACCTTTGTGGTCGGCTTCTTTGTAACCGCGGTATTTTTTGGGGTCCCAGCTCACATCCAAATTTTTTTCTAATTGAACCAAGTATTTTTTAACAGCCGTTCCCGGGTTTTTTTCGTTGGAAATAATTGTGGAATAGGTTGAAAAAACAAGAGGTATTGTCTCTGGATTTAAAGTGACCGTTAGAATGGGTGCAGGGCCATCATTTATTTGTTTGTTAGCGGTAATGGCATCCAGAAAAAATTTTCTGGATTCGTCATAATTTTCTTTATCAATTTTTGCGAGTTCAGTATAGATTTGCAGCAGTGGACCATACACGCGTAGGGCCCAAGCGAGGTTGAGGCCCCAAATGTGATTTTCGTAAGAATCCAGTGCCTTATCACCAACACTAAGAATATCATCGGGATTGGCTTTTTCTTTAATCATTTTCTTCATACGAAGATAATAAACGTCACCTATCACCTTCTCAGAATCGGTGACAGCCACAAAAAGGCTTTCTTTCAGATCTTTTAGAGCTTCTAGTTGAGCTTCAAGCACTTTTTGTTTTTCAGTGTCTTTTTCAGTGTCTTTTTCAGCGGTGACACTTTTGATTTTTTTATTGAGAGCATTGTCGCATTGTGTGCCATAGAGAGGCTTGATCGCTTTGAGGGTTGTGATACATTTGTCGTATTCTTTGCTTTCAAAGAGTTGTTGACCTTTTTCAAACATAATCACTAAAGCATCTGTTGTATATGTTCGCTCATTTTTAACTTTATTTTCAATTTCGTTATAGATGTCATTTAAATCACTTGCTTGTTTTGTGCCGGATTCAACGAGTTTTTCTGTGGCTCTATAATCTTGAACAAATTTTTCAAGTGCCTCAAGGTGTGGATTAACTTCTTCTTTTTCTTCTGCATAGAACGTGTTACTGAAGAACAATAATCCAATAAAGCAAAAATATTTAATCATAGATTTATCCTATTTGTGAGGGTAAGTTCGAAATATTGAATACTTATCATTCAAAAGTTCAAACGCCAACAGACCTAAAAGGTTCTCGAGATTCTAAGGATTTGAAGTCGAAAATACAAGAAAAGTTTGCGGTAATTTTTTCTCAAAAAGCACTTTTTTGTCATCAAATGTACGTAAAAAAAGGTATTCCATGATTTGGAATACCTTTTTTATTAATTTATTAATTTTAGGTTACTATTTAGTTTATTCCAAAAATATCTTCTTCAAGTTGTGTTTGAGAAACAATTGTGGCTTTAACGAGCATATAGTCATTTAGTTGCTCTTTGTGTTTCAAATTTGAACCAAAAAAGAAGTTTAAGACAGGAATTTTACTGATAAAAGGTATGCCAGCGTAATCTTCAACATCTGTACCTGTTGCAAAACCACCGATGAGCAAACTACCACGGTCTGGCACACTTGCGGTGGTGCGAATGGCCCTAAAAGAGATTACAGGAAGTTCAATTTGAGAAGCACCAGAAATCAGATTACCACCTAACGAAGGGTTATTGGTAACGACATCTACTCTTTCTAACCTAGCAACCGTTGGACGAAGATCCAAAGTGACATATTTTCTATCATGGGAGACAATAGGTCTCACATCAAGGCTGGTACCTGTTTGGATATAACCAATTTCTGGGTCAAATAAGGCCGCACCCGTTTGAGCCACGGCGGTTAGATCGCGGATATAGGCTTGTTGCGTGAGCACGGTGACACTGGCACGTTGGGTGTTAAAACAGGTCAACATGGGGGCTGTTAAAAAATTAGCATGTCGTTTACTAGAAACGGCTCTCAACAAACCAGCTACCTGAATATCATTAAGATACTCAAATGTGAAGGCCATACCTTCATTGAGTCGCACTCCATTATTAGCATCGTCAATGGTGTAAGTCAGGCCAACAAAATTTTGTAGTCGACCTCTCAATAGATCTCTTCCCGAAGTAGGGCTTAAAAAACCTAAAGGATTTGAGATGTTGTTGACGTTATCATTGGCAGGGACACCATTCAAAATACCATCACTTTGAAAGGGAGAAAGAGGAGGTCTATCTAAACCGTAATAATCCATACCAATGAAATCAAGGTCGAGTGTGTCTAATCTTAAAAAACGGGCTTGAACAGTGACTTGTAGATTTCGCTGCGCACGCATGCTAGATAAAATTTCATCAATTTTCTCGTGAATTTCAGGGTTTTGACTAACCACAATTGAGCCATTACGGTATTCGATACTTGAGCTAGCGGAATCCCACTTTGTTTCACCGGTAGCGGCTTTTAGTAAGTCAATTAGTTCATCGCCTGAAGGAGGCTCTTCTTCAGGATCCATCTCTTCAATTTTCGCACCTGTCGCATCAGCTTGTACCATAGTAATCTGTGGACCGGCATAGTCCATAACAACAGCGATAAGGTCGCGCACATCGTAGTTGACAATAAAAAATTCATCATCGGAATCTGACGCAGGGCCAATAGAAATCGTACCGTGTTTTAGAGTCCAACCGATTTCATCTCCATCGATTTTGGAAATAAGAATGTTTAATACTTGCTTGAAAGTGAGGTTGACAACGGGGATGTTGTCAATTATTTGATCTCTATCAATCTCACTGGACGTGTCGATAATAACATCATAAGTAATGCCCAATTTTGTGATAATTTGCTCTAAAGGTTGATTTTCAAAAGGGAAGGTGGCAGGTTTATCTAAAATGCCACGTAAACGAGTTTTCCAATCCTCTTCACTTGAACGTGTGGAGTTTGAATTGTTTGCAATGCGTTTTTTAGTGAATTGACGGAAGTCATCCACAAAAGAAACGGGGTGGTTTGGATCAGCAATTATATAGCTGGAATTATCAAAATTCTCACGTACCAGACGGTTGATGTATTTACTTGTTTCGGCATTGGCCATCTCATCAGTGCCCATATGTGCATGAGCTAATTCGACCATTTGTTTGGAATGTATGTGATGAGGATCAATTTTTAAAATTACTTTGTACAAATCAATGGCACGGATGTAATCATGGGCAGCGTATCGATCATCTGCTTGTTTGCGCAGTTCATAAATACGATTGCGACGCACTTGAGTGTTTTTATACAGTTCCGTTTTAGCTTGTTCTTCAGCTTGTATATCTTGCTCTATTTTAATGCGCTGTTCTTCACGGCGTTTTCTTGATTTAGCTTCAATGCTGAGTAAAGAAACCTCTTTACGGTAACCCTCTACATTGATGTGATAGGGAAGAAATTCTAAAACTTCAAGAATGCTGTCAAGCTTACGTATGGCTTCGTTGTATTTCAACGTCTTGATCATTTGCTGGGCCTCAGCGATACTTTGTTTGACTTCTATTTCTTGTTGTTGATTGAAAGCTGTATGAGCTTGACTTTTTCTAGTGAGCAATTCGTTTGCTTTATCTTCAGGGGTCCCGAGATTAGCGTTGACTTTACTGAGCAGCTTACGAGCTTTTTCGTGGTCTCCAACGTAGGTCAAGGAGTTGATCAAGTGTTCTCTAGCTTTCTGTAAGTCTTCTTTTTTTGGAGACTTGTCAGATGTAATGTGGTCTTCGTAAAGCTTGAGAGCCATCTTATAGTGGGAATCTGCAGCTGTACGACGTGCTTTAGTATCCAATTCTCTACGCTCAGATGCTTGCTTGGCAAGGTCGTCTGCTGAATTAGTTTCTTCTTGGGCGGGTAAATATAACCCTAATCCTAAAGTAAGCATTGATGTCGTTATTAAAAATTTATACATGATCAATCAACCTTTCCAAATGTTTCTTCTTCAATCTCTTGTTGGTCAATAATGATAGCTTTAACTAAGAAATAATCATTAGTACTTTCATTATCTCGTAGAGAGGCTCCTGTAATGAAGTTTAGGATGGGAATTTTACTCAATAGAGGGATCCCTTGAAAATCTTCAATTTCTTGTCCTACAGACAAACCACCCATAAGTAAGGTGCCTCTGTCAGGAACACTTACAGCTGTTCTGATGGCCTGGTAACGAATTGTTGGTGCCTCAATCACATCGGCACCTGCAAGGTTCGACAAGACGGGAATGGAACGAAAGTTTAACAATTCCGCATTTGTAGGTAATATTTGGAGCGTGATGTATTTACGGTCGTAAGATATGATGGGTCTCACGTCCAGAGTACTACCTGTTTGCACATAACCAATTTCAGGGTCAAATAAAGCAGCGTTGACGTTGGCCACAACAGAAAGGTCTCGAATATAACTTTCCTGTACTAAAACAGAAATGTTACCACGTTGTGTGTTAAAGCAAGTCAGCATGGGGGCTACCAGTTTGCTAAATTTTTGATTCATTGATGTGGCACGCATAAGAGCTTCAACCTGAAAATCATTTAGAAACTGATAGGAAAATGCAGCACCTGTGTTCAGAATGCTTGTGGAAACTTCATCAAATAAAGAATAGCCATTACCCAAAAAGTACTGCGAACGTCCTCTGGCATCCCAGTGACGCTGAGCACCTCTAGCAGTACCTATTCGTGGGCTACCAGAATCAGAATTGGTGTTGAGGTGGACACCTGCACTTCCATCGTTTCCGATGACAGCAAAATCTTCAAGAGTAGTCGCACTCAAGGGAGTGTCTAATCCTTTGAAATCAATGCCAATATGATTTAAATCACGGTCTATTACGGTTAAAAAACGAGCTAAAATATTTACTTGCAAAGCCCGTTGTTGACGCAACGTGGCAAGAAGATCCTGAACCTGATCATGAACCCTGCCAGTGTTGTTAACAACGATGACACCATTTCTAATTTGCATGTCAAAGTCATTAGTCCAATTTGCTTCACCTGTACTGTTTCTGAGCAAATCGACAAGATCATCACCATTGATGATGTCATCATCTCCATCAGTTTCAGTGATCAAAATCCCTTCACCTTCGTCTCCCAAAGAAAGTTCAGGGCCTATGTAATCTGAAATAACATAGATCAAATCTCGTACATCATAAGAGGTGATGAATCCGGTTTGGTTGAATTGACTCGTATTATCTATGTAGATAGCGCCATTCTTAAGACCCCATGTGAGATCGTCCCCATCAATTTTTTCAACAAGAAGATGAAGAACTTGTTCGAAAATAAGATTGCGAACAGGTAAAGAAATAATTTGATCCTTATCAATTTCATTGTTGCAGATAATAGAGACATCATAAATGCTCATTAATCTGTTTATGATTTCTTCTAAAGGCATTTCCTGAAGTTCATGTTTCATGGGCGATCTTAATTTTCCACGAACACGGGTTCTCCATTCCTCTACTTTTTGTTCTCTTCTACTGAACAGCTTTTCGAGACGTTTTTCAGTCACAGGAATGTAGTCATTAGGAAATTGCATAGGTCGGTATAAATCATCAAATGTGAAGTTCGCTACATTGAAGAGATCGTGTTGAGTACGATTGTGCAATTCTTTTTGAGTATCAGTTTTTTGGACATATTGCCATTTTTCTTTTTCAGAAAGGTTAATGAGTTGTTGAGCACCTTCATGGTCAGGATCCTGCTTGAGTATTTCGTGACAGATCTTTATTGTGTGGTCATATTCATGAACATCATAGTGAATTTGTGCTTTCTCAAAACGGTTGCGAATTCGATTGTGATAGAGTTGATTTTCTTGCTTGAGAAGATAAAGAGCATCTTGCTCTGCTTTTTTTAAACGTAAATTATTTAGTTCTATTTCTTCTATCTTTTTTGCACTAGTAGCTTCAGAGATTCGAGCAGCAATCCTTTCAGACAAATCGTTGTCTGGAATGTCATAAGGTACAAATTCGAGTTCACTTTTAAGTCGTTCAAACTGCTTGATAGCTTGGTCGTAATCTTTTCTTTTTAAGAGATTTTCAGCTTCTTTGTAGTCATGGTTGAGTTCTGCCATGATTTGAGAGATGCGGGCCGCTCTCTTCTGGCTGGCGCGATTTGTAAGCTCTTTGTTTTGACTTTGAGGTTTGCCAAGATAAGAATCAATTTTGATCAACAGCTTTTCCGCTTCACTATGTTTGGGGTTGAAGGTGATAGCTAATAGCAGTTCTTCCCTAGCTTTATTGAGACTTTGTATTGATTCAGAATCAAGCTCTTTCATAGGAATCTTAGCATCAATTTTCTTTTGCACATTATTATTAAAGATGTTTTTAGCGCGTTTATAGTGAAAATCTGATGTGATAGAATTGTTTTCAGCTTCTATTTTTTTTCTCTCAACAGCTTCTTCGAGCAATTCGTCGATACCACTACCTGTTGGATCTGAATCACCTAGTTCTTTTTTTGTGTCTGAGTCTGACGTTGCAACATCCTCAACTGTTTCTGTCACAGGATCGCTGTTTTTTGCCTCACTATCTTCCGCAACTACCTGTGGCGTATTGTCAGACACCTCATTCCCTTCTTCTTGGTTATTGCAACCAAAAGTAAGCAAGGATAAAGCTATAAAGTAATATTTAATCCGCATGCCGAACTCCCATATTTCTATCAATAATTTTCGACGGTTATGTTTATTTTTTAGTCAGTTATTCACGCAAATGGAATACCTGAATTGAAGATTATATCGATGTTTAGCTATTTGTCTCATATTAAATTTAAAAATCACTTTTTTCGTAAAAAATGTACATTTTTAATAAAAAAACAAGGTTTTTTTGTCATCTTTTAAGTGACACTTTTACCCAAAAAACAGTCAATTTACCGTTTTTTTATTCAAAGTTATGTATAAATTTATCAAATCTATTTCAGATTATATAGAAAAAGGAAATTGATCTGTCAACTGAAATGAACAGTCAATATCAAAAAATGGTGGAATCTTTGTTTAGTCTATTTGTCTCTGCAATTGTTCAAGAATTCGAATGGCTTTAGTATATTCGGTTTTTTCAATAAGTTTTTCGGCTTCCAGTAGCTTTTGTTTGAATTCCATATTTTTTTGTTTCTTCTCAGTATGCCGTGCTTGAGAAGCTCTAATAAGGATAGACTGATTTTTACTGTGAGGAACACCAAGATAAGATTCTACTTTGGTGAGAAGAGCCCATGATTTTGAGTGTTGGGGATCATAGTTTATGGCTTCTAAGAGATGGTTCCTGACAACATTAAGATCACTGATACGGTTGTGTGAGTTGTAGTCAAGTGAGCCATTAAATGTCTTCAGGGCTATTTTGTAGTGAAAGGTTGCAGAAGTTTTTCGAGAAATTAATTCATTTTGACGCGTTATCTGTGCTTTATCAAGGATGTTTTGGATTTCTATGTCTTCAGCTGTTAAAGGGCGAAGGTTGTTACGTGGGGTAGACGCTTTAAGTGTATTTAGTTTGTTAATAGCATTTGATTTTTGGGTTTTTTTTGAAGTAGTAGGGGTAGCACTTTTTTGAGTAGTTTTTCCGCAGGAGGATAGGGTGAAAAAAAGTAATATGGACATTAAAAAATATTTCATCACAATTTAATCCTTTCATAACTTGTTATATACATGCGAAATATTAAAGCAATTGTTGTACCCAGTTAACTTTAACTAAAGGGAGGGGGACTAAGGCTTAACTTTTTTGGGATCTGCTTTGCCATTTAACTCTGCCATGATTTTGCGAAGTTTTCGGTTTATGGCACTATTACCGAAATGAATAACAAGTGAATTAGGATGAACGGCGCCTTTAAAATAGTCGTCATTTTTTTTGATCATCCAAAAACTGTAACAGTCTTGTGTGAACTGCTCGTTAACATTGTCGTAGACGATGTCAAAACTTTCTTTATCGCAATAATTTCTTGTGATAAGAAGATTGTTGAATTTTTCGCCAATATCGTGTGCTTTCATCTTAAATAAATGATAATCATCAATTTCAAAAGGAAGTTTTTTAAAATCGACTTTGCCAATAGTTACCCTGGGAGCGATTCCTTTAACAGGAATCAGGTCCATGTCTTTTATTTGATCGGCAACAGTTTTATCTTTTGGCTTGGCGGGATAAATAATTAGGGGATTCTCGCCTGCTGCCAGAATTTTTTTAGTATTTTTTAAGGTGAACATTCCCGAGATCCATTGGCTGTTATGCCATTTTTTAATAATCAGTTCGGCCTCTAAACCATCGGGGAAGCCTGCCTTTTCCCGGGTGAAACCTACAAGAACTTTCCCTTTGCCAATGGTGATAGTTTTACTGTCATCATATTGGGCGTTTATTGTTTTTGTGATCAGCCACTCATTGGTTTTTGCGTTAGTCAAAAAGTTAACATTTTCCTCGGGAAGATTGTCAGGATCAACACTCTCTTCAGTATGCCATATCTTAGTTTTAATGGCGTAAATATAACGGTGAAGGGGTTTGACGGTGTCTGTAAAAGTAAAAGGGCATTCTGCAGCAGGCCAATTTTTAAGTTCTAAAAAAGGAACATTTGCGGGGGATACTCCAACAGCTATTTCTTTACGAAGAAGAGAATAACTTTCAATCTTTAAGATAGTAGCATCAGCAATTGAAATAGAAGCTTTCCCCCAATTAATTGCGATGGTGTCTAACACCTGTTCATCATAGGCAATGGTGATACTTTTTTTAGGGATGTAATAATAAAATTTGATCTGTTGTTCTACGGCAACGTGAAAACGTGCAATGTCTCCATACTTTGCATTAAAAACGGTCACTTGAATGGGGTTAGTAGACATCGTGGCTTTTAGACCCCTAATTTTAAGTTGTTGGTTATTGCCGGGGATCTTTTCACAGCTAATTTCAGGGTTAAAAGTAGAGATGGTTTTGACAGTTATAACAACTTCCTTAGAATTGAGATTTTTGAGGTACTTTAATTTTGAGTTCTGAGGGATGTTAATAATCAATTCATCGTTCACCATCACGCGTGCAGGTGGCCACAATTCAGAACTACTACTTGGGACGTTAGAGACTTGGTATGTTCCGGTTGTCGCTGTGCGGAAGTATTTTTGTGTCAGTGGATAAATAGCATCGGTGTATTTTTTTTTGTTTTTTTTAAAAGGCTCGTCATAACTAACCTCACCTAGGGCATTAGCGACTTTTTTTTCTGCCGCTTCAACTTTTTCTTTGTAAGCAGTTGTTTGGCTGGCAGAGACGGCTAAAAAAACAAGGCCTAGTACAAATAAAATTTTCCCCCAATGCGCAATTAATTGATCTTTCATGATTCAGTCCTCTTGTATCACAATGGTCACAGGAGCCGTTCTTTTTTTAGCAATATCATCTTTGATCATTAGTACTTTTAATTCAAGTTCAATAGCCATTAAATTGGGATCCACTTTTTCTTTTTTAATTTCTGGTTCATACACATTTGAGGTTCCATAATCATCGGTTTGCTTGGGCAGAAACATTTTGTATTTGTTGATGGAGAATAAAATTTTATCGTTGGTTAAAATTTTGTTGACCAAGGTAAGGATTTTTGTTTGGGGTAACTGACAAACAATGGTCGCGTCAATGGTGTCAAAATCTTTATCACTGTCCTCATCTTTTGTTAAATTTTTAACACTGATACGGGTGATTTTAAATTCTCCAGGAACTTGTGAAGCAGAAGTGCACAGAGCTTTAGCAATGTTAAACTTACGCATTGTCGGGAGAATGTCGGCAAGTGGGGCTCTCCTATCTTCCCATTTCGCTAGAGGAGACACAGGGTTCTCTTTAAAAGTAAAGGTTGTAGAAACTTTATGATTGTACTTGTCCTCACTTTGGGGGGCAGGGTCAAGCAGGTGTTTGGCATAGGTTACGGTCAAATCTTTGATTGCTTTTCGATATTCGATCACAAATTGAGCGCTGGTGGGCGTTTTTATTCCGTTGTAGTTTCCCCATTGCTTTTTGTCGCCAAGAGTGGAGTAGTATTTGTTCAAATTATCATTGTAATCTTTAAAAAAATTATAAGCTTTCTTTGATTCTTCAACATTGGCATTAACAATATTTTGGTAATATTCTAGCAAAGCAAGGCGAGTTTCAATATCAGGATTTGTTATTGAACTCTTTAAACTCTTTATCTGTTTGTCTATTCCGTTACTGGTTGTTGTTAACGAATCTTTTTGAAAATACGCAGTAATGTAGAACCCTGCACCAACGGCACATAATGTGAGACAAATACCATAAATTATTTTACTATTCACTGGTTACCTTTGGTTCTGGTTTGGGGACAAAATGTCCTTGAATGGTGTACGTGCAGACAGGAACGTTAAGATCTTCATGAATGTCAACGTTAAACACATACATTTGCATATCCCTAAAATAATCTTTATGAGCGTTCAGTGGATCTGTGATAGTGTCCACGATATGTTTGAGATCTTGGGCGGTATCATCCGCATTTTTAGCGTAAAACGACCCCACAATGGTAATTTTAAACACTTTTGAGGCGGCTTTGTTAGATATTTCTGAAAAGGGAGGATGTGGGAGGGCAATACCTGACTGAGGTATTTTTTCAATAATAAGTTCACTGATGTAAATGGCTTTAGATTTATCCGTATCAGCATCTGGTTTATATAGAATTTTATTGAGTTGGTCAACGGCGGTGATCCAAGCATCTCTTTTGAAAAATGTTTCACGATCTCTTAAATTTTTACGCCATGCCTTCACTTTTTGTTCAACAGGAGCTAATTTTTTTTCTTCTCCTTTGATGTGGGCACTGGTATTGTTTATGGTCTTTGTGACCTGAACAAGTCCTTTTGATGTTTTATTATTTTTAATGGCCTCTAGTTTTTCCTCGGCACTTTTTAGTTCGGAATAGTTGTAAAGACCAGCTATCATAAAAAGGATAGCTGAAAAAACGAGCCACTTAAGGCGGCTTCTGGCAATGCGTTCTTCTATGACTTCGGTAGAAAGAAGATTGACAGTAATCGAGGTGTTGCCAAGGCCTTGCAAGGCTAATCCCAAGGGAACGACCAAATCTCCGTGGTTGGCATTGATGACTTCGACAGGAATTTCAGAATGTTCTGACAAACGCCCCAATTTGTTAACCAATTGTAATTTAAGACGTAGATTTTCTCTGAAATAAGTTAACAGTGTTTCCATGCGATGGGCGTTGCCCAACATAAAGCCATCTTGAATTTGAGATTCTTCGTGTTGGTTGCAGTAGTGACCAATACTTCGTTGGATTTCATTGGTCATTGATTTGAAAATAGGTTGTACGACTTGAAGTATTTTTTCAGCCTGTTGCCCGCCTTTACTCATATTACGTTTGAGCTCTTCAGCTTGTTCAAAAGGTATTTTGAACTTGGTCATCAGGGCTTTGTTGATGTCGTCTCCCCCTCGAGCGATATTACGCTGCCAAAAACGCATTCCATCGTTGATCACAAAGTCAATATTTTTGCTTTTAACATCTAAAAGTAAGGCGGATTTGTCAAAATCAATGTCATATCTAAAGTAATTAAGGATGGCTAGAGTGGATGATTGGATCCCCACAATTTGTAGGCCAGCTTCTTTAAAAACGTGAATAATACGATTAACTTGATCTTTATGAGCTGCGAATAAGATCGCAGAAACATTTTCATCACTTTGGTCCAAATAATAATCCCAAACCACGTCATCAAGGCTATGGGGAATTTGCTGGGAAGCTTCGTATTTGATTAATTCATGGAATTTGCGCATGTCCATGGGAGGTAGTTCAATGGGGCGTGAAAAGATATGGCGCCCAGGGATGCTCACAAAAACATTGTCGTTTTTCTTAATTTTGCTTTCACCAAACAAACTCATTAGTCCTTGTTTGGCTAAATCTAGAAATTCCTCGTCTTCATTTTCCATCGATTTTTGATAAGGGAAAACGTGAAAATTGGTGATAGAGATGTTACCTTTAGATTTCTTAAGCTCAACAGCATTAAAACCATTGGCCCCAATTTCAATGCCCCAAACCGTATTAAGTTTTAAACCCATAAGACCTCAAATAGTGAAAATCATTTCTATTCTGCATTGTAACAAGACCACTTTGCCCGTCAAGTTTTTATGGTTCTAGTTGGCTTTTTAAGAGTAATAAGCTTTGCCAACTTTGCCATTTATCGCCAGGATTTGTGAGAAGATGACAGGGAGAATAACAGCCAACCACATAAATTTTACCGTATTTACAGGAAAAATTGCATTTTAAATCGTTCATCCCAAATATTTCGTTAACCTCTCCGATGGCCAGTATAGATTTGGGACGGTATTTGCCAATTAAGGTCGTAGCAGCTCCACCATGGCGCAGATTGGCTATTATATATTGTTCAGGCCGAAGTTCTAATGTCCCTAGCATGCGCTCTAGAAGTTGTTTTTCGTCTTCTTTTGTGAGTTTGTCCGGTAGTAACACCAATAGAGAAAACCCTTGATTCCTGCCGTTTTTAACCTCAAAACTATCGATTTCAGACATTCCAAAGAGCCGTTCCAGCTCAAGATAGCTTCTGATCTGTGGTTTTATGGCGTTGAGAGCAACAGAATCCATCAATAGCTGATTTAATTATCTATCATGGCGAAGGCTTCTTTAAGGTTGTCGTCATAAGAGTTTTCTCGTTCAGTGCGTGCAGGTTCTGGCGAATCAAGACGATTAGCTTCGTTTTTGTTGTTGAGAACCACCCATTCAGGATGAACTTCTGCCAACATTTCAAGAGATTTCATCTTAATATAATGCAAACGACAATAACTGCTATTAAAAACGGTATTTTTGCAGCCCGCTGCAAAACAGATGATTTTAGATGATCTTTTAGGACTTTCTTTAATCAAAGAATTTTTTTTGAGGAGTTGTTGGTAATGTCGAGAGCAGTAGCCTCTAGAATAATGAGGTCGATCACAGTGATCAACTACGCAATTTGTTTTTTTGCGCCTTGGTGTATTAGAAATGCAACCGTGACGCTTGAACTGATAATAATGTTTGCAGCAGTAGTTTTTTGCTAAAACTTTGTCGCCGCACCCTTCAACCTGACAAATAATTTTTTTTATAACAGATTTCCCCATAGATCCCCCTCTTCCCTAATAACTTTTCTCTCTCATAGTTTTGATCAGTAAAGATAAAACTTTACAGGAACTGTTATACACCTATTACCTAGGGTGATGCAAGATTTTTTTAAAAAATTATTTTTTCAAAAAAAAGTAGAAAAGTGATTTTTTTAAAAGAGAAAATCTGTTAGATGCTTATCGAAAATCCTTGCCTTGCAAGTTACATTTTTTCATAATTTTATGAAAGTATTGTCGTTCGATGCCTACAGCCCGTGCGGCCGCTGAAATGTTTCCACCGTGCTCATCAAGACTAGAGATTACGATGCGACGGTCAAACATTTCTAAAAGTTGTTTGCGTCCTTCTTTATAGTTGTTGAGTTGAAAGAAATCAGGAGAGGGGACATTCCCGTTATTTGTTTGTGGCAAATCACTTGGCGTGATACTTTGACGACCTAAGGTGATAAGACGTTCAGACAAATTTTTGAGTTCCCTAGAGTTTCCGGGCCAGTGATAATCTTTCAAAGCTTGAATACTTTGTGCTGTGATTTCTGGAACGTCCCCGCCATTGTTTTTGGCGGCTTGATGTAAAAAATGACCAAATAAAAACTCTAAATCATCTCCAATTTCGCGTAGAGCAGGTGTTTTTATTGTGATGACAGACAGGCGAAAATATAGATCTTGTCGAAATTCTTTGCTGGCTACCTTTGTGTCAAGATCACTGTGGCTGGCACAGATGATACGCACAGAGACAGAAATAGATTCTGTACCACCGACCCGACGAAATTCTCCGGTTTCCAATATTCGTAACAATTTGATTTGCATCGCTTCGCTCATGTCGGCAATGCCATCTAAAAAAAGAGTGCCCCCATCCGCTCTTTCAAATATGCCAGTATGGTCGCTGTTAGCCCCTGTAAAAGCGCCACGTACGTGCCCGAACAATTCACTTTCAAGAAGAGAATCGTTGAGAGCTCCGCAATTGATCGTTTCAAAAGGAGAAAATTTTCTGTCACTCAACTGATGGATGGCCTTGGCCACTTGTGTTTTTCCTGTACCGCTTTCGCCAAGAATAAGAATGGCTAACGCTCCAGAGGCAACCTTACTGATCAATGACCGTAATTTTTCCATGCGTTTGCTGTGTCCTTGTAGGTTGTAGAAAGGGTCAAAGGAATTTTGCTGTATGGAAGAGAGTTCTTTGTTCTGTCGGGTGAGAGTTTCCTCCAAACGTTTTCCCCTTTCTAATAAGCGATGAGTGGCTTTTTCTAATTGTTTTTTTTGCAAATCATTTTTTTCGGCCAATTGTGCATTTTTTATGGCAAGGGCTGCTTGATCGGCCACAGCTGAAAGAAGATTAAGGTTGGAGTCGTTGAACTTGTCGCTTAAAAACCGATTGTCCACATATACTACGCCAATAAGTTTGCCGTGGGTTTTGAGTGGACAGCAAATAATGGATCTTAATTTGAGTTCTTGAATCGAATCACTGCTGTTGAAGCGGTCATCATTTTGTGCGTCACGAGTTAAAATAGCTTCACCAGTTTCCATCACCTTACGGGCAATAGATCCTGAAACAGCGAAAGCCGGTTGAGCAATAGTTTTTTGATCCATATTACGAGCGGCAGCAAAATGTAAATCGTCAGATTCTTCATCGGCCATTAGCATTAAAAAGCCACGCTCGGCTCCGACAACTTGAATGACTTGGTCCATGATTTTAGGGAAAAGACGACTAAGGCGGTGTTCCGAATTCAGTTCAGCTGCGATTTCGCTGAGTGTGAGTACAGGGTTGTCTGTGCCGGTGCCCGTAAAATGCAGGCGGTCAATTTTATCTTTCCATCCCCTTTTTTGGTACTCAGAATTTTCACTGCGATTTAGTTCACTTTGTAGCCAATCCAGTTGGCTAGCCTGTACAAGAGGCAGATGGTCTAAGATCTGTTCAAGAAGCTGCAGACGGTAAGATTTGTTTTGCCAAGCGGGAGCCAATCGAAGACATTTGTCATAGGCGCTACGGGTCATGAACATATTACCTCTTTGCAGGTGAAGTAAGGCTGTCAAATAGGCCAGCCTTACTTTAAGAGAGGTGCTGTGTAGCTCTGATTCTGAAATAGTGTCAAGTAAATGCTCAGCTGCTTGTGATCGTCCGTCCATCAACGCTGTTTCAGCGCGTTCTAGGTCTACTAATAAGACAGGACGTTTTGCTTTCAATAAAATCTGTTTGGCATTAATAAGATATTTTTCACTGAGCTTGAAATCGTTATCTTCTCTAAAAATTTTTCCCAGTTCAATGGCGGCTTCCGTCATGGTCAAGTAGTCATCAAGTAGTGAAGCGGTGCTCATTGTTTTTTTAAGGAGAAACCGAGCTTTCTCGTTTTCATTATCCAAAAGCAATCGACGAGCTTCTAAAAGTTGCCGGATGAGCAGTAGTTCATTGTCTTCGTCTAATGTTTCAGCAATCTTCAAATGTTCAACGGCTTCAGAACTAATCCCCATTTCAATAAGACATTGCACAAAAGAGATATGTAAACGAGCTGATTGCTGCAAGGGGCTGTTGAGCTGTAAAGCAGCTCTTAGATTTTGGGCACCGCTTTCCCATTGGCCTTGTTTTCGAGAAGCATTTCCAATACGGGCTAAAAAACGTGCTTTCATAGGGGTGAATTCATTTTTCCCAAGAAGATTAATTGCCTGTTTGGTGAGTTCTAAAGCAGTTTCTTCTTGCTGGTCTCTGCTGAGTAGTGAAATTGCGCGTTCTAACAATTCAAAACCCCATTCCCTGTCACCTGAGGCTAAAGCATGGGGCCAAGTGAAAAGGCAGCGTTTGAGAGGGTCCGCAATACGGTGGTGAACCTTTGCACTACGGGCATGTATATTTTTTTTCTCTTTGTCACTTAACTGATTGAGTAGATGTTGTTGGAGATTGTCGGAGGCAATTATCCAACCAAAACTTTCTCTTTTTAAAAAGCCCAAGCGTACCAAGTTGTGCAATAGAGGGATCATCACATTGGTACTTAGGTTAAGCAACTGTTCAAGCAGTTCTCTGGCACAAATACCTTGAATAACTGCAACAGTGTGTATGACGCGTAAGGCATCTTTTTCCAATTGTTCAATTTTGGAGTAAAGAAAATTTTCCATATTGTGGGCTTCACTGGGGATATGAGATTCAAGAACCCAGTTGTCATTGTGAAACCTCAAGTACTGTTGATCGCGGAGATTGATTAATGCTTTTTTGAGCAATTTAGGTTTGCCATGACAGGGAACATGAAGTCTGTCACATAGGCTGGTCGTGGTCTCATCTGATTGAGCGAGTAGGGATGAGATGAACTGTAAAGTTAAGGACTTTTCAAAGCGAGAGAGGCTAAAATCATAATAGGATGACCCATGGCAGGCGAGTGGGAGTTGATTGATAACGGATCCGTGGATCAGGCTATCGCACCATGTTCCTACAATGGTGAAGGGATTGCTCGCACAATGCTCAGAGAGCAAGTCGATAGTTTTTAAGGTGCTGGCTTCCGCAAATTGCAAATCGTCAATAAAGAGAGCTTTCATTTGAGTTTTCATCTTTTTTCTGCAAGCAGCGGCTAGTTGACTGGGTTTTTTGATTTTTTTGAGTTCCTTATCTTCAAACAGTCGTGCCAAACCTTCAGCGAGTTGCTGGTAGGTTGAAATGACGGAGGATTTAAATTTCACAATATCAACGGAAATTTCTTGCAGGGCACTTTGGTTATGTACCGTATGAAGAAAGCGACTCTTCCCTACCCCCTCTTCAGCATGAACTAAAATAAAGCGCCCTCGACCCGTACTCGAAGAATGTAGCATTTTACCGATACGGTTTAGGCTACTTTGACAGCCCAACAACGGGGATTCCATAAACCCCCGTTCAAGAGGAATGGGTCCTGCATCTTTTTTTCCTGTTAACTCTTCTAGAACTTCATCGATCGTGCTGCAGCGTTTGTTGGGATCCCTCGACATTAATTTTAAAATAAAGTCACTGTCGTTGCGGGCAAGTAGTTCGTTGATTTCGTGGGGTGGGGTAGGGTCGTTTTTGACTTGAGATATCATAAGAGATAGGCCATTACTGCTCTGGTGGGGCATGACACCTGTAGCCAAAAGGTAAAGAATAGCACCAAAACTGTAAAGATCGCTTCGGATATCCGAAGGTTGTCCTTTCAACACTTCAGGCGCAATAAACCCGGGAGTACCCGAAGGGGTGCTTTCTTCATTGTGCAATCGAGCTAGACCCAAGTCCAGTAGGCGAATGCCGCCATAGGAGGGGCAAAGAATATGTGAAGGTTTGAGGTCACCATGCAGCCAGCCCGAGTTGTGAATGATCTGAATGGTCTTAGCAATGTCAGCCCCCAAACTTTTCCATTTTTTAAAGGGTAAAGAGAGTTGATCGAGAGTTTTGCCTTCAATGAGTTCGGTAGTGTAGTAATTGCTCCCCTTTGCTATAACTTGTGGCAAGCTAAAGTGTTTGATGGAATCTAGAGCGGTTAATTCGTTATTTCCCAATTCGCCATCCATTAATTTGAGGATGACATCTCTGTCTTCTATGGTGTCCCAGACTTTATAGACAGTTCCCGAAGAGCCTTTACCTAATTGCTTTAGTGGTTTGTAGCGTTGATCAATTAAGTTGTTACTTGTTAGTTGCGTCATAAGCCTTGACCTTTATCTGTTTCAGTTTTTTGCGCAATTCTTGGGCCATTTTGACATTCACGCATCTGAGATTGGCTTCGTGATTGAAAGATAGGGCCGAATAAGTCCAGTTACTGCTACCGAGATGGACGATCTTTTCATCAATAACCACCACTTTGTTATGGGTGATGATGTCGATAGGGTCCAGATTAACATTTATTCCATTTTTCTTGAGGTAGGCGAGAGCGGCATCACTTTTAGACTCGAGGCGCTCGTTCTTTTCCCAAAAGGTTGTGTTGTGATCGGCAATCACAGTGACTTCTACGCCCCGTTTCTTGGCGTTAATGAGGGCGTCTAAAAGAATGCGAACGGGGTCATTTTCTGATTTAAAATTAACTTTTATTAGGTAAATGACGCAAAATATCGATTTTTTGGCTGATTTGATGTCTTTGAGAAGGCTGGGATAGTATTCCTTGTCTAATTTTAGTTCCGTATCGCTGGAAAAACTCATTTTTTGGAAAGACAGTGTGAAAAATGTGGAAACAAAAAGTAACAGAATGAGATATTTTTTAAGATTCATAAAAGCTCCATGTCATAGACTGTCCACAAATCGTGACAGATTTCCCATGAAAAGTCAAAATTTTAGGAAAAAATAACGTAGGAGAAGGCCTGTGTGGACTCCCGTGTTTCACCAAAAATGACTTTAAATTACCATTAATCACATATTATGGTGAAAAAACGTTTTTATTTTATAGTTTTCCGATTTAATGGGAGAATACATAGGCCCTCCCCTACGATAAGATAATTAAATATACGGAGTGTGTTTTGCTAGAAAGATGCTAATGATGAAAACTAACATTCTGATAATCGCTATCGCAATCTTGTGTCTGTGTCTGTCTCTACTTTTTTTGGGTGAGAAGTTTTTTGGAAAAGAGACGGTAGTGGAAAAAAACCAAGGACTGGTTTTTGATGATGAGTTACAAAAATATCTTGATCAAAAAGATTGGTTGTCTCTTACGGCCACAGTTTCATCAAAAAAAGAGCAGAGTCTTGCGGATAAAGTGGCCTTATCGCGAGCGCAGTTGGAATCCGGTTTTTTTAACGAGGCTCTGAAATTATCTGAAAAAATAATGGAAGAAGGAGAGCGGGGCTCTTTTGTTCGTCATGTCAGGGTGTGGGCTTTGTTGTATGGTAACAAATTAGATGAAGCTGAGTTACAGATAATGAGTTGGTTGAAACAGGAAAAAGAAAATGGAGATGCTCACCATGCTCTTGGCCACTGTTTGTGGCAGCGAAAAAAATTAAAAGAAGCTAGTGACCAGTTGAGTCAGGCTTTGAAATATGGTTGCCACGAGACAAAGGAAGTTAGCGTGCTGCTGATGAATATTTACTGGCAGATAGGAGTAGATTATCGTGAAAGCAAAAACTACCTTAAAGCAGCAGAATACATGTCACAATCCGTTGCGTTAGAACCTGAACAAGCGAATTATTATCTTAATTTGGGGAAAATGTATGTGATGACCAAACAATATGAGAAGGCATTAAATACTCTCCATCAGGGTTTGACCAAAGAAATGGAAGCTAAAGTGGAGTTGGCTATTTTTGATGAAATTCGATTGATCCATCACAAGAGAGCTACTAATGCCTTGTTGGAAAAAAAATACGAAAAAGCTATTGTTGAAGCTCGCGAAGAAAAAAAATATTCCAATGTCAAATCGCACACTTATGCTATCAGTAAGTTTATTGAAAACGCCATTAGTCTTTATGTGAAAGAACTGCGTCAAAAAAAACAATGGGAAGAGCTATCAAAATACAAGCCTAAAGACCCTGAAACGCGTTGGGAGTTGTCTCGAAAATTGCCTGAAAATGAGAGGTGGGAGATAGAAAAAGAACTTATTCCTTTATGGGAATCTGAATTGTATCGTCGCCGTGCCTTGGATTTTTGGGAAGCAGGTCAAAAAAAACAGGCTTGCAAATGGATGATCCGACATGCTCAACTGTCAACGGGTCGTGTGAGAATGAATGCAGAAATTCTCTTATTTCAGTGGGTAAGAGCGCTTTATGAAAACGACGATGAACTAGATTCATTGCGTTGGAAAAAAGTAGGAAAACTTTTCAAAATGAAAAAGGGATCGGCTGAATGGTTGGCACAAATAAGTGAAGTGAATCGTTTGTTTCCGCAAAGATACTTTATTTGGCTTTATGAAGCCGAAGTGTTATTGGAAATGGGAAATATCAAGGGTTTTAACGAATTGGCAACACAGATAGAAAGTTTGGATCCTCCTGAAAAATCAATGGGGTATTTAAAGCAATTAAGGGAACGATCTCTATTGCCCAGATGACTTAAGTCGTTATAATCATTGCAGTTCTGAAAAATGGTGAAAGCTTAAATATGTATTTGAAAATTTTTAATCTGCAAGAACTTCCCTTTCAGCAGCGTTATGATAATAAGTTTGTTTTTTATTCTCATTCTCATGAAGAGTGTCTCACACGATTGTTGTATACCGTCAACGAAAATAAAGAAGCCAGTTTGCTCACAAGTATGAATGGAGCCGGCAAATCATTGTTGCTTTCAATTTTCACAGAAACCCTAAGAAAAAATGGCTATCAAGTGATTAATATTATCAATGCCAATCTCCCTCCTGAACAATTTCTCGAAGAAGTGCTTTGGCAAATGGGGCATAAACGAGAAAATAGAAACAAAGTCGAAATGTTGCATCTTTTACAAGATCTCATACAACAAAATGTTGAACAAGACAAAGAAACTGTCGTGATTGTGGATGAAGTGCAGTATGTGACAGATCCCACAACTTTTATGGAGATGCATCAATTGCTCAATATACGCTTTAATGGCAAAACTTGTTTGACACTTATTTTGTGTGGCAATCAAGATTTTGAGAAAAAAATAGATAATATAGGTCCCTTGGCTGATCGACTTGTGATTCGCTCAAAATTGGATACGCTTAACTTAAAAGATACGGGTAATTATATTCATCATCGCTTGAAAGTTGCTGGGTGTGATAAGAAAGTATTTGATGCTGGAGCTATTGATGTGTTGTATAAAACCACTCACGGTATTCCTAGAGCTATTAATCATTTGGCGGATCTCAGCATGTTGATTGCGGCTTCCGAAGGAAAAACGCTTATTGGGAGTTCAGTTGTTCAGGCTGCCGCCGATGAATGGCAGAGGGTACCATGATTTCTTATAGCAATATCTTTCGTAAGTTGGAGGAGAAAAAAGGGAAACCTACGCCCTCTGCAGCGAAATCGTCAACAGATCAAGAAATCTCTGCTATCTTCGATGAGTCGAAAGAGTCAGAAGTAGCTAAAACCATAGTGGAAGAATCTCCTCTACCAAGCATGCTTATTGAAGACTCTCGCCCCGCAACAGATGAAGAAATAGACGATATATTTGGGGGATCATCACCTCCGGTGGTTGAGGAGGAAAATCGCCCTGCAACAGAATCAGAGATTGATGATATATTCGCGGATGAAGAACCGGAAGATGCAGCCGCAACGTTAGAAAGTCCCCGTGTTGAAACCGAAGACTCTCGCCCCGCAACAGATGAAGAAATAGACGATATATTTGGGGGATCATCACCTTCAGTGGTTGAGGAGGAAAATCGCCTTGCAACAGACTCAGAGATTGATGACATATTCGCGGATGAAGAACCGGAAGATGCAGCCGCAACGTTAGAAAGTCCCCGTGTTGAAACCGAAGACTCTCGCCCTGCAACAGATGAAGAAATAGACGATATATTTGGGGGATCATCACCTCCGGTGGTTGAGGAGGAAAATCGCCCTGCAACAGAATCTGAAATTGATGATATTTTTGCGGATGAGCCAGGCTCAGAACCTGAAAAAATGGCCTCTGATGAAGAAATAGAAGGTATTTTTGCAGATTTGGACGATTCTTCCGAATCAAATGAGAATAATCTAACTAAAGTGACGACAAATGAGAAAAATAATGTTAATCTCTTTGACCCTCAAGATAATAGAGACCTAGGGCAAGTTAACAGCCCCAGTGTTTCAGCAGCAGCCTCAGAGGATGAGATTGATGCTTTATTTGGGGATAAAACGGACGAGGTTGTGAATAACGACCAAACATTTCTTCAGGAAGCTGAAGATGTGCCGTCTAAAAAAAAAAAGTAATTAATCTAGGTGATCGGTTTATGGAGCCGATTTTAGATTATTTAGGGCGGTTTGATGATCGATTGCCCACTTGGATGATAGGTTACAAGAGGTGGATCGGGGTGCTTGCTCTGGGTGCTGTACTTGGATTGTCAGCAGGTATAATAGTGGTCCTGCTGGGATATGTTTTATAAATGGTGGTAAAAAAATGACAAAAACAACGCTAGCTAACACAACACAAAATGATTGGGTGTTGATTGACGCTGAAAATCAAACCCTAGGACGAATGGCAACAGGTATTGCATTTCGTTTGATGGGAAAACACAAAAACACTTACACGCCCCACGTGGATGTGGGAGATAATGTGATTGTGATTAATGCGGCTAAAGTAAAGATCAGTGGCAAAAAAGCTGAATCAAAGGTTTACCATCATTACACCGGTTGGCACAGTGGTTTGAAAGAAACCGAGTACGCCAAACTGCTAGAAGACAAACCAGAAAAGATTATCGAGTTAGCTGTTAAGCGTATGTTACCCAAAGGGTCTCTCGGTAAAATAATGTTTAAAAAATTACATGTGTTTGCAGGTGCCACACATACGCATGCTGCTCAAAAACCACTAACAATCAAAGGGGCTGAATAATGGCTGAAAGTGCTGCAGGCGGAAAAACATATTATTGGGGTTTAGGACGCCGTAAGACATCCGTTGCTCGGGTGCGTTTGTGTCAAGGTACCGGCAAGATCAAAGTGAATGGGAAAGAGTTTGAAGACTATTTTAAAAATTTTTCTCACCGCTCACTTATTCAACAGCCTATGAGAACGGTTAAAGCACACAAAAACTTCGATATGCTAGTGAATGTTGATGGTGGAGGCTTTTCAGGCCAAGCCGGTGCGGTTGTATTGGGTTCTTCCCGAGCGCTATGCCTTATCAGTGATGAATATGAAAAAATTCTTCGTGAAAACAACTTTTTGACTCGTGATTCAAGAATGCGCGAACGTAAAAAATATGGTCAAAAAGGTGCTAGAGCGAGATTCCAATTTTCTAAGAGGTAAACTTTTTGCAAGTCGAAATCTATGGTGTACGAGGCAGTATCGCTTCGCCATTGACTACTTCTGATATTGAGAAGAAGATTTTGAAGGTGCTTGAATCAATTAGGCCTGAAGATTTAGAAAGTGCGCAAACCCGTAAGGAGGCTCTTGCACGATTGCCTTTGGCAACACGTGGTACTTACGGTGGAAACACCACCTGTGTGATTCTTCAATCTCAAGGCAGCCATATGGTGTTGGATATGGGCACAGGACTCAACCGTTTTAGCCAAGAATGTTTGCACGAGGGCCGAAAATTTAGTGAGGATAATCCTCTTTATTTTTTAATCACTCACGTTCATTGGGACCATATTCAAGGTTTTCCTTTTTTTGTGCCTGCTTATATTGCTGAAAATCATTTGAAATTTTATTCAGGTCGACCCAACTACAAACAAGAACTTCTCCACCAGCAGGTTTCTCCTTGGTGTCCGGCGCATTTTGAATTTATGCGAGCTCATATGACATTTGATACTTTGACTGTAGGAGAAACCGCAGAAATAGGACCTTTTAAAATAAAGGCTATGCACGTGCATCATCCAGATAATAATTTGGGTTATCGCGTGGAAGCGGATGGTGGTGTTTTTGTGTTTTTGAGTGATACAGAGATCACACAACTCAAACCCGAAGAATTAGAAGTGTACAAGGATTTTTGCGAAGGGGCCGATGTCGTCTACGCTGATTGCCAATATGATTTTATGGGCGCTTGGGAAAAAGTGACCTGGGGTCATTCCAATGCATTTTCTTGGATTGATTTATTAAATGGCAGCGATGTGGAAACCCTTTTGTGCTCTCATTTTGACCCTGTAACGGATGATGATTTGGTCCTACGTTTTTTAGATACAGCAACCAAATATGTTGCCATTGCCTGTGATGGAAAAACGCCTAAAATTCTTCCAGCTTATGAAGGCTATAAAATGACTTTAGGTGATGAGTAAAGTTATTCGTCTTTAATCAGATAGAAGCGGCCGATTTCTGCGGCAAAAGTTTGGCCATCGTTTTTTTTAAAAAAATAGTTACCTTCCATAGTTCCCCATGGAGTGGTGATTTGGGAATAACTGCCATAAGTATAAGAATGCCCAGGTTCAATGATCGGATGTTCTCCCACAACGCCTGATCCTTTGACCTCATCACGGGCACCATTGCTGTTGATGATAATCCAATGACGTGAGATGAGCTGTACCGCTTGATCGCCTTCATTGGTGAAAGTGATCTTATAACTGAAGGTGTAGACGTCTTCAAAGCCATTTTTCTCCATATTAAGAAAAAAGGCCTCTGCTTGAATCCGCACACCATTAGTGAGCCGATTTGAAGAAAAATCTTTAGTGCTTATTTCTTTCATAAGACAATAAGTATACACGAATCTAAGTAAAAATTTGAACTCAGCTCTTTTGTGATCTTAAAAAAATCTCACAAATCCCGTAGAATGCCGCAAATATGGAAATTCAATCACAATTACAGTCACTCTGCGAGAAAGCGGAAAAAGACTTCAAAAATGCCAAAAATCTAGATAGCTGGAAAGAGCTAAGGGTTTTGTATTTAGGACGTAAGTCTGAAGTTCAGAATTCTCTCAAAAGTTTAGGAAAAATGCCTAAAGAGCAAAGGCCTCAGGCAGGCAAGCTTATCAATGAAGTGCGGCAAAAAATCGAATATTTTTCTGAACAATCCGAAGATTATTTGCAGCAAAATCAATGGGATTCTTTGGCCACAGAGGATGCTTTAGACATCACAGAACCCGCATTACCTTTAGCTAAAGGTTGCGCCCATGTGTTGATGCAAGTGATGGAAGAAGTGGAAGATATTTTCTTATCTATGGGCTTTGACGTTTTTGATGGTCCTGAAGTGGAGACAGAAGAAAACAATTTTGAAGGTTTGAATATCCCCAAAGATCATCCAGCCCGTGACATGCAAGATACTTTTTGGCTTAATAATGGTTTATTAATGAGAACACATACCTCAGGGGTTCAGGTACGTTCGCTCAAAAAACTCAGCCCTCCTTTCAAAGGCATTGCTCCTGGGCGTGTCTTTCGTTATGAAGAACGTGATGCCAGCCATGAGCATACCTTCAATCAAGTGGAATGTTTGTTGGTGGATAGAGAAGTGTCCATAACTTCCCTTATTGGAGTGGTGCGCACTTTCTTGACTTGTCTGTTTCAAAAAGAAGTCAAGGTAAGAACGCGTCCAGGCTATTTTCCTTTTGTGGAGCCGGGATTGGAGTTCGATTTTTCCTGTTTATTATGCAAAGGAAAAGGTTGCAGCGCTTGTAAGCAAACAGGCTGGATAGAATTTATGGGAGCCGGTTTGGTGCATCCCGCTGTTTTCAAACATGCGGGCTTAGATCCTGAGGAGTGGCAAGGTTTTGCCTTCGGTTTTGGTTTGGAGCGCTTGGCTATGATGCGTTATGGCATCACGGATATTCGTCATTTCTTCGGCGGAGATCTACGTTTTATGGAACAATTCTAATGCGTGTTCCACTCAATTGGCTCAATGATTTTGTTGACATTTCTTCGATGGATCCTGAGGAACTATCCACAAAACTCACTACGGGGTTGTGTGAAGTTGAAGGCGTTGAGAAAACGACCTTGCCTTTTACCAAGGTCGTGGTGGGTAAAATCATGGATATTTCCCCACATCCTGATGCTGAAAAATTGCAAGTCACCCGTATTGATGTAGGAGGCGATGAAGAGTTACAAATTGTTTGTGGTGCCACGAATATTGCTAAGGGTCAAACGATCCCCGTTGCTGTTATAGGTGCTCGTTTACCGACAGATATTCCTGGAGAAACGTTTAAAATCAAAAAGTCTAAGATCCGTGGAGTAAGCTCTCAAGGCATGTTGTGTTCTGAGCGTGAGTTGGGGATAGGTGACGACCATGAAGGAATTTCTCAACTCAGCGCTGAATTTAAGGCAGGCGTTCCTTACGAATCCACTTTAGAAGAGTCAACAGTATTGATTATTGATAACAAAAGTTTGACTCACCGCAGCGATTGCTGGGGTCTTCACGGTTTGGCTAGGGAAGTGGCCGCTATTTGGAACAAAAAATTTAGCGGATTTTCACATTCTCAGTTAGCTGTGATAGAAGATGTGCCTTCACTTGACGTGGATAATACGACACCTGAAGCTTGCCCTCGTTACCATGCTTTAAAAATAACAGGCTTGTGTGTTAAGCCATCCCCCGAAGCCTGGGTCAAAAAACTAGAATCAGCTGGTTTGCGTTCCATCAACAATATTGTGGATGCCACCAATATCACTTTGTTGGAGACGGCGCAACCACTTCATGCCTTTGACCAACGCCAAGTGGCTGAAGAAAAAATTGTGATCCGTTTTGCAAAAGACAATGAGACGATCACGACCCTAGACGGTGTGGAAAGAACCTTGAGCACAGCAGACCTTTTGATTTGTGACTCTAACCGAGTTTTAGCGTTAGCTGGAATTATGGGTGGAGAGAACTCAGCGGTGGTTGAAGATACCACAGAAATTATTTTGGAAGGTGCTAACTTTGAGGCGGGAATTATTCGTCACAGTAGTATGCACTTGGGCTTGCGTAGTGATTCGTCGGCTCGTTTTGAAAAAGGCCTGTCTCCCACACTCGTTGAGTTGGGTTTAAAAAGATGTGTGGCTTTATTGAAAGAGAGTTGTCCAGAGGCTCAGCTTGTTTCAGGTTTGGAAAAATGGACCTGTAAACCAGCTTCTGTGATTTCTCTAAACTTATCCGAAGTTAACACCCGTTTGGGTAAAGAAATTGGTGAAGAACAAGTACAACAATATTTGCAATCGATTGGTATGGACTGTCAGTCAAATAATAACGGAATATTGCAGGTGACTATTCCTGCCTGGAGAACGGCCAAAGATCTCAGCCAATCTGCGGATTTGATTGAGGAAATCGGACGTTTGCACGGTTATGTTAATTTGGGAGAATGCCTTCCCCTGAGTAAATCTACGCCCTCACAAATGCCATACGAACGTCAGGCTGAAAGACGTATTCGTCGTTTGTTGTCGGAACGTTGTGGAGGTGTTGAAGTCTTGAATTATTCTTTTGCTTCCAAACAGCAGCATCTGTGGTTGGGGAGCGATGAGAGCCATTTTTTGACCCTCAAAAATTCTATTCAGGAAGATAGGCCCTATTTGCGCCAATCGTTATTAGGGGGATTGATAGAAAATCTTTTTCATAATCATCGAGACAGAGAACAATTTCGCCTCTTTGAAATGGGTCGAGTCAATTTTCCTGGAGAGGGTGAAACCCCTGTTCTTGAGCAACGTCGAATAGCAGGTATAGCCAAAGAGGGCGAACATTCTTTTCATGCGGCTAAAACCATGGTGGAAGCTATTTTTGAAGAGTGGAACCTCACTTCTTTTACTTGGCGCCGTCCTGAAAAAATTCCCCATTGGGCTCATCCTGGTCGGGTGGCTGAAGTGTTACTTCCCTATGGAAAAACTCCCCTAATTTTGGGAGTTTTAGGGGAGTTGCATCCTCGTATTTTAAAAGAAGATGCTGTTTTGAGTCGCTGTGCTGCTTGGGAAATTAATTTGACAGATATGTTGAAAATAAAAAAGCCGGCCACAAAATTTTCCGAACTTCCCAAGTACCCTTCCGTTTTGAGAGATATTGCCATCGTGGTGGACGAATCTGTGAGTGTAGAAGAGGTCAGTCAAGTGATCAAAAAAGGGAGAAAAATGCTGGTGAAGGTAGAAGTGTTTGATATTTATCGGGGTAAGGGAGTACCTGATAATAAAAAATCATTTGCCTTCCATCTTCATTGGCAAGACCTCAAAAAAACACTCACCGATTTAGATGTAGAGAAAGAATTTGAAAAACTAATAACTGATATCAGTTCTAAAGGATGGGATCGAAGATAAGTGTGGATTTTATTTGCTGAAAAAGGCCCCAATAAAGGCAAGTCTTATAATTTGAAGCCGGGTGGAGAATTAACTGTTGGGCGTTTGAAATCCAATGATATCGTCTTGAATGATGACATGCTATCTAGGCAACATTGTCGCATTTTTTGTAAAGAAGGCAAAATCTATGTTGTTGATTTGAAGTCCAGAAATGGTACGTTGGTCAATTGTCGTAGTGTGTTACAAGTTGTTGAGCTCAAAAAAGGGGATATCATTAAAATAGGAGGAACCGAATTTCTTTTGAGAAAAAAAGACGTAGACGAATTAATAGGTAAAAACATTGCCAATTACGTTTTTAAAAAATGTTTGGGTCGTGGTGGCGAAGGCGTAGTTTATTTGGCAGAGCAGATTCACTTGAAGCGCAAGGTGGCGATTAAGGTATTGAGTAAAAAATTAGCTTCCCAAAAAAAATACAGAGAGCGTTTTATGAATGAAGCCCGGGTAGCAGCTACTTTAAATCACCGTCGTTTGATTGGTATTTATGATATTATTCACGAAAACGATCACGTGTTTTTCTCCATGGAATACATGTCTCATGGTTCCCTAGGGGGAATGGTTGTGGATCAAAAAAAACTACCTTCAAAATTGGTGTTGAAATATGTTAAAGAGGCCGCTGAAGGTTTGGCCTATCTTGAAGAAAGAGGTATGGTGCACCGCGATATCAAGCCAGCAAATTTGATGTTAGATAATGAACGTTCTTTAAAATTGGGAGATTTTGGCACAGCCATGGGTGGTGATTCATCGATTGGCGAAGATAATGTGATGGGCTCCCCCAGTTTTATGTCCCCTGAACATATCCAGGGTTTGTCTCTTGACAGTCGTTCAGATCTCTATTCTTTGGGATGTACAGCTTTTCGATTAATAGCGGGATTTCCGCCTTTTTCAGGAAATAATGTGCGAGAAATTCTAGAGGCTCACCTACATAAATTACCTCCCTCCTTTCAGAAGGTGGCTCCTGATTTACCTGCTCACATTGCCCAAAAACTTGACACCCTATTGGAAAAGGAGCCTGATGATCGTTATCCCAATGTGGCTGTTTTTATTAAGGCCTTAAATGAACCAGTTTCTCCTAGATCTCGGTTAAAACAAACAAAAAAACTTAAAAAAAGCCGTGTCCGTACAAAAAAAAGTTCAGTAAACAATCCCAAGCGTATTATTCGCAAAAAACGTCCCTCTTAATTTTAACTGTACGCCAAATGGTATTTGGCCATTGATAGTTTGTTGAATGAGTGGTAGTGGTTTCAATAAAAGAACCGTCATTTCTGCGTAGGTGAAAATTTAACTTAAAAATAGATTCCCGTTTGCGTGGGAATGATGAAAAATTTTTATCAAGAATTCCTGATCAATATTTTATCCTCATATTCCGATAAAAAATGGAGGAAAGGAATGTCAATGCACTGGATTGAAGCAGCCATCTTAGGGGCTATTCAGGGTTTGACAGAATTTCTGCCGGTATCTTCCAGTGGTCACCTCGTATTGGGGAAGGAACTGTGGACAACATTGCCGGCAACAAACAAAGTTTTTGATGTCTATCTGCATGGGGTCACGTTGTTAGTGGTTCTGATTGTTTTTAGAAAACGCATTGTGGACCTTGTTAAAGACAAACCAATGGTAGTGGCTTTAGCCTTAAGTGCTGTCCCGGCAGTTGTGTTGGTGAAGTATTGTGGTTTTAAGGACGCATTTGAGAATGCGGATGTTAATTTTGTTTTGGCAACGGAAGTTGTCACTGGGCTGGTTTTGTTGCTAGGTGAAAGTGTGGCCCAAAGAAAAGAATCAGAAAGTAGTTGGCCTTTGTGGCAAGCGGCTTTGTTTATTGGTTTTGCTCAAGGTTTGGCGATACTACCAGGATTGTCGCGTAGTGGGCTTACTATCGCTGCCGCTTTGATGTTGGGCTGGAAGCGAGACAAGGCATTTGATTTTGCCTTTTTGATGAGTATTCCCGTTATTGGAGGGGCCATGCTTCTTAAAGGTTTGGAAATTTATAAGGGAGTACCACCCGTGGTTGGCACTCCCGTTATAAGTACAGGAGCACTTTTGGCCGGCGCTGTTACAGCGGGTCTTTTGGGTTACCTGACATTGATAGGTTTGAGGAGTTGGGTACAACGTGGCCTGAGACCTTTTGCCTATTATTGCATCGCTCTGGGAATCGGAGGGTGGTTATGGAAAATGATATAAGAGGGATACTATGAGTAAAGTCGCAGTCGCAGCAATAAACCGTAACAAAGGCTATTGGTTATGGCCCATTGTGTTTACTCTGTTGTCTTTGAGTTTGATGATCTCATTTTTCTTTGGTGCCGAAATCACAGGCATTTACGGAGGAACTTTATATACCTACTTTATTGATCATTTGGGACGTTCAGCTTGTTTGACAGCGGCGGTGGGTTTGATACTCACTTCATTAAGATCCCTCGGAGGAAAATCTGAAGTCAAACCCTATGTGTACTGGACGTCTTTAGTTATCACGATATTTTGTGTGTCAGTTCTTGAAAATCAATTACTGGGTGCCAAAGTGGATAGCCTTCCTCTTAAGGGAGGTTTTATGGGTTATTTTATTGCAGAACAGCTTAACGAATCTTTCGGCGTGATTGGTTCTCTCATCACGATTGCTACTCTGGCACTTTCTTTAGTTGCTTGGGGGGGGGATGTGGCTGAAAAAATGGTATTTCAATTAAGTGAATCTTTCAAAGGTATCACGACTCACATGGCTAGCGCCGTTGCCGAAAGAACAAGATCGGGCATTGAGACAATGAAAGAAAAGCGTGAAAATAAAGCGGCTGAACGAGAACAGAGACGCGAATTTGAAGAGGCTGTTGAAGAAGAGGTTGAAGAAATCGAAGAAACAGAGGAAGAAGAAACAGCTGTTGAAATAGAGGAAGTTAAGGTTAAAGAGCCAAAGAAAAAATCACGCAAAGTCAAACGTCAGGAAGAAAAAGAAGAAGCGGCCACTGAGGCAGAGAAGAAACGGGAAGTTCAATTTAAGAGTAAGCCTGTAGATATCGAAGCCATGGTTAAGGATGCGGTTGAAAAGAAAATGAGTGGTAAAACGGCTGTGGTTGACGTGGAAGATGAAACACCAGCAGAGACAGCGGGTATGGTTGAAAGTTCTGAAGAAACAACTCCGAACGAGGGTGAAGACAATCATGAATTGTCAAACAAACCTGCCGCCCAACTTTCTTTGAAACCTCGTAAGAAAAAGAAAAAGAAAGCTAAAATTCCACAAGTATCCTCCTCTCCCGGAGAATATGAACTGCCATCACTGGATTTATTGGCTATGGTAGATGAAGAAGAAACCGAAGTGGAAGAGCTAAAAGAAATCAACGAACGTGCCCAAGCACTACAAGTGGCCTTGAAAAATTTTGGATTGGATGTTCAAGTGGTGGGCATACAACAAGGCCCTGTGATTACGCAGTACGAATTAGAATTGGCTCCCGGTATTAAAGTCGCAAGGGTGATGAATTTGCAAAACGACATTGCCATGGCTCTAAGAGCCCGTAGTGTGCGTATTTTGGCACCCATCCCAGGTAAAGCCACCGTTGGTGTGGAAGTACCTAATCGCAATCGTAAAAATGTGAGTTTAAGAGAATTGATTGAGTCAGGGTTGTCTGAAACCAAAAAAATGGCCCTACCTTCTTTTATTGGTCGGGATATTTTTGGAGAACCAGTCAGTTATGATGTGGCGAGTATGCCTCATATGCTCATGGCGGGCGCTACAGGTGCGGGTAAATCGGTGGGTATCAATTGTTTGGTACTTTCTATTTTATTCACGCGTAGTCCTGATGAATGTAAATTGGTATTGGTGGATCCCAAACAGGTAGAGCTCAGTTTTTACCGTGGTATTCCCCATATGATTTCCCCAGTTGTCACGGACATGAAAAAGGTTCCTGGCATCTTGGATTGGGCCGTACGTAAAATGGAAGAGCGTTATGATTTATTGGCTCGTGTGGGCGTGAGAGATATTGCCGGATTCAACAAGCTGGGTGAAGAAAAAGTCAAAAAGAACTTGGGCATCAAAGAAGGTGACGAAGCCGTAGTTGATACCTATATGCCACGTATTGTGATTATTATTGATGAGTTGGCTGACTTGATGATGTTGAGTACCTCTTCTAAAGATGTGGAAGCAAATATCCAACGTTTGGCTCAAAAATCACGGGCCATTGGTATTCATGTGGTTTTGGCCACACAAAGACCATCTGTTGATGTAATTACAGGAGTGATCAAGGCCAACTTGCCTTGTCGTATCGCTTACATGGTGAATTCTGCAACAGATAGTCGAACGATTTTAGACCGTAAAGGTGCCGAAGCGCTCTTGGGTCGGGGTGACCTTCTTTTCAAAGATCCTTCACGTAGTGATATGCAACGTTTGCAGGGTGCTTTTGTTTCAGATGAAGAAGTGAGGCAAGTAGTGAATCACTGGAAGGCTCAAGGAGACCCTAGGTACATTGAAGATCTTGTTAACTCTCACCGAGTGTTGGAAGACAATGCCAATAAAGATGAACTTTATGACAAGGCGGTTAAATTAGTTTTGGAGAGTCGTCGTGGTAGTACAACATTCTTGCAACGCTTATTGGGAGTGGGTTATACTCGGGCCAGTCGTTTGATTGAAATGATGGAATCTGAAGGTCTACTTGGACCTCACCGTGGATCTGTTTCTAGGGAAATCATGTGTACTTGGGAAGAATATCAAGCTCAACTGAACTCTCTTGAAGAGGAAAGTGAAGAAGAGGATGAAGAAGATGTTTCTGAAGAATCAGAAAATGATACGGATGACATAGAAGACGAATTGAGTGAAGAATTAGAAGAAGAGGAGACACTATAAATCTTCCCAATTGGATCACCTCATTTAGATTAGTACTCTCAGTAATTATTTTCTATTTGATTGTGGTGGGAGATACGCTGCTACTTGATATTGCCGTACTTTTGTTGATATTGGCAGGAGTCAGTGATTTTTTTGACGGTTATTTGGCCAGAAAATATAAACTTGTCACAGCTTTTGGAAGAATTGCCGATCCTTTTGCCGATAAATTTTTAGTTCTAGGTTGTTTTTTATTCCTTATGCAGCGCAACGCAGCGGGTCCCCATCAAGATTTTTACCAATGTCAATTAGGGGCCACGGCCGTTTTTTTGATCATGGCTAGAGAATTTTTGGTCAGCAGTATTAGGGGATATATGGAAAGTCAAGGTGTGGCTTTTGGAGCAGCCTTTATGGGCAAGTTCAAAGCCACATGGCAATTTTGTGCGATTGGAGTCTTCTTGCTCTATATGGCTCATGGAGGCCAAATAAATGCTGAAAAAAACCTGTGGCAGCTTCATTTGCCATGGCTGCATTATGTAGGCAAGTTTGCGACGTGGAGCACGGTGCTAGTTACCTTGTTATCAGCATGGCCTTATCTCAAGAAGGTCTCTGGAAAATTTGACAAATAACAGGAGTTTAGTCATATAATGTTAAAGTTCGAAACGAATCAATCACATACGAAGGTTATCAATGGCAGCACCTAAAAAAACTAAAAAGAAAAACAAAAAGAAAAGTTCTTCTGTTAAGGGAGTTGGCAGTAAAACTGGTTCAATGTCGACAACCTTAGTGAAGAGAAAGTCGAAAAAAAGCGCGGAGATTCGATCCAAAACACCTGTTGATCATACCATTCACGCGGTTGTTCCTCAGCGTAAGGGGTTGGGGATGGCGGCCAAAATGACTTTCTTTATTGTTATTTTACTGGGTCTGATCATTACAGTGACGGTTACTATTGATTTCAAAAGAGTGATGAAAAATTATGTTGAAGGCTTAGATGCTCAAGGTGTTCGTTTATGTGAAGCCTTATTGGTTGAGAGAAGATTTCTTGATGTCACCGAAGGTGACATTGGTTTATTAAATTTGCTTGATCACATGTTAAACACCTACAGCACATTCACTGACAACGAGTTTCAAGAACTGACAGAATTGCGTAAAAAAAACAAAGACAAAGTACTCAATGCTGGCAAGATGATTGAGCAATTCAAAACAAATGAGGTTATTCAAATTTTGTATTCTCAAGGAGAAGAAACCGTCTATGGCGGTGGTTCTGGCGGCTCTATGACAAAATCGTTTCAAGAGTCGATCGATCATCTTCAGCATAGTGGTGTGATTGTGTTTGATGGAGTTTGGTCTCAAGGCGGTGTTGAGACTGTTGTTAGATCTTATGAGCTCAGTCGCCAGGGTTTTAATATTCAGGTAATTATCAGCAGTGAAAAAATTAAAGAGTTGGAATCAGGCATGCGTAATATGTCGATATTGATTGCTGTTATTTCAATCGCTGTTGGTGTTTTGGGAGTGAGTATTTTGGCTCATCAAATCACCAAACCCATTAATCAGTTGGCTGAAGATATGTTGATTGTGGCCCGAGGTAAGTTGGGTCATCTTTCTCGGGTGACTAGTACAGATGAAGTAGGGGTGTTGGCCAAAACTTTTAATCTAATGAGTAAAGATTTGGACATTTCTCACGAGGCCGAATTACAAAAGATCGAACAAGACCGTGATTTGGAATTGGCAAAAAATGTTCAAATATCGTTGGTGCCTACTAAAATTCCTTCTTTAGATAATTTTTCTATCGCTCCTTTTTATCGTTCTGCCAAAGAAGTGGGCGGGGATTATTACGATATTGTGGAAATGGATGCCGAACATACCGCTCTTTTTGTGGCTGACGTCTCAGGTAAAGGTGTTCAAGGTGCGATGATCATGGCCATGACAAGGGGTATTGCTCATAGTGAAACCAAGGCCTGTACTAATTTTAGTCCTTCCTGGATTTTGAGTCAGGTCAATAGAAACCTAGCTCGTGACCTTAAACCCGGTTCTTTTGTGACAGCGATGTGCTTGATTATTAATAAAAGAACGGGTATTTGTAAATTAGCTTCTGCGGGTCATAATCCTTTGGTTATTGTTAGGCATAAGTCAAAAACATGGGAAAATTTTAATCCAACAGGTATTGCTCTCGGTTTTGACAAAGGTCCTCTTTTTAACCGAACGATCAAAGATGAGGAGCTTACATTGAACTTGGGGGACCGTGTGGTGCTTTATACGGATGGTGTTGTTGAAGCGATGAGCGAAGACAAAGAGGAGTACGGAATGCAGCGTTTTAAGGAATTTTGCGTAAAATATGCCGGTTTGAAGTCTTCAGTGTTCGTGACCCAGCTCATTAATGAGCTTGATCGACATAAAGGAGGAGCTTCCCAACACGATGATATTACCGTCATTGCCTTGAGAAAGTTGAGATAATCAATAAAATGCGTTCTATGTCAAAAGATACTTTTAATATTTCAAAAAAAATGGTTATCCCAAATGATACGTCCTATCTCAGTAAGGTGCGAAAATTTATTAAAGAAGTTGTAGCATTGTCACCTATGGAGGCCACGGAACATATGAGGGTTGTTTTGGCGGTAGATGAGGCTTTGAGTAATGTGATTGAACATGCCTACAAGTGTTCTTCGCCTGACAACACCATTGAGCTGAAGTTTGTGGGGACAGATAAATACTTATCTGCCGTGATCACAGATCAGGGGAATTCATTTAATCCTTCAAGTATTCCGGATGTTAATATGGAAGACCATGTTAGAAATCGGCGCAAAGGGGGATTGGGAATATTTATGATTCGTCAAATAATGGATGAAATTGAATATAAATTTAAAGACGGAGAGTACAATGTTTTACGTCTCGTTAAATATTATGAGGAGAGAAACTAATGTCTGACATGACAATTGAGATTAACGCGTTAAGCGACAGTATTGAAATCATTAAGGTTGAAGGTTATCTTGATGCACACACTTTCGAACAGTTGGATAACTGTATGTTGGATCTTTTCTCAAAAGGTAAAGTTCGGTTGGTGGTGGATTTAGCGGATGTGGATTATATTTCAAGTGCCGGAGCAGGTGTGTTTATTGGAAACATAGGCAGAGCACAAGATTCAGGTGGCAACATTGTTTTACTTAATCCTTCTGAAAATGTGAAAGAGGTGTTTGAGTTGCTGGGTTTGACACAGATTTTTACTTTGGTGAGCACTAAAAGTGAGGCGTTAAACCAATTTAATTAATTTTAATGTATAAATATAAATAGGAGGTGTTCTTTGAAATGTATTTTTTCTATTGTAATAATTTGTAGCGCATCTTTGTTGATTTCAGTTTATGCTCAAGAAAATAAAGAATTAGAAATTAAAAAAGAAGAAACCACATTTCCTCATCAAGTTTTTACGATGGAGGGGTCCAAACCAATGGGTAAGTTGGTTTTAGAAGAGGTTCAGATCCAAACCGTTTACGGGAAATTGAATGTCCCACTTTCAGAAATTATCAGAATAATTCCCGGCTTAAAAAATCATGGAGATTATTTGAAGGGCGTAGATCAACTATTAGCAGATTTGTCTCATAGTAATTTTAAAAAAAGAGAACAAGCTCAAGATGCTTTGTCATCGATGGGTCCAAAAATCAAAGGCCTTTTGTTAAAACGTCTTGAAAAAGAACAAGACGAACAGGTAGATGCCGAGTTAGAAGCGCGTATCAAAATTCTGCTAGAAGATGTGGATGAGATTGAAGAGAATGACGAAGGTTTTTCTTCTAAGGGTGTGTTGATACAGGATGACCAGATAGTTACTACGAGTTTTGTGATTAAAGGAACATTGTCTCTCAATTCTTTTAAATTTAACACCAAGTATGGCATGATGAATTTTTCTTTAAAAGATGTGAAAAATATTGTGTTGAAGAAAAAAGAATTGCCAACTGTAATTTATAAAACAGTGGAAGTTTTAGGTACTGATTTTCATAAAAAGAATATCAAGAATACAGGCATTCGTCTTAAAACAGGGAATGTGTTGACTATAACAGCATCAGGAGAAATCGAATTAACTCCATGGGGCCGTGATAAAAAATCAGGCCCCGAGGGCAATGCCTCTGTAGGTAACGTCAGTGGCAGCAAATTCCCTCATGGTTTGTTGGTTTGTCAGATAGGAAATGGTTCTTATATGAAAGTAGCGAAAAAATTAAAGTACACAGTCAAAGAGTCAGGTCAACTTAAATTAGGTATGGTAATGGATTCTAGCTATACCCGTGGAAATTACCAATTTCCAGGAAATTATAAAGTTAAAGTAAAAGTGGATTTAAAATGAGAGGCAGCATGATGAGATATGTGTTTGTTTGTTGTTTGTTTGTTGTGATAGGGCTAGGGCTATTTGCCCAAGAAGATAAAAAACAAGCTGATAAGGTAAAAAAACCATTATCTCATCAACTTAGAATGATTGATGGCTCATCTATCAATGGCGTGCTCAAAAATAAAGAAATTTCTATCAAAACACGCTTTGGAACGTTGGTGGTTCCTGTGAGTGATGTGGTGTCGATCGTTCCTGGATTAAAAAGTCACCCTCACATTAAAAAAGAGATAGAAGAATTAGTGGCGAAATTATCTCATATAGATAAAAAAATACAAATCCAAGCCTTTGCCCAACTTGGTCAAAAAAGTCCCAAACATTTAAATTTACTTAAAAAATCATTGGAAAAATGTGACAAACAAAAACAAAAAAAGGCCATACAAAAAATCAATGAAATTATTGAGAATTACGAAAACTTTTTAGATGATCTAGGTGACAAAGAAAGAGCCTCATATCTTTTTATTGAAGAAGATAGAATGGTCAGTAAAACATTTGAAATCATAGGTAAAGTGATGCACACTTCGTTCGGTTTGAAAAGCCAGTACGGTGATCTAGAGATTAAATTAACGGATCTCAAAAAGCTTGTGACTTCAGATGATGACCATGGTCGCCAAGCAATTAAAAAAAATATCACTGTGGCAGCCGAAGACAATCAATTTCGTTATAAAGAAACAGGTATCTCGGTGAAGGTGGGTGACCGTATCAAGATCTCAGCGTCAGGAAGTATTCAAATTCCTAATTGGGGTTATTCAACGGGGCCAGAGGGAAATGCTAACAATATGGGCATGACGAATGGCTTCTCTAATGGTACTTTGGTTGCTCGAGTGGGTAAAGAAGGTAATATAAAAATTGGTCGTGATGGTAGCTTTGTTGTTAAAAAGTCAGGTAAATTGACATTGGCCGTGATGATGAACCCACGCTTTCTTGGTAATGGTACCCAAGGTAGTTACAGTGTTCAGGTTAAAGTGAGACCCGAGGATGCCGAATGATTAAATGAATAAAAGTTTGTTGCTCATAGGATACTTCCTTTTATTGTTTTTTTAAATACCGGCTCAGCTGACGAAACCAAAATACAAGAAATATTAAAAAAATATTCACGGCTGAAACGGCGGTAGCTGTTAACACTTATTTTGATCCATCCGTTTTCAAACATATTTCCAAAAAAAAATTGAGAGATGTACGCAAGCATTATAAGGATAGCTTGGGTGCTTACAATTATGCCACCAAAGATAAGATGGTAACCACTTATATATTATCTTTTGAAAAGGGCACAACTTCTTGTTCAATAGTCTTAAATGATAAAAACTTAATTTCGGGCCGATGGTTTGGTCAACCAATTTTTTCTTCAGAAATAAACGAAAGTAAAGAGGAGCGAAGTGGCTGCAGGTTTCCTGTTTTGTTTCCCCAACTTGATATGTGATATAAACAAGATAAAATCTATCATATGAATAAGTTAAAAATTACAATCTACATTTTTGGTGATTTGCAAGTAAAACCTGAACAGTATTTGCGACTAAAACCTTAACACTGGGTCCAAAAAATAACGCCCGTAGGCGGCGTTGTCAATCATAAAATACTTTCTTCGCTAATCTTTAGCTTTAAG
>Ga0316192_10000036_pt1 | contig 72256 bp, 54 predicted proteins | sample MerIslwburrow_MG_FD_204931 | JGI IMG/M metagenome (GOLD analysis project Ga0316192, IMG submission 204931) | Coastal sediment microbial communities from Maine, United States - Merrow Island worm burrow | ecosystem: Environmental > Aquatic > Marine > Coastal > Sediment | place: USA: Maine...
CGTTGGTGACTTCATGGGCAACAATCATGTGATGCTTTGTGTCGACGGCAGTCTGTACGTTATAACCCACCACACCGGCACCCCGACTCTTCATTGAGCGCGCATCGGGATCGGTCAGTGAGATCTGCTGGCCCGGTGTTTTAAGCATCCGGGCTTCGACTTTTTTTAAGTGCGACATCTCCTGCTTTAGTGATGCGATCTTGTCTTCCAGGCTCCGCGTCTTATCCTCAGCCGGCTCCTGCCGGTCCGCATCAGCCAGTTGCTGCAGGTAGTGTTCGATCGTTGCATCCGCTTCGGCTATACGTCGTTTCATCTTGGCCCGGGTGAAGTTGCGGTCGCGGTTGTTGACCGCCTTGAACTTGCTGCCGTCAATGGCCACGAAGGCGTTGGCGAACAGGTTGAGGTTACGACACAGAATGACGAACTGGCGACAGACCAGGCGAATGGGCACGCCATTGTCCTTGCGAAAGTCTGCGATGGTCTTGAAGTCTGGTGCCAGTCGTCCAGTCAGCCACATCAGTTCTACATTGCGTTGCGCTTCGCTTTCCAGTCGGCGACTCGAATGCACCCGGTTGAGATAACCGTAGACAAATAGCTTGAGCATGGTGGTCGGATGATAGGCCGGACGGCCTGTCTCGTTCGGTTGAGTCTTGAACCCCATGCCAGACAAATCCAGTTCATCGATGAAGACATCGATCACGCGACATGCGCTGTCTTCTGCAACATATCATCTAAGCGTTCGGGGAATAAGGTGGCTTGAAAGCGATCCTCGCCTTGAATAAATCCACTCATCCTGTGAGTCCTTCAGCGGGTGAGTGTGATTATATCGTGAGTGGAGTTTTCACACACCCTCGGCCGGAACTTGCTATACGCCACCACCTGAGTCGAGGTGCTGGTACTGACCACTAAGCGGTCATACGCCGGGCGTGATTTTAAGGGAAATGAAATGGCGGTATCGGCCAATAGCGACCCCTGAGTATATTTACCCCGACCTCATTGTTGAACCCAAATTTAAAGTAAAACCCGAGGGTTGCCGTTACTGAACTGCCCAACAGGCGCTTCATCGGTGAACCCGGGTCAATATAAAGACCATCAGCCGTGAGATAACTGTTCTCCGTATCACCGCACCAATGTGTGAGCTGTCCCTAGCAAGTCCCGCCTTATGGCTCAGGTGAATACTGCTATGTGTTGTAGGGTGAGGGCTAATTGTGGCTGTCTTGCTTTGTTCTCTTATGACTCATCAATCTTGCTGATAGCGTTTTTGTGAGCGTCGATGAGTGCTTCCTCGATTTGCACTAACAACTGGAAATAGGGCAAAAAATTTTGCGAAAACCGTTTATTGTCGACTGCTGTATCAAGCGCCGTGGCTGTTGCTGCCATGTTCATATTTGAGGTAATAAACCCGTATGACATTGTGCGGTAAACATCAATCATTGAATACAGCTGTGAAAGCTCGATCAACATTTCATAATCAACGAAATGACTCAGGCCTGTCGAACCCAAAGTTTGCCAGGCCGATGATCGGATTTGCACACCAGGAATAAACATATCTCCATCCGGGCCATCCTCCTCTCCAGACTCAATGCCCTCTACAGCGAGGGTATTGTTCGGGAGGATGAACTCAAGCAATTTGAGGTTGCTTTCAAGCTCAGCCCGGACATTGGCTACCGCAATGCCGGCGCGTTCGGTATTGTTTTGCTTTTCCTGCCACTCGGACACTCCAAGCGCTAACAAGACACCCAGCACGATGGAAAACACTTCCAGTCCAATCTGACCCAGTGTTCTCGATTTTCTCTGGCTGGGTTTGGCCTTGGTTTTATTTTCTTGTTGTTGCTCGTTCATCTCAACACCTGGTTACGGTCGGGGCACCACTGCATTTCAGCAAGTATACTATCAACAAACCCAACACCAACACACAAGAGCAAGAGTACAATAAACACTCATTTCCAAGAACCCTTTCGTCGCTGACGATCGTTGCCACACCGGCTTTCCAGTCATTTCACAATAGACCGCTGTTGGCCGACAGTTGCTATAGGTTACAGCCGGCGCTGAGCGACCGGTTCGGAGCAGTAAGCTGCCATTCTCCAAGCGAGATTTTCTACAGTACGACGTGCCGGAGTCGGCCAACAGAAGATATTGGTTAAGCACACTTCCGGCTACGTTAAACGCACAGTGATTGAACTCTGGATTTTTGAATTAAATGTGTCTAGTCTCCCTATTACTTAACATGCCCAAGGAGTGGATAATGATGAGTAATAGATACAGTTTCATTTTCGTAACGATAATTGCCATTGCTACCATCCTGGCACCCCAACCAGCTTCCGCACAAGCTGTGGTGGACCAGGCAGATTTGACTGGCAGCATCAACTGGGCGATTAACGGCAGCTCCGACATTGGACAGGTCTTTACGGCCGGCATCGCGGGGCAACTCTCAGGTATTGAGCTCGCGGTGGGACGTTGCTCGAGCCCGACCGATCCCATGATTCTCGAGATCCTGACCACCAGCGGGGGAGTGCCGCTACCAGCCCCGGTTTTGGCCTCGGTTGAGATTCCCAACGGTTCAATCCCTGTGAGCGCACCGCCCACAGACCTGGTGTTGGGTTCGATCACGGGAACTTACGTCGATCTCACCGGCTTCAGGGTCACGGTGCAAGCTGGCATTCAGTATGCTTACCGCCTGAGCACCGCCGGGGGCAACTGCTACGCAGTCCGTGGTGACACTGCCGCAAACTATCCGGGTGGACAGCGATTTACGCACTGGACTCTGCAGACAAGCGACCTCGTCTTCAAGACATTCAACCTCCCCGATGCCATTTTTATGGATGGATTCGAGTCAGATTCCTAGCTCGACATTTGGGACTAGTTGATGTTCGATTTTGTACAGGGGTGCCAATGGGCCGCTTCACGCCCTGAGGTAGTTTATCGACAGATGTGAGGCCTCTATTTCCAATCAACTTCAATTTCAAGGCCAGCCAGTTCGGTTGTCGTGAGCATGGTTAATCGATTTTTTGTCCTGTAATTGAATAGACAAGAGGCACATCGTTACCCTGATGAGTGATGTAGTATCGTCCGGGCTCGCGCTCCGTCATGCCTTTAAAACACTGGTATGGACTGTACGAAAATTCATTAACGCGCCTAATTGCGATTCCAGCGCCCACCAGGGCATTCAATACCCTGCTCATTGGATGGGACCAAACTGCCACTTGAGTTTTTAAGTCGCCACTGTTTTCTGTATAAGATTCTTCTTCCTCAACATCAGGCTCCTCACTACCAAAATAGGCATAGCCTGCCAAAAGGTCGTAAATCGGGTGGAAGTCCGCCATGTAGAAGGTTCCGCCCATAGTGAGGTTTGACGACACAATCTCCGCCCACCTGTCCAGATTGGGCAGCCAGCAGATGGCCCCGTAAGAAGTGAATACGATGTCGAACGGGTCAGCATCGCCGCGCAAGTAGCTGTAGACGTCGGCACACTCAAATTTTGCGTTGAGTTGGGTCTTCTCATTAAGCTGCCGTGCTTTTTCTATCGCAACAGGAGATATATCGACTCCGGTACACTCCGCGCCAAGCCTGGTCCAGGAAAGTGTGTCCAGGCCGAAATGACACTGCAGATGCAACAGCCTGCGACCGTTCACCTGGTTAAGTTCAGCAAGTTCGATCTCGCGTAGGGATGTATTGCCGGAAAGGAAACCATCAACATCGTAAAACCTGGATTCGAAGTGCATCTCAGCGCGCTGATCCCACGACTCACGATTCATTTCAAAGTAATCCATTTTCACTCTCAGGGAAAGGTATGGTGCGCAGTATAAAGAACCTATCAGAGCTTGGCGGAAATTAATACAGTATCCAAGCCACTTGGTTCTCCTACGGGCCGCAAGCAGAACTCCGAATTGCCGATCCGTTTACTCTGCCCCATTTCTGCTTCAAGCAAGTGCGGCATTCACAATGTCGCGGGCTTCAGCCTGAATCTGCCTGAGATGTTCTTCACCTTTGAAGCTTTCAGCATAGATTTTATAGACGTCTTCGGTTCCGGACGGACGCGCGGCAAACCAGCCGTTTTCAGTGCAGACTTTAAGACCTCCAATAGCCGCACCGTTGGCGGGTGCGTGTGTCAACTTGGCGGTAATCACTTCGCCCGCCATTGTTTCAACCGTCACCTGTTCCGCTGATAGGGCGGCCAGCCTGGCCTTTTCTTCGCGGTTGGCCGGGGCATCGACACGTTCATAGACCGGGTTACCAAACCGGGTCACGAGATCCTGGTAGTGCTCGCCGGGATCCTTGCCGGTGACGGCGAGAATTTCACAGGCCAGCAGGCAAAGAATGATGCCATCTTTATCGGTAGTCCAAACGGTGCCGTCCTTGCGCAGGAACGAGGCACCAGCGGATTCTTCACCACCAAAACCGTAGGAGCCGTCAACCAGTCCGTTTACAAACCACTTGAACCCAACCGGCACTTCTTGCAAGTCGCGGCCAAGGTCAGCAGCGACGCGATCGATCATGGATGAGCTGACCAGTGTTTTACCGATAGCTGCATCTGCTCTCCAGCCTTTGCGGTTACTGTAGAGATAGTTGACCGCGACTGCGAGGTAATGATTCGGGTTCATCAGGCCGCATGACTTTGTCACGATACCGTGGCGGTCATAATCGGGATCATTACCGAAAGCGATGTCGAAATCATCCTTCAGAGCTACGAGGCTGGCCATTGCATAAGGTGAAGAGCAATCCATGCGAACCTTGCCATCGTGATCAACCGTCATGAAGCTGAAGGTGTAGTCGACGGTATTGTTGCGGATGGTCAGATCCAGCCCGTATTTCTCGGCAATAGGCTGCCAGTAGCGCAGACCGGAACCACCCATTGCATCGGCGCAGATTTTAAGCCCCGCATTTTTGATGGCTTCCATGTCGATCACGTTAGCGAGGTCTTCAACATACGGGGTGATGAAGTCGTAGCCCACAGTCGTATCGGCTTCCAGTGCCTCGGGATAGTAGAGGCCCTTGGCTTCTTCATTTTTCCCCGCCAGCAATTGGTTGGCGCGGTCAGCAATCCAACCGGTGGCATCACTGTCGGCTGGTCCGCCGTTCGGCGGGTTATATTTGAAACCTCCGTTATCAGGCGGGTTGTGCGAGGGTGTTATTACAACACCATCAGCAAGCCTTTCGGTCCTTCCTTTATTGTATGAAAGGATGGCATGTGAGATGACCGGCGTGGGCGTGTAGCCACCATCCTGGTCAATCATCACGGTTATTCCATTGGCCGCAAAAACCTGTAGAGCTGTCTTTTCGGCAGGGATGGAAAGGGCGTGTGTATCCTTACCCATAAACAGCGGCCCCGTGATGCCCTCCCCTGCGCGGTATTCGCAGATTGCCTGGGCAATCGCAATGATGTGGTCTTCATTAAAGCTGTTTTTCAGGGATGTGCCGCGATGGCCAGAGGTTCCGAAAGCGACTTTTTCGTCAGGGTTTAAGACATCCGGGGTTGATTGGTAATAGCAACTGATCAGTTCGGCGACATCGATCAGGTTTTCCTTTGCAACGGGTCTACCCGCGTCGGGATGAATGGCCATGATTTTCTTCCTGTAAAAGTTGTCTTGGTATCGTGATTCTTGATGGAGCAGCACGGTATATTAACACGGCCCCCATAGGTGAAACTGGTCATTTTACCGGTGCTATTGCTGCAGTCTTGCTACAATCGCCCAATTATTCACACCATCGAAGCGAGCACCTACTATGAACCAACTCGAAAAACTTCAGCAATTTACCACCCTGGTCGCCGACACGGGTGATATCGAATCGATGAGACGCTATCAACCCGAAGATGCGACGACCAACCCGTCGTTATTATTGAAGGCCGTCGGCCTGCCGCACTATGAAACGCAATTGCAGCAGGCACGGAAATATGCCGAATCCCGGGGCGGTGATTCACAAACCCAGTTGGATAATGCCACCGATAAACTGGCAGTGCTGATTGGACAGGAAATCCTGAACATCGTACCCGGACGTGTTTCCACCGAGGTCGATGCCAGGCTTTCATTTGATCGACAAGCGAGCATCGCACGTGCCAGAAAATTGATCGACCTGTATGAACAGAACGGTATCGGGCGTGACCGGATCCTGATCAAGCTGGCCTCGACCTGGGAAGGTATCCAGGCGGCTGCCGAGCTGGAACAAGACGGTATCAACTGTAACCTGACCCTGTTATTCAGTTTCGCGCAGGCCCAGGCTTGCGCCGACGCCGGTGTATTTTTGATCTCCCCCTTTGTCGGCCGGATCTTTGACTGGTATAAAAAGTTCGATGGTGTGGATGCCTACGCGCCGGCAGAGGACCCCGGCGTGCGTTCGGTGCAGCGTATTTATGCCTATTACAAAACGCATGGCTTCAAAACCGTTGTGATGGGTGCCAGCTTTCGCAATAGCGACCAGATACGCCAACTGGCGGGTTGTGACCGCCTGACCATCAGCCCAGGGCTGATGCAGGAACTGGCAGAAAGTTCTGAGCCACTGGAAAGAATTCTAAACCCTGAATCCATTTCATCACCGGATGCCAAAATACGTCTGAGTGAATCAGCCTTCCGCTGGGGACACAATGAGGATGCGATGGCGACCGAAAAACTGGCCGAAGGGATACGTTCGTTCTCTGTGGACCAGGTGAAGCTTGAGGGTGTTTTAAAAGCCTGAAGGAAACCTGGGGACAGAGTTAAGTACCAAAACAAACTGGCAGATACAGTTCTTCCGCCCAACCTTGATGATAAGCAAAACCATTTTCAGGAAGCGCAACCCGAATCACCGGATCCTCCACCAGCCGTTGAAGAACCTAGTTTATTAAACGAAGAATGCGCGTTATCCTCAAACGCCTGCTATCCTTAAAGCTGAAGCGCTGAAAGGTATTTATGAACCTAATATGAGAAACAAACCACATCCATTGCAATTTTTCAGCTCCCTGGTGATTGATTACATTCGCTGGTCCCAGTTGGCCCCGATGATTACGATGTGGTTTTTTGCCGCACTGATGGTTTTTATGCTGTACTTTGTAAATCATCAGGATGAAACCGTGACTGGTGCCGCAGCGGTAGTCAGTTGGGTAGCAGAACTGCCCGTGGTTGGCCCTTCATTCATTGAGTGGATGGAAAAACGCGAAACTGATGAAGGCGCGCTTCATTTTGGTGGCGACGATTTCAAAGTGGTGGCCATGAAAATCTGGGTTCTTCTGTCGTTGGCCATGATGGTGACCGGTTGGGTGGCAAACCTGATTTTCGGCCCGTTTCAACCCTTGACGCTTAAACGTAAGCTGGGTTTTGCCGGTCTGGGTAGCCTGGCATTTATAGCTGGTTTTTTTGGTGTCTATCTCCTCAGTCCCGGGCTATTTAACGCAACACCGACTCAATTGACGCTGAATTCTGTCGGTATTGCCTTACTTTTGTTCCTGGTCAGCGTCTGGTGTTTATCGATTTCTCACATGCTGGGCTTATTTGGCCGCTCGCTGGGTGATGCCCAAATCAGCAAAACCTCGCCGGAAGATGAGCTGAGGATAAACACCCACTAGCCATCAGACTGGAGCGGATCCGTAGGGTGCGTTACTTGTAACGCACCGTAGGTATTTGATCCGGGAGCACGCGTGGGCAGCGAGTTACCCACCCTACACACAGTCGCGCCACACATGGCACAGGCTGGCTTCTCGACGGGTTCCCCGTCTCACCGTCGCTTCAATAGACAACGGTTTGAATCGCCCTCGTGGGAATCCTCCATTCTGCTTCCTGGTCGCCCACATAAAAGCTGAAATCGATGTCCTTATCTCCGGTATTCAATATGACGGTGACATGGGTGCCATCGGGATTAACAAACGAAGTCGCCAAGAGAAAACTCTGACTGACAGTCGTGCTTACCCGTTTTGCACCCGGTTCAATAAAACGGGAAAAATGCCCCATGTAATAGTAGGTCGGTGTGTAAATCAGCTCACCTGTACGGGTATCGGCATGTACGGGTGCGAAACAGAAATTGCCAACATGATTTGGGCCGCCGTTCTCATCGAGCAATATATTCCAGTCGGTCCAACCCACAACACCGACATTAAAATCATTGATCATATCGGTGGCATAGCGCTCTGCATTTGGCCAGTACTGGTAACGGTTCGCGTCAAATTTTTCTATCGTACCCTCGGTGAACAGGATCGGTTTGTCGGGGTAAGAGGCGTAAACATTTTGCAGGTTGTTATAGCCCGGCTTACTACCGGTCCAGACCTCATACCAGTGGTAACCGATACCCCATGCATACTTTGCAGCTTCCGGATCACCAAAAATGGTATTGGCCCGGTTGCCAATCAAATCGCGATTGTGATCCCAGACGATGATGTTTTTGTCACCCAGCCCTTCCCTCTCCATCGTTGGGCCCAGGTAATTCTTTAAAAAATCCCGTTCCTCTTCAGCACTGTAAATGGAGGACTCCCAGATTTGGGTTGCCATGGGTTCGTTCTGTATGGTGATGCCCCAGATAGGAATACCCTCTTTTTCATAGGCCTTGATAAAGCGGGTGTAATAGTTGGCCCATGAATCATAGAATTCGGGAAGAAGCTTTCCGCCATGGAGCATGTTGTTTGTGTCTTTCATAAACGCGGGAGGGCTCCATGGACTGGCGTACATCAATAACTCACCTCCTGCGGCTTCAATGGCACGTTTGATCAGTGGAATGCGGTACTTCCTGTCATGCTCAATAGAAAACGTTTCCAGTTCAGCATCACCTTCATCAATGTAGGTGTAGCTGCCACTGCCAAAATCCGCACTGTGTATGGTGGTGCGTGCCAGTGTGTACCTGAGCCCGGTATCACCGTAGTACGCTTGCAGGAATGCTTCCTGCTTTGCGGCTGAAAGTGTCGCAAAAACCTCGGCACTCGCATCGGTAATGGCCCCGCCAAAACCAAGCATGGTCTGAAATGTAACCGACGGATTCACAAAGATGGAGATTTCATTTTCTGTGGGCTGAGACCCTTTGCGCAACGACTGTTTGCCGGTTGTGGCCCATCGCTGATCGGTATCTTTTACCGTCGTAATGATACTTAGTTCCCGGGTTTCCATTTGCTTGTCACCAGCATCCATTGAAACTGCCAGTTCACTGCCGGCCAATAACATCAATGAGGCCAGAGACAACACCATGTATTTCTTGTTTTGCATTCGTTTTATCCTGAGTCTGAAGGCTGAACTATTCTTGAGAAAGGAATTATAACGTTGTTGCCCCCGATGGAGTTTTGCGGGTTGAAGAAAACGCGCAACCCGCAGCGTCATGCGTTTCGATGCCTTTAAGCAATGCGCAAATTTGATTCTTTCGGTTTGAGGTAACCGGTTATTACCCTTACCTGGGCAGCCAACCCCTTTCAGTCTCGCAGCCATGAGTTATTCAGGGCCTTTTCTGCAAGAACAGGGTCGAGATGAGGCTTGATCAATATTTCAAATGCACCCTGAACCTGTTCGTATTCTTCTTCGCAGTATTCGGCTCGCTCCTTCGGCAAATAGCCTTTGCTCACGATGTCGGTGAACAGCTTCGAATCGGCTCCATACGCAATGCACAATAAATTGAATCCACGCTGTGCGGGCGTGCTATGTTCGCTGGCGTAGTCCTCCACAGGGCGACACGGGCCAGATCTTTTCTCATCAGTTTTGTAGGCATACGCAGTGCCTACGACCAACCGGCGCGCCTCTACCTCGCCAAACTGAAGCATGATATAGGCTGCCACTTGATCAGCCGCGTCTTCCTCGCGCCCTAACACCGGTAATTCAAGCATGTCAAACAGGGCATGCGCGACTTCATGCAGTGACACTTCAAACAACGGACCGATCACCAGGTCGATCGGCGCAACGCCATCCAAAGTCGTTTCATCCGGCATGTTCTCCCACAAATCGTTGATATACTCGTAACAAATGGTAATCGCGGCATCCTCGTAGAAGGCATCGGGCTCTCCGTCACATTCTGCCAACGAGATTCGCAGTTTTTCGGGAAGCCGGATCGGGCTGAGAAATTCCTGCAACCTCTCAAGCGCAGCTCTTTGCTTCAGTTCCACGTAAATTTTCTGATGAACGGGGTTCTTTGGAGGTACGTAGCGAACGCTAACGCGGTCGGGCTTCGAAGCGGCAAATGCTGTCATTGAGAGAGCGCTAACGAGGATCGTGCCGGAAACCACTAAGGCCAAGACGTTTTTCATCATCGTATCCTTCAGGCAAACAACACCAATGCTACCATAGGCCATCAATTCCTCAATAACCGGCGTAGTATTGCTGGAGTCCGTTTCTAATTATTTGTTATGTGTGGTTCTTGCAGACTGGTAAATAATTACAGATGCCAGTGCGATCGGTATTATTGAAACAAGACCAAACGCTAAATTGCCTCCAATAAGAATCAAAACAGTTGATACTACAAATGCTGAAGTAACCAAAACCGCACCAGGCAATCTTGTTTTTCGCGGTACAAGCAAAACTCCACCCAAAATCTGTATCAGGCCAAATGCAACAATCAGGGCAGTGCTTAAACCAAAACCTTGCAAGAATTCCACCTCTTGTTGTGTTTGCATTACTTTGGCCAGGCCGGCTGCAACACTCAAAAGTGCGACTATCGCAATAATCAGAATATTCACAATTTTCATTTTGACGTCCTCTTCTGACTAATGTGGCTTACATATAACAGCTTGTTAAGTTGCTACTCGCCTTAATCGACAACCGCTCTACCCGGTGGATAGTAAGTAATTTCAAAACGTATACCATCTGGATCCTTCATAAATAACGCTTTGACTCCATTGAAGTTCTGTATTTCCGGTACGGGAAATCCAGCGTCTTTCATTTTGGCTCGAACATCCAAAACGAATTCGGGCGAAGGTGCTGAGAAGCCAATATGATTCATACCAGTTGCATACCTTTCATATTCACTTGTTCCATCCTTTGCCTGATTGAACTGTAAAAAGAAACCTTCATCGTCGGTCCACACGTCATCACGTAATTTTTTAAATCCAATTAATTCCAGCAGCTTTGAATAATACGGCATGCTTTTCTCTACTGATTTAACCAAAATTGTAACGTGATCAACTTTAAGAGCCATGCATACTCCTGTGAAATTTAACGTGTTGGTTAAGTGGCGTTGTGCAGCAGCATCCGATGGAGGTCAAAGGCCGGAACGTACTCATATGTTTTGTTATGCATCTTCTTCCGAGCTTTCAATGTACTGCGTTACACCTTCAGGGATGGTTTCCCATTTGGCCTTGGAGCCAACAAAAATATGTCTGCTCAACTCAACCTCCGGGTCACCATTCAAACAACCCAATGTCACACCATGAACCTGATCGTTAAAAACCCCACACAGGGTTGAACCACAGATTTTACAAAACTGAAGTCCGTACCCATGCTTGCCAACATAAGTTGATAATAGTTGGTGACCACTAAGCCATTCAAACTCACTTGAATCCACCAACGCATACGCGGATGCCTGTGAACTGAACGCTTTCCTGCATCTTGAGCAGTGACAGGATCTCGCATCTCTAAGCTTGCCGGAGATCCGATACTTAACTTCACCGCAGAAACACTCACCTGTAATAGCCACTTATGTTCCCCTGTTGCATGACGTTTTAGTTAAGCGGCGCTGCATCCTTGCTTGAGTGCCTTGTTCAACACCCATTGGCACAGCTTGTAATTTGGCAGCCTGATATAGCGGGTGTGCAGGCTCGCCAGATTTGTTTAATTTGAGACAATACAACCCCGGTATTTGCTCTATAACCTGCTTGGAGCGCCCTAGAAATACTCCGTCATTACCCCACGCTGCTACCACTATGCCCGCATCTTCAGCTAAAGACTTAAGCCATTTGTTATTTTCAGCGCCAACGGGGTCTTTTGATACTTTCATAACAGAAGGGTCAGTGGCCCTGAATGCAAATAAATTTGCCATACAAACACCGCCATAGCCCCATGACTTTGCAAAATTCATGCACCTGATTAAGGTTGGGTCATCGTTTGTTTCATCCGCCGTGGATGGATTGAGACCAACAAACATTACAAAAGGCTTTGAGCTATCCCATGTACGCCACAAAGCATAACGGTATTTTCTACATTCAGATAATTTAGCCGTGTTCTTCAAATCTGACTCCGTATCATATTGGCATTTTACGTTGTAGTTAAGCGGCGTTGCGGAGCAACGTCCGGTGGGGGTCTTAGGCCGAAAAAACAGGAATACGCTATGTTAGCTTTATTGGGCCTGCGTGACGAAGATTCTCTAACCATATAACTCCCAAAACCGTGTTCGTTGGTGACACTTTTCCAATCTTGTGGTACTTTTACTCCATGACCGGTGGGTGTATAACTCTTCCATAAAATACCTTTTGACACCTCCCGACCAGGTTAACTTTTGTGGTCAATCACCCGGACAGGCAATTGGTGTTGGCGCACAGGCTTATACTTCACAAACACACAGTCAGGGAATTTTTAGGGAGACTATTGGGTGATCAAATTCAAACAGTTCGGAAAACTTGGCCGGATAGCCAGCATCGCGTTACTAACAGCCTCGTCAAATATTGCCCTCGCACAAGATGATAATGATCAGGATGTAAGCAACAACGGAGACTGGGAGTTTGCGTTGTCCCCCCTGTTTCTATGGGGCATGGGTATCAATGGTGATGCTACGATGGGTGACAAAACCTTACCTTTGAACATTGAATTTGGCGATATATGGTCAAACCTGGAGGCCGTGTTTACATTGCATTTCGAAGCCCGTAAGGATAAATGGACAATATTCAGTGAAATCCAGTACGTGAAACTGAATCCCGATGTCACCGCCTCACTGGGACCTGTTGCCGTCAATGCTGACATTGAATTTAAGGACACCATGATCGAGCTGGGTGGCGCTTACGCTTTTCGGGAAACCCGAAGCACACGCTGGGAAGTGCTCGGCGGTATCCGTTACACCGATCAGGATGTCGATGTTAATACGACACTGACATTGCCCCCACCTGTCAATGAGCAGAACATAAAGATTGATGGTGGCGATAACTGGTCACATGCTTTCGTGGGAACACGTTTCTTTGGCAAAATGAGCGATGAGTGGACTTTCATCGCCCGTACAGACGTAGGATATGGCGGTTCAGACAACAAAGCATTTAACGCCGTTGCCATGTTTGACTATCGATTCAAGAACTGGGGCTCAGCCTTTTTTGGATACCGTTACCTCAAATATGACTACGACAACGACAACGCCGAAGATACCTACGCCTTCGATGCATATCAATCCGGTCCACTGGCAGGGTTGACGATTCATTGGTAAAGACAGGAAACCCATCACTTCGGGCAAAAGGGGTCAGGGTAAACTGACCTCTTTATTCGTCTTTGTTTGAAGTTTCACAATTGAGGTAATGAAACATTGAACTGAATTTCCGCCAGTTGCTCAGGTGCATAGTTGATTTGCCTTAAAAAGAGCTGCCAGCGCGGGTCGTCATAGAGGTTTGAAAACAATTTTTCACCGAGTATTTCTGATAATCCGCCATCTTTGAATTCCACGGCTTTATCCAGCCACTCGAAAGCAAGGTCTATTTCACCGCGATAGGCGTGTACATAGGCAATATTGTAGGCCCAGCCCTGTCCATATTGCTCAATTAGGGCTGACAACACAGCGTCAGATTCACTATCCTGCCCCAGTTCGTGGTAGATCATTGGTAAGCCGATCTTCCCCCAAACGGATTCTTCCTGTTGCATGGACTCCAGTGCTGCACGGGGTTCACCCTTTAACAATTGGGCAATGCCGATCTTGTACATCGCACCGCTGTAGCCGGGGTTCAGTTTCAGTGCTGTCTTAAATGAATCTATCGCGTCATCCCAACGTCCGGCGGAGTTATATCGTACCCCAAGATTTGAATGACCGGCTGCGCTTACCGGGTCGCGGCTTACTGTGAACTCATTAAAGGCCGTCGCCTCATCGAAGCGACCCAGTGAAGAGAACAGAAGCGCAGCGGTGCCGATTATGGAAATATTAGTTGGTTCCAACTGCATTGCACGTTGCAGATACCCGGCAGCAGCGACCAGGTCATTGTCATAAGATTTTGATATATAGCCGAGGCTGGCTAGCGCCGGCGCATAATCCGGGTTAACCGCCAGTGCGTTGTCAATTGCATCACGAGCCAGGGCGTAAGCCTCCGGAAATGGCCGTAAATCAAGACTGCCGCTATACAGATACACGGTACTTAATTCATCCCAGGCTGGGGCGTAATCCGGCTCGATTGACAGTACCTGCTTAAAAAGCGATTCCGCCTGCCCTAGTGACTCGGTACTTCTTTGGCGGCGCAGGTGACGAGCTTGCAGGAAAGACGCATACGCCTTTGGATCTATTTCATCTACCACTGGCACTTCACCCAACAAGCTGACCTTCAGTTTTGCCACCACCACCGCAGCAATCTCATCCTGTATCGCAAAAATATTGTCGAGCGAGCGATCATAGGTCTCTGACCAAAGGTGTTTGTCGGCCTTGGCCTCTATTAACTGGGCAGTGATCCTGACCTGGTTGCCTGACTTTCTAACTGAACCTTCGAGTATGTGGGCAACATTCAGCTTCTTTGCAACCGCAGGAATATCAATCTTCTCACCTTTAAAGGCAAATGCAGATGACCTCGAAGTCACGTGTAGTTCCGGCACCTTGGCCAGAAGGTTCAATAGTTCTTCGGATAAACCATCGGAAAAATATTCATTGCTCTCATCATCACTCATGTTGACAAAAGCCAATACTGCGATAGACCGGTCAGTTTGTGTTACTGCCTCCTCGGCAGCAACTCCATCGCTGTGAGTTTGACTGGTTGTGTCGGGTGTTGCGGCTTGTCTGTCTGCAGTCTGCACTATCTTGTCGTAAACAAAGTAAACCAGGGCCAGAGCCATGAATAAAGTAATCAACTGGTTCAGCTTCCTGCCAGTTTTCGGGGTAATCGTCACCGAGCGATCCACTTCGTGCTCGCGTTTGAGCCCTTCGGGTGTCAGTTCAAAGGCCCAGGCGAATATCAACGCAATTGGCAAACCCGTCGCCAACAGGACCAATACCGTTTTCATCACCCAATCCGGTGTTGTGAAGGTTTCAAGTACCAGTTGCAATACCTGCGCTACTAGCCAGGCTATCACCAGGTAGGCAATACCAACTTTAAATACGTTACGGCGTTTGAGCTCTTCAAATAATGACAAGGGCTGACTTCTCTGTGTTTGTTGTTGTTAAGGATAGATGCAAAACCTGCAAATACCAAAGACTCGTTTCCTTTGGACCCTCAAAAGCCTCAGGGACATTTCAACAATGTGATGGAAAACTATTTTAACAATGTCATGGCCGACACTAGAACTTGCTGTTATCGCTCTTCGTTGATTGATCAGACAAACAATGATGCCTGGTTCCTGGGCACCGATGGGGGCGGGATCTGGACGAGCACCAATGCGGTTGTGGGTTGGGTAAGAGTTGATGATCTGAACGCAATAAACAAACGATGTTGCCAACCTGTGGGTGCCCCCGGTTCTCAGCATTTCATTTGCCAACTGACATTTATGGTCAGTTAATCTGACTATTTTAGAGAGTTGTGGTTGGTTTCGGCTAAAGATAGTCCATATCGAATCAACCTATTATATTGATTTTATGGGCTTTTTATTAAATTACACTTGGTTGGCTCAATTTTTGCATACTTAAGGTTGAACCAGCTGAAAAATGCCAGTTCCGATGGGATGAATTGATGTGTTGACGGACTTTGAAAATAAAACCCGGAAGACAGAAAAGAATACAAAACCCGGGTTTCTATTCAGTTTAAGAGAGGAATATATTGATGTTAGTGCTTAAAACTCCGGAAGTAACTGAAAAAAGACTAGTGTTAGGGGACTATATAACCGTTCACGTGTCGGGTTTAAAAACAAGCCAGGGAAATAAAAATAACGCCAAACCAGGCGACATGCAGGTATACCGCGAAGAACTCTTCCAACGGATTCAGAAACAAAGGGGAGAAGTTGTACAACGGATTGTACAACGGGTTGAAAAACCGGCAGGAGATTTGATCGACGTGCGTCTTCGAGCAACAGGATCTACCAAAAAAGGGTGGGTACATTTTTCTGAAGTTATGAATGAAGAAGATAAAATCGTGGCCTGAAGCAGGTCGTTTCAGTAATCCATTATGCATTTCCTGCTACTCCCATAAGCACAGACACGGTAACGTTTCTGCCGGAAAGAGAAAAGGGTCGAGTCAGAACCACCAGGGTCAGGCCTGATTTTTCACAGGCGAAAATGACTCTTTTTTCGCTAAGACCAGAACGAAAAAGCGAAGACACCCTGAGGGTGCCCTCGCCTATTTTTACACCTTTTTAAAGCCAAATATTAATTCGCTGGCAATGGTAGTTTTTACCCTGACCCAAGCATCAACCACCACTAATATGGAGACCGGCGCCCGGCCGATAATCAATCACCAGGCCGGGACCACTGTATCCATAACGCATACGAGGTGCGACATAACCGCGTGGATGCCAATCGTAGCAATGGTGGCCATGATGTGAATGACGACGGGCATGGTGCCTATTATTCACGTAATGCCGGTTGCCATGGCGGTGGTGCTTTGAGTAATGACGCCGGTCATAGCGATCATTGCGGTGACGGTTGTAACCGTCATCATGACGAGCATTGTGATGTTGTCCGCCAGAATTGTCATAGTAGCCATCATGACCATTGCGATCGTTGCCTTTTCCAGCCAGTGCTACTGTGCTGATTGACAGCAATACACCCAGGGACAATATTCGTGTCATACGCCTCATATCGATTACTCCTATTGGTTAAACACGGCTAGAGTTTGCTACCCGGGTACTGAATAGAGACTGAATCCAGAATGAACTGGAACTGAACAGTAAGTTGATTCTCCTGGAGAAAAGACAGTATGTCAGTGAAAGCCAGGTATGGTTTTTACTCATTCACACGGCAGAAGCTTATCAACAGCAGTCCCATGGTCCATCTGCTCGCCACACCAATCGGGTACTGCTGTTTGAGACGTAATTTCCAAACCGTTTTTGTGGTTCTTGGTTCTGATTGCAATTACGTTCCCGCGGGACGTGTATCCGGACCTTGCGGGATTATTTTTCCATCCGGAAAACGATAAGCCTGGTGCCTGCGAAGCTTAATCGGATCAATGAAATTTACGCCGATGACTCTGGCACTTGAATTTGACCCTAAAACTTGTGACCCCATAGCTTGCTCTTTGAACCTCTTGCGATCACGATGCGTCTATGTAACTGCAGTGATTTTAATTACAGGCAAAGTGCCAAGGAACATGACATGTTAAACAGGAAGCTCATGCTGGCGATCTCGGTCGCTATACCAGTGATGATTGCTGGCTGTACCACACTGGACCCCTACACCCGGGAAGAAAAAACCAGCAACGCAGCAAAGGGTGCTGCAATCGGCGCCGCAACCGGTGTTGCGATCGGTCTGATCAGCGGCAGCAATTCCAGCGAACGTAAAAAACGTGCCCTGATCCTGGGCGGTGCCGGTGCACTCACCGGTACCGGTATCGGCTACTACATGGATCAGCAGGAAATGAAGCTGCGCCAGCAGCTCGAAGGGACCGGCGTCAGTGTCACCCGTATCGGTGACAATATTACGCTCAACATGCCGGGCAATATTACCTTCGCAGTCGACAGCGCCGATATCAGCGCGAATTTCTATGAGATTCTGGATTCCGTCGCACTGGTGCTGATCGAATTCAAAAAAACGCTGGTAGAAGTGGCCGGCCACACCGACAGCAGTGGTTCCGAACAATACAACCAGCAGCTTTCCCAGAGGCGCGCCGACAGTGTAGCCACCTATTTGCGCTCCAGGAAGGTCAATGGTGAGCGGCTCATGGTGATCGGCGCCGGTGAAGCCTACCCGGTTGCGAGCAATGCCACGCCGGAGGGCCGCCAGTTGAACCGCAGGGTGGAAATTACCATCGTACCGTTAACGGACGGTTCCTAGAAAATCTGGTGTGAAATTCTGGCACTTAACCCTGATCCCATCTATTCTTACAGCGGATGCGAACAGGCTTCGACGTTGATGGATGAAAGTCAGGAAGGTCGATAGCGCCCTGTTGAACAATCGAAAAAGGAGCTGAACGATGGGATTACTGATTACTGGTTTACTTATTTGGTCTCTGGTCCACCTAATCCCGTCACTGGCAGCGCCGCTGAAGCAGAAATTGATTACCCAACTGGGTGAAAAGGTGTACAAACTTCTGTTTGCAGTGCTGATGTTTACCGCCTTGGCCCTGATAATATTCGGCTGGCGCAGCGCAGTACCTTCATATCTCTACCAACTACCCGGATTTACCAGGCATATCGCGATGCTTCTGGTACTGATTGCATTTATCCTGTTTGGCGCTTCCAATTACCCAACCCGCATCAAACAGTTTATCCGCCACCCACAACTGACAGGTGTCATCGTTTGGGCTTTTGCCCACCTGATGCTAAATGGTGACAGTCGTTCGGTACTGTTATTTGGCGGCATGGGTCTCTGGGCAATTTTGGAAATCATCTTCATCAACCGCAGAGAAGGTGCATGGGTTAAGCAGCCTGTGCCAGGTTGGGCAAGGGAGATCAGAGGGCTTGCCATCAGCCTGGTTGTTTTCGTGGTTGTAGTGATGTTGCACCCGTATATAGCGGGTGTCTCGATTAGATAGACAAAAACCAAGCCGTTAACTAAAAGGGGAAGAGCGTTTACTCTGGCATTTCACTTTGACCCCATAACTGCTTTACTCGTATTTTTCCAGGGAGCGATTCAACTGGTTGTTCACACGCAAGAAAGTGGTCCGTTTTGAAAACTCTTTAAGCTTCAGGGCACCAATATAGGTTGCCGTACTTCGTAATGAGCCCAACAGTTCATTTACAAAATCGTTTACATCTCCCTTGAAAGGCAGGGTTACTTCACGACCCTCACTGGCACGATGCTTGGCGACACTTCCATAGTGCTTCTTCATCGCTGAACTCGAACTCATTCCATAATATTGTTTGAATTTGAGGCCGTCCTTTTCGATGAGCTCTCCTCCTGATTGCTCAAATCCCGAGAAAAATTGCCCACTCATTAGAAAATCAGCACCCCCGCAAAATGCCTTTGCCACATCACTTGGATGCTCTGCACCACCGTCTGACATGACAAGTCCAACGCCTGTAACGGGGTTGCTGATACCATGTGCAGCATCCGAACATTCAATGACCGCGCTCAATTGTGGGTAACCAACCCCTGTCATCCTGCGGGTCGTACACGCGCTTCCGCTTCCGATGCCCACTTTGACGATGTCGGCTCCACGCAGCAGGATTTCTTCAGTAATTTCATTGGTAACACAATTACCGGCGATAATCGTATGCTTGGGACACAACGCCCGTATCTTTTCGACATTTAGAATAAAACGTTCCAGGTAGGCATTTGGTACATCAAGGACGATGAAATTGAATTGATCACCCAATCCCGCATCAAGGACGTCATTTAATTTCTCAAAATCCTCATCCCGAATCCCCAGTGAATACGCGACATAGTCGGCATGACCAAAGTCGGCAAAAAATGCTTTCAATTCCGTCACAGAATAGTGCTTGTGCAAGGCAGTAATCATTTTGTGCCTGGCCAGCGCGTGAGCCATCTCAAAAGTGCCGCTTGTATCCATATTGGCCGCAACGATAGGTATTCCGGTCCAGTCACGGCCGCTATGAATGAATGTAAAACTGCGTTCCAGGTCTACGTTCTTACGGCTTGTTAAAGTGCTGCGCTTGGGACGTATCAGTACATCTGCAAAATCCAGTTTTATATCGTTTTCAATTCTCATAGGACCACTCAATCGCTCATGCTCAGCGAGTATATACTAAGGAGCCTCTGATCTTTATTGCTGGCTTATATGTCGTGCTTTAACGATGTAAATCTGCAGCCAACTTTACTGTAATTTTTAAACCAGGCAGATCAGGGTGAGGTACTGTCGACGATTGACATGCAAGCCTCGATAAAGTTAGTGCGCTCTATATGATCATCAAGTTCATTGCTTGAGATATCAATAAGCTCTTTCAGCGATGTTGACTGCATGGCCTTTTTCTTAACAATGAGTCTAGCCACTGGCCCGATATAATTGGACAGTTGTACTGAAATGTATTTTAACTCTGACACGCTAAATGGGTTTGGCCTGGAGATGGCTTCTACTGATACAGGCTCATGCTGTTGGGCACCTTTCTCGTCAGATGTATCTTTAACCAATGTTTTTACACAGCTGTAAAGCATATCAAGGTGTTGATCGAACGGCCCGAAACTTGCATCTAACCAGTGTTGTGTACTGATGAAATACTCAAGGCTTTTAGAGGGTTTAACGTCCTCAAGACGGAAAGTAAGAACATTAAGGCCTTTATGAACTGCTCGCTCCACTTCACGTCGCACTTGTGGTGACGTATTGGAGTAGGATGAAAATACCAGCACCATTACATCAACACTGTTGATGGCGTCAATAATCTCTTCAGCCCAATCCTTGCTTGGAGAGATATCCCTCGGAGCTATCCAGCATTGAATATTGCCTGATTCAAGGCGACTGCAAACAGCATCCGCCTGTTCCTTGTCATTGCCAGAATAAGTGATAAAGACTTTTTTATTTATGGGGGACATTTTACTTTAGCATTTCCATCGCTTTTTCAAGGCTTCTTCGCATACGGTTAAAAGATTGGCTCAATTTTGCAATATCATCATTCCCTTTAATCTGAAATTCACCTTTGGATGATCCGCTTTTACTGATCTCATCAGCAATGACAGTTATCCGGTGAACCGGGCGGATGACAAAAATTCTCAGTAAGATATTAATAATAAAGAAAATAAGTACGAATATACTGGCCAATGAAAAAATAAAAACGTTAAAAACGTAATTTGCATTACTTAGCGGCACGGACAATGGGACAGAAACAATTTGACTGCCAACAATTTCATTAAGTTTCCAACCATAGCCATTCGTCGTTCCATACAGAGTTTTCAGCGGTTCAGGTGCTTCATCCAGTGTGCTATGACAAATTAGGCAGTCGGCATCATTAATCTGCATAGGACGTGCAAGAAAAAGAGACGGACCGGTCGGTGTATTGCGTTCACCAATAATCTCCTTTAATTCCATGTTATTACGGAACTGCTGAATAATATCGGATTCCCAATCCACAGCCCTGTTACGGGGATTGGTCGGATTTAATGCTGCCTCCTTATATATAAATTCAGGGTGGGCTTCTCTGAGCCGGTCGAAATTTTGTGTTGCCGCATATGAAGGAACAGTCTGTGGCAGAAAGGTTTGTTCCAACTGCTCTATTAGCAGTGGCTTGATTTCAGTGATGGTGTAATTTCGTATAGCCAGCGCGCCTTCCATCATGATACTCGCCTGCGTAACAACCTCACGTTTGGCATTCTCCTGCAAAATACTATTTGCGATATATCCGGCAACACTCAAACCGATAATGAAAACCATTAACATGGCCAAATTTATTTTTGTTATAAACGACATATTCGCTCTGTACGTAATTTTAACCTTGGAAAAACCCTGGGTTGTACAAGTTGTAGTTTTTATTGATATTTATTTAAGCATAGCAAAAGTATACGCTAACAATCGTATATTAATGATAATGATAATCAAAAATGTTGGTATATTATTGTTTATTAATGATTTTTAGATATGCATTCGGGCTTTGGTCAGCAATACACTACTGACACCCAACTTATTCGGGATGCTCGACCTCGTAGGGCCAGTCGCGATTGTGCAAACTGGTGCCGGCAAAGTCCGCCACTAAAGACCGACAAACCTCGACGATATCTGCCGTTTGTCGCAGGTGTTACATATTTCACCTTCTCGCGCCGGGTTCACTTCTCCGCATATAAGGCACGCGTTCAACTTAATTCTGGTGATGGCGTTGGCTTCGTCTTTAAGCACATCTGTCAGGGGAAAATCCTGTTCAAAGCTTATGACCTTTTGCGGACAAGCCTCCTCACAAAGTCGACAGTTGGTGCACAACGAAGCGTTAAAATAATGGGATAGCTGCTCATTTTTCGTTTTTCTGAAAATCGCGCCGGTAGGGCACACGTTCACGCAGATTCCGCAGGTAACGCAGTTGTTTTCATCGATTTTAACGTTTCCCCATGGAAACGACTGATCATATGCGACAACAGCGGTTCCGTTCGGGGGTGTTTTATCGAGAAGTGTTCGGAGATATTTCCGCTTAGGCGATGGCCTGGTTCCATTTGTCGTCCGGGGTGGAGTCCTTGTGGGTACCGTCTCAATAGCCTCCCCTTTAGGGGACAGCGCAGATTCAGCTCCGTTTTCCTGCCCCCCGGAAATACTCGAAAAAAGCGCTCTTCTGCCCAGTGTTGCCTGCTCCTCTTTCTGTTTCTCTTGCAGGCTAAGGGTAAACTGTGGCAACTCCATCGTCTTTGACAGAACATCAAAGGCGGCGATCGAGTTAGTGAGCAACTGCTCTCCCTGCTTTAGCCGGCACTCAGAACAGGCACCTTTTGTCAGTGCCATTTCGTTTGCTCCTGACAACGCAGCGCCCAGTATGAAATTTTCCGTGATGCTGCCCAAACAGGGAATAGAAAAGGAGGCTTCGTTCTGCTTCTCCGCCTGCTGGCAGTGCATGAATAATCGTCGGTTCTTAACCACGGGTTTGTCTGTGCCAGGAAGCGGCGTGATCTGACTCAATAGGTGTTGGTCGGTATGAACTTCGCCCTGAAATACCTCGGTGGGGCAGGCAGTCTGGCACAGACCACAACTCGAGCAGTGATCATTTATGGTTGGACCCGGATCCAGCGTGATCGCGTTCTCCGGGCAGATATCGACACAGCGCCGACAGTCGCTATGACTGAACCGTACCCGTTTGCAAAGGCCTGAGAATCCAGGGGTCCTTTGGTCCTCTTGCAGAACGATGTCTAACAGTAATCCAGTCGGCATTATTTTCTATCCCAGTAGGGACCTGGATTATCCAGGCCCAATAAGCTCATCCGCGAAGGTTTGCATCTGCAGGCTGCTGCTTTCCTGAGCGAGAAGTGCTTGTGTAACCTGTGCCAGACCCCGGTAAAGTGAACTTTTGGTATTCTCTTGAATCGACCGGTGGAGTTGGGGAAACCACGCCGTCAAATGGTCCTGGAGAAAACGAGTTTGGAGCTCACGGTAGGTGACCGAGTTCATGACCTGTTCTTCATCCTGGCCGAGCGGCTCTACCCCTTGTTCAATGCGCAGCGCCGCCGCCTGCTGTTCGCACAGGAAGCTCATAAAGGAGAGCTCCACCCCGATGTGGGTGGGCAACTCCTTGCACACCCGGTCCATTTCCGCGCCGGCCTCCCGGTATATTCTTTTCACCGCAACCGCCCGTTCCCCGAGCAAGGGCCCTCTATGTTGTTCACCATTCACCGATTCCCCCCGGTAAACATCCTCGAACGGGGCAACGTATTGGCCGGTGGGCACGGCAAAGAGACCCATGTACTCCTGTTTGAGGGACGCTAAATCTTTATCGACATGAGGGGTAGCGGCAAAAGCCTTTAGATTCGCTACTGATTCTTCGCCGAATAATTCAGAGAGTCCCTCCAGGAAGCCCTTGTCCACGATGGGTCGTAGGAGCTCCCGATTGAGTGGGCGGAGATAGACGTTGGACAGGAAACGGTAGAGGTTTCCCCGCGCCTCGGCGTCTTGTTGCGCGACACTACCATGGCTTTTCATACTGCCGGCCTCATGGCCCGGTCGCAAACTTCACTGCGGGCACTGTGAGCGCCGGATCGGCAAACCCATCCGGCGCATTCTGCCCCGACTCAGCGAATTCAAAGTTCTCCACCAGATGCAGGGCATTACCCACACAGGAGGTCACACAGGCCGGCTCAAATTGTGTGCGTTCGCCGGTTCCGTCATACAGGCGGTGGACGCAGAAGGTGCACTTCTCGACCTTTTCGGTGACCGAGTTGAACTGAGGCGCCCCATACGGGCAGGCGTGGATGCATTGTTTACATCCGATGCAGACATCCTGGTCAATTAGCACGATGCCATCTTCTGCGCGCTTGGAAATCGCACCCACCGGGCAGGCTGGCTGGCAGGCCGGCTGTTCACAGTGATTACAGGCACTGGTGACAAAGGTCACCGCGGGGGTCGGGTATTCCCCGCTCTCTTTCTTCACCACCCAGCGGTAGCTCACGTGGTCGGGAACGACACCGCTTCCGTTTTTGAACGGCATGGGCGAGCCCAACGGCCGAGTGTTGTTCTCCGACTTGCAGGCAATGGTGCAGGTATCACACCCGGTGCATTTGTCCAGATCGACTAACCAACCGAATTGTGCCATTTCTATATCCTCCACCTAGATTTCATGCTCTCTCGACCTTGACCCAGGTGTCGTAGAATGAGCAGCTCGCACCGATCGGCTCTTGCAAGCTGACGTTGTCATACAACTTGTCGGTACGCATGATTTGTGTTGATTGCATGCCCGCGCCGCGACTGGAATCGTGACCCAAGGCATCGTCTTTGCCATTGATCGTGTGCGACCGCGATGATTGCTCCCAGTGGCCGTAGTGGTGGGAGATCGCCACCACGCCCGGTATAAGCCCCTGGGTGACCCTGGCTTTGCCCCGGATCTCCTTTATGCCCTTTGAGGGCGAGGCCACCGTTACCTGGTCGCCTGTCTCCACCTGCAAAGCGGCCGCATCGATTGCGCTTATCTCTACGAAGTTCTCCGGCATCATGAGCATCAGCCACGGATTGACATTGGTTCTGGCCTGCCCGTGGTGGACGGTCTTGTAGGTGATGAGATTAAAGGGATAGTCGCCGCTGTCGTTCAACGCAGTGCCATCAGAGTGGGCCAGCGGCTTGTAGTGCGGCACGCCCGAATAATACTCGCCGGTCACCGAATCCCTGGTGCGGGCAACGGGGTCTCCGAACATGCGGATGATGTTGCCGTATTGGTAGCTTAATTGGTCTCCGTTTGTGGTAGCGGTGTACTCATCGTTCGGATTATCGAAGACACCGCCCTTGGACAGTATCTCTTCGGCCGTGATGCCCGGGTGTTTGTCTTGAGCGTTGTGGGCGATATTCTCGAGCATCGCCCTGGCCCAATCCCAGCTGTTGTGCAGATCGCCCTTCGACTCGCCAATCTCGTTTAACAGGGCACCGTCTCCGACGCCGGGCAACTCGAGCGCCTTCGCCAAACCGATGTGGATATCCAAAACCGCCTTGGTGTTAGGCAATACCGGCGAGTACTCGTTTGTATGGTCCACCGGGATGGTGTTCCCGACACCTCCCATGGCACCGATCGCTGCTTTATCAAATGCTCCGACGACGGGCCGTTGGAAGGACGTTCCTTTGTTCACCCGCCAGGGGATGCCCGGGACCGAGAATTTTTCCAGGTAGACGGTATCCGGTAACACATAATCCGCCCAGGCAGCCACCTCGCCCATGACCGGGCTGATGGTCACGAGAAGGGGCAGCTTGTTCATATCGGCCACCGTCTTCTCCCATACATTTCTCAGGGCCGGGACGGAGTAGGGCCACGCATTCCAGTAGGTGATCAGCGCTTTGAGCCGGTACGGGTATCCATCCTGGAGGCTGGGTATCACCTCCTGGTAATTACCGTGTGTCCCAAACGGAAACCAGGGCCGCTTGGCCGGGTATCCTTCGAACAGGTTTGGGGCTTCCTGCTTGTTGTAGAACCTCATCGCCCGGTCGATCCGCAGACCCTCAGCACCAGGATCGCCGGCGACTTTACTCAGGCTCCAGACGCCGGATTTATGGCTCCAGCCGCCGGCGCCTGCGGTGCAACCACCCTTCCAGTCGTAGTTTCCAATGAGCGTGTTCAGGTGCTGGATGGCCCATTGGTTGTAAAGTCCGTTGGTGTGCTTGATAGGACCCCGGTAGGTGATCGCCGCTGCTTGTTTGCCGTGGCTGACAAACTTTTCGGCCAAGCTTGCCATGGTGTCTTCGGAGACACCACAGATGGCCGCGTATTCACTTGCACTCATGGAAAATGCAGAATCCTTTAAAAGCGTGAAAGCCGATTGGACAACGACGTCGACTCCATTCAGAGTCAGGGTCTCGGTGACTTCCAGATCCCCGTGCTCAACTTCGTTATGACCGTCAGGCCCGCCATGCGACCAGACCACGTAATCGTCGTCCGAGACCATGCTGTTGGCAATGCCGGCCTCCCCAGCGGTCACATAGCGCTGGAATGACTTGCCCTCATCATCGAAAAAGGTACCCACGAGGTAGGTGGAATCCGTCCAGGTCGGTTCGCCATCCTTCGCGGCCGCCGCCCTGTTGGTATTTTCCAGATACCGGGTGTCATAGGCCCTCTCCCCGATAATCCAGCTGATCATGCCCATCGCCAGGGCGGCATCCGTACCCGGTTTGATGGGCACCCACAGGCTGGCCTTAGCGGCGGTGTTGTTGAATCGGGGGTCTACCGACACATATTCCCCGCCGTGCCGCTTGAACTCCATCAGGTCTCGGGCCATGCCGACCATGGGGAAATCCGCCTCCAAGGGGTTGGCGCCAAAGAAGATGATGTATTTCGAACCCAGGATATCGGGTTGCCAGCCTGCGCTCCGTCCCGCCCCGAGGCTGGTCTTGCTGCCCGACGGATCCCAGGTGATCAACTCGTTGGCCACGTGCCGCGTCGACTCGCAGACTGAGGTGTGACTCAAGCCGTAATTGACCGTGCCCCAGGCGTGTTTCCAGATCCGCTCGCTCATCTCCTTTTCCACACTGCGGCCAGGGGCAAACGCCAGCAGGTTGCGCTTTGTGCCCAGCTCGGGGATGGCGGGGTCGATAGGCTCATCTCTTTCGCCAGGCGGGATTAGCTGATCGATCTTTTCAGCGATCTCCATGAAGGCCTGATCCCAGGTGATGGTCTCCCACTCTCCTGAGTTTCGCGGCCCCACCCGCTTCAAGGGATGCTGGATCCGGAACGGATCATAGACCGTCTGCACACCGGCCTGCCCTTTGAGACACACCCGGCCGAGTTCTGTGAAGGCGTCCGTTGGCGGAGTGTCATAGGACAACCGGTCAGGCTCGAAATGACCAGCTTCATTAATAAACACATCCCGATTGTTCGGGTGATAAGGATTGCCGTCAATCTTGACCAGGATTCCTTCCTTCACCTTCGCGCGGATGCCACACCGTGAGTGGCACATCTGGCAAACGCTGTAGATGATGTCCTGCGCGGTTTCAAGTTCGTCCGGCAGGTTTTCGCCGGTCATGACACCTGCTGGACCTGCAGCCGTCTGGGCTGCGACGGGGCTTGTTGAGATGGTAAAAACCGAGCCTGCTGCCGTCACCGAAGCAAGTGTTCCGCTCACCTTCAAAAAGGTTCGACGGTCGACGGAAGGGCTGAGCCAATTCGTGCTTGTCTCGCTATTCATTTCAAAGACCTCCTTGCAACGACGGCCTTTCGCCTCGCCCTGCTGAGTCTGCGTGTGTGAATCAGTCATCGTCGTCGCCTCCGTTTACCTGCGCGAGTGCATCAGCGATGGCCTGGATTTCTTCCAGACGGAGGGCTATGAGGGGTCCCATCCCGCCTTTATCCTTAGCTATGGCTTCCTGAATCTTGTCTGCGTCTTTATCTTTCACTTGAGAGTCTTCCAAGTCCAGGTGACACCCTGCACAGGCTAAGTCATACAACTCTCCCCCATCGGTAACCAGTGATGACAACCCGGCCTGATAAAACTGTCCTCCTGGACCCTCGGGGCCATGACACATCGTGCAAAGCGCCGTATCGACATATTTTCTTAGATTCCCCTTTGATGTCGCGGCCGACTGCGTGCCCCGGGTCAAATCGACACTACGGTGGTGGCACCACCTGCATTGTTTGTCGTCACCTACTTCACCCGCGGCAAACTCAAACATGGCCAAATGAGCCGGTGGTATATTGGGATTCAGGCTCTCCCCGTTAAGGACATCCTCATGGCACTCGGTACAATGTTCCTTATACTGGTCAGAGTTGCTGTCATGGAAGGCTGCGTAATTCTTCGTCGGGTCTATCCCGTCTTCACCAAATCCATCGGAAGTCCATGTGAAAAGACAGAACGCCGCCAACAGTGCAATACCTGTATTTCTGCTCTTAAGCATTAGTGTTTTCCTTCTTAGGATATGAAAATGTAAGTGGCAAATCCTTCAAACGGATAATTACATGCGGTACTTTTTGGCTGGCAATATTCACTCTTAACGATCCTTGTTTAAGGTAAATGAATTCACTATGCCTACTGAGTATAGGTTGTTGTCTGTTGAGTTTGATTAAAGAAGAAAACAAGAAAAGATAAAAGGAAAATGAAGACAGTATAATTGTATTTTCTTGGAATCCCTGGCAACTCAAGCCCCCGGGGTCGAGTAGGAGGCGGGGTTACTCCGGCATGAAAGCCATTGAAATATAAGTAGAATTTGGGTGTGATATGCAGGCTAGCCGCCGATAGTTGACATCGACTCCGAGACCACAGAAGTCCTGTTCATTTCCGACTCGAATCCATCTTTATGCTTTTTCTTATAAGCCCGGGCAATTGCTTCACTGATCATTTGGTCGGAAGAACCATTACTGAGCAGTTGCTTTAAATTTAGTATGCCACTGTCGTATAAACAGTTTTTCATCTTGCCAGTTGCGGTAACCCTTATGCGGTTACAATCTCCACAAAATGTCCTTGACCAGGCGGCGATAATGCCAAATTTCCCTTGGAATCCATTTATCTGATATTCCTGAGCCGTGGCGCCTGGGGCTCTTGGCAGCGTTTCAATTAGTGGAAATTCTTTTGTTATTGTGGCTAATATTTCTTTATAATTCAAAGACTTTTGATCTATGCGCACCCCCACACCATTAAAAGGCATCTCTTCTATGAATCTAACCGTAACCTTATCGTGTTCAGTAAGCCGGACCATAGGTACAATATCAGTCACATTACGATCGGCTATTACCACCATGTTAATGTTTAGTTTCATACCGGCAGCCAGCGTAGCGTTATAGGTAGACATCGCCTTATTGAAAAAATCCCGTCTGGTTATTTCCTTGAACCTCTCTTTATTCAATGCATCAAGGCTTAAATTAATGGAGGAAATACCAATTTCTTTTAAAAACGGAATGTGCCGGTTGGCCACCGCCCCATTGGTCGTGATCCCAATTTTCTCAAGACCTTCAACTCGTGATAAGCGCTTTAAAAAACCATAAAAGTTTTTTCGAACAAAAGGTTCACCACCGGTTAATCTTACCTTGGTAACACCCAGGGAGACCATAATTCGAGTTAAGCGCAGCATATCCTCGTAGCTTAATAACTCCTTTCTGGATACGTGATCAATACCTTCTGCCGGCATACAGTAAAAGCAGCGCAAATTACAGCGGTCAGTAACAGCCAATCTCATGTATTGCAACGGCCGGCCAAACTGATCGTACAAGGTATTTTTAGTCATGCTCAAAGTTAAGTACCATTTTATTGCCGCTGTGTAAACTGGTACACCTTGATTTTTGTTTCTTGATTTTTACATCACTTTCCTCACATATGCAGTGTACAAATAACAGAATAGGTGGCCTCATCTGTCTAGAATTGCACTAATTATTGAACCACTCCTGCTATTGGATGCGTGTCAGGTTTTTGCCCTATTCAGCCCGCATATTGCACGAGTTGCCGGAATTGTTGGTTGATTTCACGAGTGCAGGCTGCTTGATCGCATGCAGAAAAATTCTTAATCAGATCAATGAAGTTTGCACCGATGACTCTGGCACCTGACCCTGACCGCTTAACTTACCTTAACTTATTCGGGCCCTTCTTCGAGCTCAACTATTATTTCACCGGAATCGATACCGGTCTCAATTTTAAGCACGGCATCGTTGAATCCTGCTGCGCTAACCCGCATTGTGTGCAAACCGGGCCCGAGACCGGTAAACAAAAAATTCCCATTCTGGTCAGTGGTGGTTTTACGAATCGAAGAACTTAGCAAACCATTAAGCCTGAAGTCCCACATCAGCATGATACTTGATGCGACCACTGGCTCGCTGAACATGTTTATCACCTGCCCCTGCAGTACATTGAGTCCCGTGTCGAGGACTACCGTGACGGGTTCTTCCGGTTCCGGAGACACATGCATTCCCTTCACCGTTAACACCGGGTATGAGTTGGTACGGAGTTGTGCACCGCCAACCGGGAAACCTTTCACGGTGAAAAAGCCTTGCTGATCACCCGTCACACTGACAGATTGACCGCTGGCAATTGTGCTATGCAGCTTCAGGAAAAACCCTGGGATGGGATTGCCATCCAGGTCAATCATCCAACCGGAAAGTTCACCCTGCTCAGCCAGTTCAAGCACGATATCCAACTCCAGACCACCATCGGGAACAACAAGGGGACTTATGTCTTTATTCCGATAGGTGGAGCTGGGCCGGATCGCAAGCTTATAGTCCTTACCCGGTTCGACCCGTTCGAAATAGAAGTTGCCGTTGACGTCACTTTGAGTGCGATGCTTTGTCAGCCCCTGAGATGTGAGTATGTTGAGTGTCTCACCAACCACCAGGCTTCCTTCGGTGTCTTTGAGACTGCCAGTGACTGTTGTCAGTTTTTTAATGGGCTCCATTGATATATCGAGCTGAAAATCTCTGCTCAGGTCACCCAGGTCTGCGGGGTTGATACGAATCCGTTGCTCCCGAAAATCCTTATGCTGGAAGTAAATGCTATGTTGGACCTTGATACCTCGCATGCTGATATTGAGCTCATATTCACCTTTGGATCCGCTGGTGGTGGTGCGGTTGGTGGGGCCGGTAATGATATGCACATCATCTATTGGCTTCCCATCGGTGCTGCTCACTGTGCCGTAAACCCGGTAGTCCCACTGCACCACCAGCACCAACATGACGTTAAGAGTTCCTGCCCGAACTGCGGTCTCGCTTGGCGCAATACCCTCAACAGGAGCGAGGCTGACCAGGTACTCACCATCCTCAAGGTCACCAAACAAGAAGCCACCTCCGAGGTCAGTGAAGATTGACTGCACGTTTTTAACTAACGGAAGACCACCGTCAGAGCCATCAATCCTCGCTGCCAGCACCTCGACGTTGGACTGTGGATTGCCATCCTCGTCCTGCACCAATCCGCCAATGTAAAACAGCTCAGGCTCTTCATCGTCCCAAAAGTCCGAATCAATAGCGTCAACCCTGGCCGACCTAGCCGGTTTGGATGCCGAAACATCGGACAGAGAATTGCTATTCTCCTGCTCCGCAGGTGAATTCAGGCGTTTGCCTGAATCTTGTAGTTTAGAACTGCGGTCACCCGGTCCAAGGGGTGCCTTTGGCGCATCTTTTTCAAGTTGAGACAGTTCTTCCCCGATATCTGCTTTTATCAGCTCAGTCGATGGATTATCTTCAACCCACACGAGCAAAATGCCAGCCACAAGACCAACAAGTACCAGAGCCAATATGAGCCATTTCTTCATGCCAGGTGTTGCCAGCCTTGAGCAGTTTGTGTATTAATTAATAAAATTCCCTATCTCATTTGCCCTAGAGATAATTCACAATGATGCCTAGCTTTTGCGTTAAATAAAAGCTTTCAGAAGCGTGGGTGTCTTCTTTCTTTGACAGGTGTCTTCTTTCTTTGTTCTTTCTTTTCCGACCCCATTACTTTTTGTTGTTTGTACTATCATTGTTGAACATGGTTACTCTGAGCATCGCGGTGTGTTCCGTAACCGTCGAGTTGGAAATTCTGGAAACAGGAGAAAGTAGAAATGGCAAAAATTTTAGGTGCGAACTCCGAAGTTGGCGTATTGAAGACAGTAATGGTCTGTCATCCAGGATTGGCCCATGAACGACTCACCCCGAGTAACTGTTCAGACCTTCTTTATGATGATGTAATTTGGGTGGAGCAGGCAAAACGGGACCATCGGGATTTTGTCTCAAAGATGCAAGAACGCGGTGTGAGAGTGCTGGAAATGCACGACCTGCTTGAACAGGTGCTGGATCTGCCCGAAGGCCGTAAATATATCCTTGACCGCAGAATCATACCGGGTTACATCGGTGTGGTAATGGCAAAGGAAACGCGCCCATGGCTGGATGAAATGCCCTCCGCACAGCTCGCCAGTCACCTGATTGGCGGTATTGCACCCAGTGAATTGCCATTCTCCCATGAAGGGATCTTCAGTTCCTATCTGGATGATGATGGGTTTGTACTCGCGCCTCTCCCCAACAGCACATTTACGCGTGATACCACCTGCTGGATTTATGGCGGAGTCACGCTTAACCCCATGTTCTGGCCGGCCCGCAGGCAGGAAACACTTTTAGCCGCTGCGATCTACAAGTATCACCCCTTCTTCACCGAGAGGGAGTTTGAAATCTGGTGGGGCGATCCAGAGATCGACCAAAAGCTGGCCTTCGTCGAAGGTGGGGACGTGATGCCTGTGGGCAACGGTTGCGTGTTGATCGGCATGGGTGAGCGCACCACCGTCCAGGCTGCTACCCAGATGGCCCAGGCGCTGTTTGCCAAGGGTGCTGCGGAACGCGTCGTCGCCTGCCAGATGCCTCATTCACGCGCCGCCATGCATCTCGATACCATTTTCTCTCTGTGTGACGTTGACAAAGCGACTGCCTACCTCGATGTCTGCGACGCGCTCCGGTGTTTCAGTATCCGGCCCGGTGACCATGAAGGCGACCTGGATGTGCGGCTTGAAAAGGGACACCTGATTGAGGTGACGGCGGAGTGCCTGGGTATCAGGAAACTGGAAGTTGTTCAAACCGGCGGCAACCGCTACCAGCAGGAAAGAGAGCAATGGGATGACGGAAATAACGTGGTGGCCCTATCCCCGGGAGTGGTAGTCGGATATGACCGGAATACCTACACCAATACCCTGTTACGCAAAGCAGGCATCGAGGTCATCACGATCTCCGCTTCCGAACTCGGGCGTGGACGTGGTGGCGGTCATTGTATGACGTGTCCGATCGAACGCGAACCTGTCTGACTTGTACCTGGCTGGATAGATTAACAATGAAAAAAGTGGACACTCATGTCTCTCACGGCTAAGAGTGATGAGGGTCCTGACTTTCTTCAAATCTGCCGGCACAAAAACCTCACCCATCCTTAAACTGATCAGCAAGTACGATTTTTGTTTCTGCAATAAAAGCGTCTATATCATCAAACAGGCCGGATGAGAATTTCACTTCCACTTCTTTCGGGTCTTCTGCGGAAAGTAAAAAGATGACCTTGCCTTTAGCACTTCCCAATTCGTGCAGAAATGCTTCATTCACAAGGTACACAGGCATCTCCTTTACCTTTCTTCTGGGGGCCATGTCGCGACGCGTGGAGACATACTCAAGGTTGTACATTTCACCATCTTTTGTCTGTGCCTTAGCATCGCCTTCAATCATGGCGAACTCTTTAAGAGTAACTGTCACCGTCATGGCCCAGCCCTGTGGTGTATAGGTAACGGCAATTCGCGCGTCCCTAGACGTATAGTCAGTTTTAAAGGTGCATGATGTTGTACCACTTTCAGAACTCACGGTGCAAAATTCAGCGAATACCGGTGAACACCAGAGAAATACCGCCAATAAAATTAATGTCAAAAATGTTTTCATTTGATTTCTGTTACTGCCCGTTGAGAATATATGTAGAGAATAATTGGGGTCACCCATTAGCCGAGCAATGGAAAGTCATTCGCTCCTAAACCCGGCAGCTTTATGACTCCCATCACAAAACGGCTTATTCTGCGACTCTCCACAGCGACAAAGCGCTGCCTTCTCGCCTTTCCACGCTTCACGACCCGTACTGGCAAATATTGTCAGGTTGCCCTTTAACAGCAGCGGCCCATCTGTCAGCGGATTGATGGACAACTCCCCGCCGTCTGTAGAATGCCCCGGTCCTGTTTCTCCCACCGCACCTGAATCAGTAAAACCCGCTTTGATGTGCGCATTATCACAAAATGGTTTATTTTTCGATGCACCGCAGCGGCACAGCGCCGCCCGAAAGCGCGTCCCGGGCATGTCCTCAGAGAGACCATCGATATTCAACGCTCCGCTTACATACAGCGGGCCATTCTGGGTGACGGTGGTACGGTTTTCCTCGAAATCTTCTTCAATGCCTGAACCGTCGGCAAACGTAGCGGACAGTGCGCCGGTCGGGCAGCGCAGCAGCACATCGCGGATTCCATCATCCGAGGACTGGTCAGGTTCGCACCAGGGCTGACGGCCGCCAATAAACAATTCTCCCGAAGCCCGCCCGCATTCGCCATAATGAATGCATAAGCGACCATCCCAATGGACATCGCACTGCTTGCCAGTATAGGTATATTTCGTCTTCTCGCTCATTTGATTCTCTCCCAATGCAGGCCAGGTCTAATTCGCTTGCTGAGCCTGTATTATGCACAGGCCATGTTCAAAACAAAACCTCTTGAATTCGGGCTCATGATAGCCCCTTCCAATCAACCGGGAAACAAAGCTTCTGGCTTTGCTTTCTTGACCGGCCATCATGGACTGCCGCGATGCGATGTTTAATTCTGAACAGCTCTGGAGGTTCGATTTCTCCTCCACTCTAACCAGCCACGCGGCAACTGTTTCATCCGGTAGCCTGGCTTCATGCTGATCCCAATAGTAAAAATATGACATGGCGAGTTCATTGATGACTTGCCTGTTATCAGGATGCTTTTGCGCAATCCCGGCAAGTTGAGCAATAGAATCTTCAAGTAATTGATCCGCGAGTGCAGTTTCACCTTTGCGGTTAGCCCGATATGCGAAATCTCTCAAAAACATGCCATAGGCAATGGCGTTGTCAATGCGCAGGTCCTGATTCTGTGCCAACAAGTTTTTCATACCTGTATCAATTGCAAGACTTAGTTCCCGACTTTCGTCATACTTTCCGAACAGCTCCAGTAATTGAGCCTGAAATGCGAGTTTTCGCAACAGGTTCCAGCGTTTTTTCAAATTGCTTGGATCTTCTTCTACCAGTTCGGTTTGCAAATCAAGGGACTGCTGAAGAGTCTCCATGGCCGATCTAAGCTGGCCGGTTTTCTGCCGCACCTCTGAGAGTCCGCTGAGTGCATGGGCATAGACCTGTTTCATCTTTTTGCTGACCGGTTGTAGACGATAGATTTTAGCCGCCATATCAACATTTTTTTGTCTTTGTTTCATCGCCTGTTCAAGATCGCAGACCCCCAGCCAGGCGTCCGCCAGATTCGCATGAGAGTCAGCCAGTTCACGTTCATATATCAGGTTCTGCCTGGCGGCCTTTTGGTTATACTCCAGGGCTGACTGAAAATACTGCAGCACCAGCCGGGGATCATGGGGAGTCCTGCGTCTTTCAAGGTTGCCCAGGTTGCTTTGCGCATAACATGCTTCCATGGTCCATTCTGCATTGTCCGGTTGCATGGCGTGCAATACCTCACTGACGTCTGCATAGGCTCTGAACCGCTTGTCAGCCAGTTTCATACGCCCGAGGTCCAGGTGTGTCTGACCAATCCAGAACTCGACCTGGCTGAACTCAAACAGTGCCTCCTCGTCACGGTTTGATTCTTCGACCAGCAACTGCAGAGTTTGTTGCGCTCTCTCAAAGACATCCAGGGCTTGTTCCAACTGGCCCTCATCACGCAATGTCACACCGCGATGCGAGAGCGCAACGCCCAGCTGTCGTCTCGACTCGATCGTCAGGTCTGCGGGATCAAGATTGGAGAGATAACCGGAGAGGACTTCCCCGAATGCCTTGCGTGTTTCAAGATCAGCGACTTCTGCCAGCCGCTCTGACTGTTCCAGAAACTCCGTTAACATGTTCTCGGCCGAAGCCTGCTGCGTTTCCTTTGCCAGACGGGCATCCCTCTCGGCCATTCGCGACTGAACACTGGATAGCATCAACGCCACCACAACAAGGGCAGCGAAGCCTGCAACGAGCTGTAGTTTTCTTTGTCGCTGTGTTTCACGCTGACGTAATTCATCCAGCCGGATTCCCAGGATGCCAGCCACGAGTTTGAGCTTTGCCAACGATCTTCCATCTGCCTGTTTGCGAATATCCGCGGCCAGTGGTTCGACCAAGTGGTGGTCTTCGTCCTCTAGCAAGGCCGGCGGGAAACAGGCATGAAGGGGGTCTTTAGACTGTGGATCACCATCAACGATCACGCAATAAATTCGCTTTCTTCCCAATGAACGGAACAGGCGAATTTCCTCGTTGACCCACGTGGAGCGTGCTGCAGCAGGTGAGCAGATAACCAGCAGCGTTTCGGAATCAATAAGTGCAGCCTTGATCTTACCGCTCAGGTCGGAAGCAGACGATAATTCGTCACGGTCGCGAAAGACAGGCACCAGCCTTGCCGGCACGCTGCCATGCGACCCGGGTTTCCCTACCAACCGCCTCGGTACCCGGTAAGACTCCAGTGATTTGTGCAACCACTCTGCCCATGCCTGGTCGGCGTGACAGTAACTCATGAACGCCTTATAGCGCACTCGGATCCTCTAGTTCAGACCTTCGTTGTCACCACGAGGGTCAGCGATCCAGGTTTTACTCGGGTGATTTTTTTTGGGACAGCTTGTGACTGTCACCCTGTACCAGAAAGACAATTCGTTCTCGTCCCCTTCGATCTCATGTTTGTGGTTGTTCAAATTGAACAGCGTTGTCTGGGCCCACGCCTCATCCCATTGAGCGTCATAGACAATGCCCGTATCCAGATCAACATCATTAAACGCATTCATCTTGACCCAGGTGTCCAGTTTCAGAGTCCTGTTGAAATCACCCTTCTCCTGACTATCATCCATTGCCTTTGTGGTCAACTCTATCCTGGTTATGACATTTTTGGCTTGAGGACACTGAGCATTGTCCTCATCGTAACCAGGGAGGTAAAACGTGATGCTGCCACGCTGATTTTCCCCGAATAACAGGCAACCCGCGTGTTTAAGCTTCTTACACTTGCCTTTCGGACCAGCCACATTCCAATTACCACTGCCCTCATTACGCTTGAGTTTCACAAAATAATGAATAAACTCTAAATCCACTACCTCTTGATCAGCCAACGCGTCAGTCGCCTGACCACCGTCGGCATCAACCTTTTGAACCGTGGGAACTGGATCCTCACCATTGCCCACATCTTGGCCGCACGCCGTAAAGGCAAGAATAATTCCGCTAATCATGACCAATACTTTTGTAAATAACATCATCATCTTTCTCCCGTCGAAACGCATGAAGTCAAATCCATTTGACGGATAAAAAGCGTGAATTCTTGAGTGAAACTCAACCGGCTTATAAAGGTGGGATACTCCTGGGAAAGAGCAGCAGAACAAGCGAAATGAGAAGTAGCAGCCATTTGCTAACATTAGAGTTCATGACGACATTCCTCCCTGCACACCATCCAATCCCGTTGAATGCCGGTGGCTTCAGCAGATAAGGGAGTTATCGGGTTTTTCTTTGCGGGCTTGTATCAATAACCCAGCTATCTATCGAATAGCATTAGCACAATCGCACCAGGATGAAAATGACATATATCAAGTATTCACATGATCACGAATTGGAACAGGTGGTGCTCGCCTGAAAAAATCCTGGGGTTTATACGCTCACAGTGCATTGATTTTTGCTGTAATTGAGAGAACAATGGTGGGATCAAAATTTCTAACATTGTGTACATAAATTGAGGAGCATGTATGTTATTTGACGGGAAGGCCATTCAAGTTGAAGTGATTGATAACATTGCTCATTTCACTTTTAACATTAAAGGAAGTGGAGCAAATGTTATCGGCTCACTGGCTACTGGTGAATTATCAGAAGCTTTAGCAAAGATTAAAAGCTCGAATGCGAAAGGAGTTCTTTATAAAAGTAGTAAAGAGCATTTTATTTTCGGTGCAGATATTACTGAATTCATGGGGCATTTTAAAAAATCCCATGAGGAATTAAGGTCTTGGATTCTGGATATGCATCACTTGATGAACGGTTATGAAGATTTAGAAATCCCTACCGTTGCAGCCATTAATGGATTTGCGCTTGGAGGAGGCCTTGAGTTTTGCTTAACAGCAGATTACAGGGTTATGGATACCAGGGCAAAAATTGGCCTTCCCGAGACCCAGCTTGGAATTATGCCGGGTTGGGGAGGATCGGTAAGACTCCCCAGGTTATGTGGGGCAGATCATGCTATTGAGTGGATTACTGCCGGTAAGCATTATAACGCTGATGCAGCTTTGAAAATTGGTGCCGTTGACGCTGTAGTTGAGCTTGCAAAACTCGAAGAGTCAGCAATTACTCTCCTGGAAAGAGCCATCAGTGGAGAGTTGGACTGGAAAGTCAAAAAAGTAGTTAAAAAATCACCACTAAGGCTTAATCAAATTGAAGCTTTAATGGTATTTGAGACTGCCAAAGGGTTTGTGGCCGGTATTGCCGGACCCAATTATCCTGCTCCGGTAAAATCAATCGAAGTTATGCAACAAGCTTGCACGATGGACCGGGAAGCTGCGATTCAAGTCGAAGCAGAAGCCTTTGCTACTTTGGCTCACACTGCGGTAGCAGAAAATCTTGTGACTGTTTTTATGGGAAGTGAGTACCTGAAGAAAGTCTCAAAGAAATTGACTAAAGACAGTCCTGAAACCAATAAAGCAGCTGTTCTTGGTGCAGGAATAATGGGAGGAGGGATAGCTTACCAGTCGGCTTCTAAAGGAACTCCCATTTTGATGAAAGATATCAATGATGGGGCTCTGGAATTAGGGCTTAATGAAGCGATTAAACTTCTAAATAAAATGGTGAAAAGAGAGAAAATCACTCCAGAGATGATGGCAAAAACCATTAGCATGATCACTCCAACTTTAAGTTATGGTGATTTTGATAGTGTAGATACCATTGTTGAAGCCGTTGTAGAAAATATCAAAATCAAGTCTTCAGTGTTAGCGGATTTAGAAGAAAAAGTAAGCGCCGATACCGTGATTGCATCGAATACTTCAACGATTTCGATCACGGAACTGGCTAAAAACTTAAAACGTCCTGAGAAGTTTTGTGGCATGCACTTTTTCAATCCTGTCCACAGGATGCCACTGGTTGAAATTATCCGTGGAGAAAAATCAAGCGAAGCCACGATTGCTCAAACAGTTAAATATGCCCTTCAGATGGGAAAAACCCCAATTGTCGTCAATGACTGTGCAGGGTTTTTAATCAATCGTGTTCTTTTTCCATATTTCAATGGATTTAATAAACTGATTGAAGATGGAGTTGATTACAAAAGAATTGACAAAGTGATGGAAAAATTTGGTTGGCCAATGGGACCGGCATATTTAATGGATGTTGTAGGGGTTGATACCGGAGTACATGCAGCAAGCATTATGGGCGATGCTTTTCCAGATCGAATGAAAATGACTGGTGAAACAGTTGTTGAAGCGATGCTTGGTGAAAAGAGACTTGGTCAGAAAAATGGTATTGGTTTTTATAAATATGAAATTGATAAAAGAGGAAAACCCAAAAAGTTAGTTGATCCAGACGTTGACTCTATTATTTCAAAGGTTGTAAAGAGAACCGTTGAAGTGGCGGATGAAGACATTGTTGATCGAATGATGCTACCAATGATTTTTGAATGTGCCAGGTGCCTGGAGGAAAAGATTGTAAATACCCCTCAAGAGGTGGACATGGGTCTTCTTATGGGGCTTGGATTTCCTCCATTTAGAGCAGGAGCATTAAAATATGCTGACTCTGTTGGACTAAAAAATATTGCTGAAAAATCTCAGAAATATATTGAACTTGGAAAAATGTACGAGCCAACAGATGGTTTCAAAAAATTAGCAGATAGTGGAAGCACTTATTATAGATAATAAATCTATAAAGGAATCGATATGAAAAAGGCAGTAATTGTAGATGCCGTTAGATCGGCTATGGGAAGATCCAAAAACGGATCTTTTAGAAACGTAAGAGCAGAGGAACTGTCAGCCCAGCTTATGGAGGGAATTCTGGAAAGAAATCCACAAGTTAATCCAGCTGAAATTGAAGATGTCATTTGGGGCTGTGTTCAGCAAACCCTCGAACAAGGATTTAACATTGCTCGAAACGCAGCGATTTTAACAAGAATACCAAAAGAAGTTTCAGCTCAAACGGTAAACCGTTTATGTGGAAGCTCAATGACCGCCCTGCATATGGCAGCTCAGGGAATAATGTCTGGTCAAGGTGAGATCTACATCGTGGGTGGAGTTGAGCACATGGGCCATGTGGCCATGACTCATGGAGTGGATTTTAATCCGGGTTATTCAAAGGTAGCAGCAAAAGCTTCAGGTGCAATGGGGCTTACAGCAGAAATGCTGGGAGTTATGCATAAAATTTCACGTGAAGATCAGGATAAATTTGCACTCAGATCTCATCAAAGAGCAATTGCAGCAACAAAATCCGGAAAACTCAGTGAAGAAATTATTCCAATTCAAGGTCATGATGCTGATGGTGTTCCGTACATGGTTAAAGATGATGAGGTCGCGAGAGCAGACGCAAATCTCGAGGCTCTTGGAAAGCTCAGACCTGTTTTTAACCCCCAGGGCGGAACAGTAACGGCAGGAAACTCTTCTGCTCTAAGTGATGGAGCAAGTTGTTTACTTGTTATGAGTGAAGACAAAGCGAACGAGCTGGGTCTTGAAATCATGGGCGTTGTTAAGTCTATGGCTGCAACGGGATGTGATCCTTCAATTATGGGTTATGGACCAGTTCCAGCGACAAAAAAGGCACTGAAACGGGCTGGTTTAAAAGTTGAAGATATTGAATTATGGGAACTTAATGAAGCATTCGCTGCTCAGTCACTTCCTGTGCTAAAAGATCTGGGCTTACTTGAAAAAGCGGATGAAATTGTTAATCCAAATGGAGGAGCAATTGCACTGGGTCATCCTCTTGGATGCTCAGGAGCAAGAATTGTGACAACTCTTTTACATGAGATGAAAAGAAGAGATAACAAAATTGGTGTGGCAACAATGTGTATTGGAATAGGTCAGGGAATTGCGACAGTTATAGAAAGACCGTAGATAGCATCTTCCTACGTCCAGGAACAAATACCCCTAAAGCATTTAGGGGTATTTTTTTTGAATGTCACTTTTGAAATTTCTGGGGTCAGAGTCAAGTTCTTAAATTAGAGGGCGTCTGACCTCTTACCCTCCAAACTCTGTTACGCTTTCGCCCTACTACTCTATTAATTCAAATTCAGGTGAAACTATGACCAATCGGTTTGCTTTACTGACCATTCTGGCCGGATTGTTTGCTACCACGACTGCGCTGGCAGGACCATTCACCGCGGAGACCTTGGTCCGGCTGGACCGCGTGGGCGCACCGGCGCTGTCTCCCGATGGAAGCAAGGTGGTATACACCTTGCGCACAACGGACATGGCAGCCGACAAGGGCGTCTATGATCTATGGTGGACCGGATTCAGTGATGGTGAAACCCACCAGTTAACGACCCACGCGGCAAACGACACCGACCCCGCATGGTCAGCTGATGGCGGATATGTCTATTTCCTTTCAGCACGAAGTGGAACCTCACAGGTATGGCGTATTGCAATCGGTGGAGGCGAAGCAAAGCAGGTCACGGAGTTACCCATCGATGTTGCAACCTTCCAGGTCGTGCCAGGGGGCAATGGCCTGGTCTTTTCTGCCAGCGTTTACCTTGATTGTGAAAACCTAGCCTGTACGGCCAGCCGCGACAAGGCACAGAAAGAGAAACCAACCAGTGGTGTTGTGTATGAGCACTTGTTCATGCGTCATTGGGATCATTGGTTGGATGCAAAACATTCCCAACTTTTCGCCCTTTCGCTGAACGACAGCGGTCTTGGTCAGGGCGAACCGATCCTGGTGAGCAAAGGGATTCGATCCGATATCCCATCCCGGGTCTGGGGTGGCACTGAGGAATACACAGTTTCGCCAGATGGACAGACGGTCTATTTTGCAGCGCGAATCCGTGATCGAGACGAACCTATATCCACCAACTTCGATATCTATTCAGCGCCAATGAACGGTGACGGCGAGGCCGTGAACCTGACTGCATCCAACCTGGCGTGGGATACGCAGCCGATATTGAGCCCGGACGGACGGAAACTCGCCTACCGCGCCATGGCGCGGCCAGGATTCGAAGCTGACCGCTTCCAGATCATGATTCATGATCTCAAGTCAGGCAAGACTCAGCCCCTCGCTGAAAACTGGGACCGTTCAGCCTCATCGATTGCGTTCACAAATTCGGGAGCTTCACTCCTGGTCAATGCGAACGATACGGGTAATGTGGCCTTATGGAAACTTGATTTGGCAGATGGGGAACCACACAAGCTGGTCGGTCTCGGGAGTGTCAGCTCGTTTATGTCAGGTCCACTGGGCACAGTGTTCGCGATGGACAACCTCAAATCACCGACAGAACTGTTCGCAATCGACAAGGGCGAAACAAAAGCCCGCCAATTGACCCATTTCTCAACACCTCAATTAAAGGGCGTGGAAATGGGCGATTTTGAACAGTTTTCGTTCATCGGGGCAAACCAGGAAACGGTTTATGGTTATGTGATGCAACCTGCCGGCTTTGAAAAAGGCAAAAAGTATCCAGTTGCGTTCCTGATTCACGGTGGTCCACAGGGCAGCTTCGGCAACCACTTTCACTACCGCTGGAATCCGCAAACTTACGCGGGGCAGGGTTTTGCAGCGGTTTTTATCGATTTCCACGGCTCGACCGGTTACGGACAGGCCTTCACGGACAGTATTTCGGATGACTATGGCGGAAAACCGCTGGTCGATCTGCAGCTGGGACTGAGTGCCGCATTGGAAAAATACGACTTTCTGGACGGTAACAATATCTGTGCGTTGGGCGCGTCCTATGGCGGATATATGATCAACTGGATCGCCGGTAACTGGCCGGATCGGTTCGATTGCCTGGTCAACCATGACGGTGTGTTCGACGAGCGTATGATGTATTACGCCACCGAAGAATTGTGGTTCCCGGAATGGGATTATGGTGGGCCCTATTTCGAGAAAACGGCAAACTACGAAAAGCATAACCCGGTCAATCATGTTGACCAGTGGCAAACACCGATGCTGGTGATCCATGGGCAACTCGACTACAGGGTGCCGGTCACACAGGGCATTGGTACCTTCACAGCATTGCAACGACGCGGCATTCCCAGCAAATTCCTCTACTTCCCGGATGAGAACCACTGGGTGCAGAAGCCACAAAACTCCGTGCAATGGCATAACGAAGTCAATTTATGGTTGCATGAATACCTGGATTAAAAGAAACGTAAATGGGGGCAACTCAGCCCCCATTTAGTGACAGTTACGCATAAGCGACAGGCGTTTTGATGGATTTGTTTCAGCATGCTTCAAAAAAACAAGCAATAGCTGGAGTCAGGATAATTGGGGCCAGAGTAAATCAATAGTGGTCATGGGAAACGTGCCATGAGCCGATCAGCCAAGATGTTACTCAATCATCCCCGCAACTTGTCCCGCGCGAACCGGATTGAGTTCAATGTACCGCAGGCAGGCTAAGAGATACTCGTCTTCCTGCACCAGGCTTGATCTGAAACGGCCTTCAAACAGTGTGCCAGTTCGAGCATGTGAATAATTGAAGTAACGCACATACAAGCGCCCCAGGTATTGCATGAGACGAGACACAGCACCATTTTGCAGTGGTGTAACCAACAAATGAACATGATTGGTCATGAAGACCCAGGCATGCACACGAAGATAAAATTTGATTGCACCCTCTTTAAGCCAGTTAGCGTAGGCAGCAATATCCTTATCTGAGGTAAAAACTACTTGCCGGTTGTTGCCACGCTGAATGACGTGAACAGGCATCTTGGCCATGTATATTACAAATGCTATACTTTTTTTCGGTCTGGTGGCGAAAAATGGAAGCGCTTTCATTTATTTTCGGTTTCCTTTATATTATTGCCACCAGTGCACTTTTATACGAACGGAACCGAATGGGCGTTCCTTTTTTACCGCCCGCCTCACGCTCCCGTTTATGTGACCCATTTTTTGTAGAGGAAATATCGATGTTGAAACTGAATAAACTTATTGTCCTTTTGCTTGTGTTGGCTCTCGGTTCCCTGTCTTTTGCCGAGGCCGATGCGGATACCATCGTGGACGACTTCGAATCGGGCCTGCCCGCCGGAACCGATGCCAACGGCCTCCTCATTGGTTTCTTCACCTTCAGCGACGGCAGCAGCGGTGTTGGCATATCCACCACCGACACGCCCCCCGCAGCGGTTCCCGGCAGTGACCCGGGCAACCACGTGATGCAGGTGGATACCAACGTCGTCGCCGGGGGATTCGCCGGCACGGTTCACGCGTTCGAAAACGTCGCGGTCGACACCTGGACGCCACAGGACTGGAGTGGCTCTGAAGGCTTCAGTTTCTGGCTCTACGGCAACAACACCGGAAGCGTTCTGTTTGTGGATATTCTCGACAACCGGAACCCCGGATCCACTACCGACGACGCGGAGCGGTTCTCGATCGATATCATCGACGACTTTTCCGGCTGGCAGTATTTCGAGATACCTTTTGCCGACTTCAACCGCAAAGAAATCGGTAACGGCGCGCCCAATGACGGCTTCACGCTGACCGAGGTGCACGGCTGGGCGTTCGGGGTGTTTAACAGCCAGCAGCAGTTTTTCAACTACATCGACGACGTCGGGATTTACGGAGTGGCCGTGATTCCGGAGTTGGAAGTTGTCTTTTCCGCCGGGAACTGGGACGTAACCGAAGGTGAGACTGCGATGGTAGCGGTGAAGCTGAACCGCGAGATGAATGTCGATGATCCGGCCCAGATCTCGATCGACTACTCGACCGATCCGGGCAACGCGACACCCGGGCGCGATTTCACGCCCGTGGCGGGAACGCTGGTCTTCACGAACGGCGGGGCCACCGAGCAGACCTTCAATCTGGAAACCTTCGACAACAACAAGCACACGGGCGCCAAGCGGGTGATTCCGCGGCTGTCCAACCCGGTGGACGTGGTCTCCGTGGTCGGCGCCCAGGCCACGGTCACCATCCTTGATGACGAGCCCTACGATGCAAATCTCCTGGATGATTTCGAGACCTACCCCTACCTGTGGTCGGCCGACGAAAACGTGGAGTTGAATAATCCGGAATTTGCCCTGGGCGATCCCGGAGCCCTGCCGCAGCAGGGCGACTATGAGCGCGTGCTCGAAGTCCTGGTCCCGCTGCAGGTCGCGGTTGATGTGCAGGGCCGGATCTGTAACGAGGGCAATGGCGTGGTACCGGTGGTGCTGCTGACCACCGAGACTTTCGACGCCACCACCATCGATCACACCACCGTCAGCCTGGGTGACGCCTTCGAGGCGCACACGAACAAGAAAAGCGGGGTGGCGACACGCCACGAGGAGGACGTCGACGGTGACGGTGACATGGACCTCGTTTTCCATTTCCGCTTCGAGGAGACCGGGTTGCCCTGTGACCCGGACAGTGCGCCGTTCAACGGCTTGACGTTTGACGGACAGCCGATCACCACCGAGGACCAAAGCTTCAGGCGGGATTTCGCGCTGGGCCTGGACTGGAGTGGCAACGACAGCCTGACATTCTGGTATTACGGCCAGAACAGCGGCGACGTGATCAAGGTCGACCTGCTGGACAACCGCGCCCCGGACCCCGGCCCGGCCGGCTGGTCCCTGGTCTGGAGCGATGAATTCAACGATCCGGCCGGCACCTCGCCCGATCCCGCCAGGTGGGAATTCGAAATTGGCGACGGCGCCATCAACGGCATCCCCGGCTGGGGCAACAGCGAACTGCAGTACTACACCGACAGCACCGCGAACGCGGCCACCGATGGCGCGGGCAACCTGCACATCAGCACGCTGGAAGCCGACGGCTCCCTGGGCTGTTACTACGGGCCGTGCGAATACACCTCGGCGCGCATGCTGTCACGCAACCGTGCCGAATTCGCCTACGGGCGGATCGAGTCCCGCATGCTGCTGCCGGACGGTGACGCCGGCCTGTGGCCCGCGTTCTGGAGCCTGGGCACAAACATCAACCAGGTGGGCTGGCCGCAGACCGGCGAGATCGATTTCATGGAGTACGTCAGCCGGATACCGAACGAAATCTTCGGCACCATTCACGGCCCGGGGTATTCCGGCGGCGCCTCCTTCGGCAACACCTGGAATTTCGGTGAGCCCGCCTCCAACGAGTTCCACACCTTCGCCATCGAGTGGCAACCCGGCCTGATCGAGTGGTATGTAGACGGAATCCTCTACCACAGCGCAACCCCGGCGGACGTGGCGCCCAACCAGTGGGTGTTCGACGATCCCATATTCATGCTGCTTAACCAGGCTGTCGGCGGCAATTTCGGCGGACCGGTCAGCGAAGACCTGGTGTTCCCACAAGCGCTGGTCATCGACTACGTCCGCGTCTTCCAGGGTCCGGATACGGCCGAGCGCTGGGAAGCCGGCTTCGTCGACAATTTCTCCGGCTGGCAGGAAGTGGCCGTGCCTTTCGACAGCTTCACCCGTAGCGCGGAACAGCCCAACGGCGCGCCCGATGACGGGCTGGGCCTGAACGAGATCTGGGGCTATGGCTTCACGCTGCCGGCCGGTGGTTCGACGGCCAGCCCGGTGCTGCTCGACCAGGTACGCCTGACGGTGCCGCCAGTGATCGTGACCAACCTCGATGACAACGGCGATGGCTCACTGCGGTGGGCGCTCGACACGGTCGGCAACGGCGGCTTTGTGGCCTTCGACCCGGCGCTGGCCGGCGGCACGGTCACGCTGACCAGTGGCCCCTTGGTCACCGGCAAGCAGGTCACCGTCGATGCGGCCAGCGCACCCGGCATCACCGTGAGCGGCGGTGGAACCGACCGCGTGCTGATCGTCAATTCCGGCGCCGATGTCACGGTTCGCCAGCTGGCCATCAGCAACGGCTTTGGCTGGCAGCTGGGCGGGGGCGTCATCAACAACGGCGCCCTGACCCTCGACCACGTCACGGTGAGCGATAACCTGATGGCGACAGATGTCGGTCAATTCTGGCAGGGCGGCGGTGGCATTTACAACGGTGAATTCGCCTCGCTGACGCTGGTCGACAGCACAGTGATGAACAACACCGCGGGTTGGTCCGGTGGCGGGGTGTTTTCCTTCTTCAACACCTCGACGACGATCACGCGCAGCACGATCAGCAACAACCTGTCCAACGACGTGGGCGGGGGATTGCGCCTGCTGGGCAACGCAGACATCACCAACAGCACCATCAGCGGCAACGTGTCGACCGGCTGGTACGGTGGCGCAATTTTCCTCACCGACGGTGTTGTTAACATGGTCAACTCCACCGTGGCGGACAATGTCTCGCCGCCGTTTGCCCCGGCTGCCATCTTCGTCGGCACCTTCGGCGACGGTAGCGCCACGCTCAACCTGGGCAACAGCATCGTGGCGGCCAACGTGACGGAAGGCTGCTTCCTGGCACCTTTCGGTCCTGGACCAGTAGCAATCAACTCGCTGGGCTCCAATGTGTTCTCCGATGGAACCTGTTTCCCGGTAGGCAGCGACCAGATCGTGGGCGATGCGATGCTGGGCCCGCTCGCTGACAACGGCGGCCCGACCGAAACGCAGGCGCTGCTGGCCGGCAGCCCGGCCATCGATTCAGCGGACAACGCTGTTTGCCCCGCCACCGACCAGCGCGGCGTGGCGAGGGACGCCAGCTGCGATGTTGGCGCCTACGAGTTTGTTCCCTGAACCTTGCAGCCGCAGGGCGGCCGGTCGGTGACCGGCCGCCCACATCCGGCTTCAGGCCGGGAGTGAAAAAAGGAACCAAAAAAAAGAAAAAGACACTCATGGCTTTTCCAAGAAAAGGGGCCGGATACCTTTTGGAAAAAGTGCATCGAGTACTTGTTTATCCCACACTCTTGTCTCATATTTAGTCTTGGTCTTTCGCCCGACCGTCTGACCCTACATATTCCTGCGATATTCCCCACCCACGTCATAAAGTGCATGGCTCATGCTCCCCAGGGAGCAATCCTTAGCTGCTTCCATCAGCGACTCAAAAGTGTTCTTCCTCTCACGCGCCACCTGCTGAAGCCTGGCCAACTCAGGCGAAGCTTCTTCCCGGTGCGCCTCCCTGAACGTCTCAACATTCTCAACCTGCTGATCCTTCTCTTCATCGGTCGAGCGCATCAATTCCACTTCACCACCCTCAGCATGGCTTTCCTTGCCACCCAAAAAGGTATTCACCCCAATCAACGGCAAACTGCCATCGTGCTTCTTGTGCTCGTAGTACATCGATTCATCCTGGATCTTGCTGCGCTGGTACATGGTATCCATCGCGCCCAACACACCACCGCGTTCCGAAATCCGCTCAAATTCCTGGTAAACAGCCTCTTCAACCAAATCGGTCAGTTCATCAACAATAAAACTACCTTGCCACGGGTTTTCACAAAAATTCAAACCCAGTTCCTTGTTGATGATCATCTGGATGGCAACGGCGCGGCGCACGCTTTCTTCGGTCGGCGTGGTAATGGCCTCGTCGTAGGCGTTGGTGTGTAGCGAGTTGCAGTTATCGAACAGGGCATACAGCGCTTGCAACGTGGTGCGGATGTCGTTGAACTGGATTTCCTGTGAGTGCAATGAACGACCGCTGGTCTGGATGTGGTATTTCAGCATCTGGCTGCGGCGGTTGGCGCCGTAGCGTTCGCGCATGGCGCGGGCCCAGATACGACGGGCGACACGTCCTATTACGGTGTATTCGGCGTCCATGCCATTGGAGAAAAAGAAACTTAAATTTGGCGCAAAATCGTCTATGTTCATGCCACGTGCGAGGTAGTACTCGACGATGGTCAGGCCATTGCTGAGTGTGAAGGCCAGTTGGCTGATCGGGTTCGCTCCGGCCTCGGCGATGTGATAGCCGGATATCGAAATACTATAGAAATTGCGTACGGCGTTATCCACGAAAAACTGCTGGATATCACCCATCATGCGCATGGCGAACTCGGTGGAGAAGATACAGGTATTCTGTGCCTGGTCTTCCTTGAGGATGTCGGCCTGAACGGTACCGCGTACTTTTTTCAGGGTGGCGGTCTTGATCTCTTCATAGGTTTTGGCATCGACCAGTTTGTCACCGGTGATACCCAGCATGGCCAGGCCCAAACCGTTATTGCCCTCGGGTAGTTCACCTGCATAATGCGGCTGTTTGCGGCCCTTGAAGTGTTTCTTGATTTTCTTTTCGGCCTGTTCCCACTGGCCGCTTTCCTTCAGGTGAAGCTCCACCTGCTGGTCAATGGCCGCGTTCATGAAAAACGCCAGTATCATCGGCGCCGGGCCGTTGATGGTCATGGAGACCGATGTGTTGGCTGCACACAGGTCAAAGCCGGAATAGAGCTTTTTCAGATCGTCCAGAGTGGCAATGGAAACACCCGAGTTACCGACCTTGCCGTAGATATCCGGGCGGGTGTGCGGGTCTTCGCCGTACAGGGTTACAGAATCAAAAGCAGTACTCAAACGCACCGATGCCCCATCCTTGCTCAGGTAGTGAAAACGCCGGTTGGTACGCTCCGGTGTGCCCTCGCCTGCGAACATACGGGTCGGATCTTCGCCTGCTCTGCGGTAAGGAAAAACACCCGCGGTATAGGGATAACCACCGGGCAGGTTTTCGCGCATCAGGAACGATAACAACTCGCCCCAGTCGCGGTCCCGGGGCATGCCAATCTTGGGAATCTGGAATTTGCTCAGGGATTCCTTGTAGTTGTTGCCGGTAATTTCGCGTCCACGCACCTCGTAGGCGTATTGCTCTGTGCGAATGCCCTTCTTTCTTGCGGGCCATTGATTGAGAAGCTCAACAGCCTCGGCCGAAAGTTCCTGCATGGCTACGTTATAGCGTTGGCGAAGCAGGACAAATTCTCCATCACCAACGATGTGCTCACTGCCGTACAGCTCAAAATTGGCAGGCAATGCGGGATCTGAAAGGTCTTTCAGACACTCGTAATAATTTTGCGCAAGGCTGGCGGACTGTGCCAGGGTTTCGATGTCCTGGTTGATTTCCCTACCCTGCTCGGCAATTTCAGCCAGGTAGCGTGTGCGATTGCCCGGGATCAGTACAGTGGCTTTGGGGGTGTGATCGGAGACATCCAGGTTGATTGCCCAGCTATCTTCGGGCAGATCCAGCTTTTCACGTAACAGACGTACCAGGTTAACAAACATCCAGCTGACACCGGGGTCATTGAACTGGCTGGCGATGGTCGGGTAGACGGGTACATCCTCATCATCCATGGTGAAAGCGAGGTGGTTGCGTTTCCATTGTTTGCGGACATCACGCAGCGCGTCTTCGGCGGCGCGTTTGTCAAATTTGTTCAGGATGACCAACTCGGCGTAATCCAGCATATCGATTTTCTCAAGCTGGCTCTGGGCGCCAAACTCCGAGGTCATGACATAACAGGGGAAATCCACCATATCGACGATTTCAGAATCGGATTGACCAATACCGGCGGTCTCGACAATGACCAGGTCAAAGCCGGCAGATTTGAGGAAATGGATGGCATCCTGCAGCATGGCGCTGGTGGAAAGATGCTGACGCCGGGTCGCCATCGAGCGCATGTAAATACGCTCGCTACGCAGGGAGTTCATGCGGATACGGTCACCCAGCAGGGCTCCGCCGGTGCGCCGCCGGGTCGGGTCAACCGCCAGGATGGCGATACGTTTTTCCGGGAAGCTGGTCAACATGCGGTTCAGCAGTTCATCGGTGACCGATGATTTACCAGCACCACCGGTTCCTGTGATACCGATGACGGGCGCCTGCGTGGCTGCACCGGCCCATTCATGACGCTTCATTTTCAGTTGGGCTTCGCCAAACAGCCCGGCTTCCAGTGCAGTCAGTATTTGCGCTACATCACTGGCATTGTCCTTGCGGAGTTCTTTTGGCATGACTGGTGCAATGCGATGATCAGCAGCGCGTTGTACGACGTCTTCTATCATCTCGACCAGGCCCATGCCCATACCATCATCGGGGTGGTAGATACGGTTGATACCGTAGTCTTCCAGTTCCTTGATTTCTTCCAGCGTAATGGTGCCGCCACCACCGGCAAAGATCTGGATGTGCCCTGCCCCGCGCTCCCTGAGTTGATCGATCATGAAACGGAAAAATTCATTGTGACCACCCTGGTAAGAAGACACGGCAATCGCATCGGCGTCTTCCTGTATGGCGGCGCGGACGATATCAAGCACACCGCGGTTATGACCGAGGTGGATCACCTCGCAGCCCTGCGCCTGGATCAAGCGGCGCATGATATTGATGGCAGCATCATGACCATCGAATAATGAGGCGGCGGTAACAAACCGCAGCGGCGTATCAAGTGCCGTCTTTTTGTTATCACTGATGTCAGAACCTGCGTGGCTCATGGTGCTTTTCTCGTGTTGTTTACTCATGGTATTAATCTCTACCTGTTACTTCAGCCAGGGCAACGTGGCATTTATTTTCCACGCTCTGCAGGTCACTCATCATGACCTCCAGGTCCCGCCGTTTTTGTTCCAGTTCCGATCGCTTCTCACCTATTCGGACAATAAATTTTTCAAGTTGTTTTTGATTACCCCGCGGCGAGCCGTACATCTTTATCATATCGGCCGTTTCGTCCAGGGTCAGACCGAGTCGTTTGCCACGCAGGATCAGCCTCAGGCTGGTTCGGTCAGCCGGGCTGTATATTCGTCTTGTACCCTCGCGCCTGGGGCTCAGGTAGCCCTTTTCCTCGTAGAAACGGATGGTACGGGTGGTAATACCGAATTCTCCCGCGAGTTCACTGATGGAATATGTTTTTTTCATCCCGGGCATTCCTGGTTGATGTGTGTTGCCAAAGGTTTCAAATGGTTAGGAAATAATACATTACGTTTACGTTAACGTAAAGTAAATCTGCGCGTAAGCCAGGGATGTGTAAATACGTTATGTACCAGGGGAATCCGCGTGGGTAACGAGTTATCCACCCTACGATCTGCCATGACCGCACCCTGCCGTTGATTGATTGTGTATGATTAATGCTGCACTATTTTATAAAACAGCAACACGGGAAAGGAAGCATCTGCCATGACATTAGACATCACCTTGTACGAATACGGCCCCAGTCGTTCAAAGCAGGCCCGTTGGGCATTGCTCGAATGCGGACTTGAGTTTAAGGCCGTCGGAGACCTGAACATTCTGCACTCCGAGGAGCTTGAAAAGGTCAATCCCATGGGCAAGGTGCCTGCGATGGTGATTAACGGTGAACCCCTTTTCGAGGCGGCGGCAATCTGTACTTACCTGGCAGACCTGGTACCGGAGAAAGGTCTGATTGCACCATCTGGAACCAGGGAACGTGCGTTGCATTTGCAGTGGGTCAGTTTTGCCCTGACTGAAATGGAGGCGTATTTGTGGAGCAATGCCAGGAACACCTTTGTACTGCCCAAAGAACAACGGATAAAGGCATTGTTTGAGCAAAACAATAAGGCCTTTGTACATGCAGCAAAGGTTCTGGATAAGGTGCTGGCGGATTTGGATTACCTGATCAATAACCGCTTTTCTGTAACAGATATCCTGGTAGGATTTACCGTTAACTGGGGGAGTGGTGCGGGGTTGCTGGAGGAAACACCCAACCTTCAGAAATACCTGGAACGTTTGAAGGAAAGGCCTCACTGTACGCTGTGATGTGAGTAATTTTTTACGCACCGTTGGGGTTCGATCAGGGTTACCGCGTGGGTAACAAGTTACCCACTCTACGTGGGTGATTCAAGCACTTCATCGCATGTCTGCATCCTCTTGTCGAATCAGCGGCGACATTCGCTTCATCGCAGAGCACACTGATATTCAAGTGTTGTCGGTACCCGCATTTTTGGCGGACCAGAGGGACCGGCTCCTTAATACCTGTATTTGACACTCAAGGAGTTCCGATGAAGAAGCGTATTGTTGTATCCATTTCAGCCGGCCTGATGCTGGCCACATCGTTTGTATCAGCCGAAGAAACACTACCGTTGAACGCGGTTAACCGCGCCAATGAGGTCATTGATGCAGCGCTGGAAGCATATGGTGGTGCCGAAACCATCACCAATCTGAACAGCGTGGCACGCAAGAGTCACTTCACTACCTGGGCCACCAACCAGAGTCGTTCACCCGGCCCGCCATGGGATGAAAACGAGCAGATGAGCTTTTCTGCCATCGATTTTGAAAACGAAACGTTCGTCGGCAAGAACAAGGGCAGTGGCAATGGTTTCGATTTTGACGGCAGCCAGATTATCGAGGGAGAAGAAGGCTGGCAGGTAAGTTATCGGGCCGGTACGGTCACGGCTATCGCCGAACCGGACTTCAACAACACGGCCGGCCCGTTTATCCGTGTCACAGCACCATTGCTGGTCAAACAACTACAGAATCGGCGTCACACATCACACTGGCTGGGTGAAGTTGAATTTGAAGGTCGACCTCATGATGTCATTACACTGGTTATGGAGGTTGGGCCCGCGCTAAGCCTTTACTTTGATCAGGAGACTCATCTATTAAGCCGAAGTGAGCGCGTCTTGCCGCCGTTTGGCCAGGTTGACTACCGGTTCACAGATTATGAAACGGTTGACGGTATTCCGTTCAGCAAAACCTTCAAGCTTTATGTGAATGACCAACCCAATGTGTTCATCGACATCAAATCAACCATGGTTAACCAGTCCATTGAGGAATATGCCGCCGTGCCAACGACATTGGAAATGGTCGAGGCTGCCCCACCCGCCCCAACCGAGGTGGAGGTACAGGAAATCAAGGAAGGTGTGTTTCTGGTCGGTGGTGGCAACACCTATGCCATGTTTGTTGAAATGGATGACCACATCATTGCGGTTGGCGGTACGGCAGGCATACCCGAACGTATCAAGGCGCTGCGCGAGGTTGTCAAAGACAAACCGATCAAGTATGGCGTGATGACCCACCACCATAATGATCATGTACTTGGTGTGCCGGCTTACCAGGCTGAAGATGCGATGGTGCTGACCGTGAAGGAGCACGAAGTAGTCATGCGTGCCGCCGCCACGGATGCAGACTCTTTAAAACTACAGTTTGTTGAAGACAAATATGTATTTGACGATGGCAACCGCAAGCTTGAGATCATCGATTTTGGGCCGACGCCACATGCAGAACACATCCTGATGGCGTGGTTGCCGGAAGAAGGTATCCTTTTTGAGGCCGATCACTTCCCCAATCCAACCAATGGCCAGATGGCGCCTGCACAACCGGTAACCATTCGCATGGCGGAAGTCATCAAGGAGAAGGGACTGGATGTGAAAATAATCGTTGGTACACACAGTCCGCGGATCGCCAGCATTGACGACCTGCGTAAAGCATTGGCATTAAGCCCGGTCCAGGTAGCGCAAAACAATCCCTGATCGACCATTGAGCTTCTAATCAAAAACCCGCACATGCGGGTTTTTGGTTTTGAATCGAGTACCCGACTCAAATAGCCCGTTTCTTAGTCATCCATGTCATCCACATCAAACTGACCCGTCAGACGTCGCCTGATATGTGACCAGGACATCCCTGTAGCCAGTATGAGCGAAACCAACAGCAACGCCAGGTAGGTAATGAAACCGGTTGAATCAACGCTCAGCCAACCAACATCCACCAGTAACCAGATGATGGCAGCAAATAACGCAGTACCAAGCGTTACACCAAGCCAGCCCATTGAAAGAAAAGTGGCACGCAAATATATGATCCAGCCAATGAGTAAAACCAGACCCACGATGGCCACAACGGGCCCAAATTCTGTTTGTTCTGCCAACAGCCAGCTAATGTAGGAATAACCACTCGGGTTATAGGTGCCAAACACCAGCGCCGCTGCGAATACCCATCGTCCGAGAAAGCTACCTGCTGTGAATTCTGTTGCCATATTAATCCCTGCTATTTAGTGAGTAATTTCGTCATATTAAACCCTTTGTTAAGGGGTATACCAGATAGGTGATGTCCAGGCGCGTTCCTGAATCGTAGACTGTACATCCTCCAACAACGGCAGATTATGCCTGACTGCATCATAGGTACTCCACCTTGGCGTTGGAATTTCCAGAACGCGGGCGAAGTAGGACGCGTGTTGTACCGCGTTGAATTTCTCATCGATCCAGTTGCCTGTCAACTGGGCGGCACCGATTGAATGAGTAAAGAACACGATGATCAGAGTCGTGCGGAATACACTGCTATGTTAATCTTACCGGCTGATTTTCATCATTTAGGACACCCCTTGTGAAAAAACTGATTGCACTGATCTTGCTGCTCCCGTTGGCGGCTTGTAATAATGAGACAAACACCGAAACACCCATCGCTGCCGTTGAAAAGCCGGCACTGCCCGCCGGCATCACGCTGATTGATGAATTCAAGGGTGATGACAGCGGTATCGCCATTCCCTACGCGAAGTACCGCCTGGCCAATGGCCTGACGGTCATCCTGCACGAAGATCATTCCGATCCACTGGTACATGTGGATGTGACCTATCATGTAGGCTCAAACCGTGAAGAGATCGGACGATCAGGATTTGCCCACTTTTTCGAACACATGATGTTCCAGGGTTCAGCAAATGTTGCCGATGAGGAGCACTTCAAACTGGTATCGAATGCGGGCGGAACCCTGAACGGCTCAACCAACTCGGACCGCACCAACTACTACGAAACCCTACCGGTGAATCAATTGGAAACTGCACTGTGGCTCGAGGCCGATCGCATGGGCTTTTTACTTGAAGCAGTGACCCAGGAGAAATTTGAAGTTCAGCGTGAAACGGTCAAAAACGAACGTGGCCAGCGCGTAGATAACCAACCCTACGGACGTGCTATTGAAACGTTGAGCAAGGCCCTGTATGAACAGGATCATCCGTACTACTGGCCCGTTATCGGCTGGCTGGAAGACCTTGATCGTGCGGATGTTGATGACCTGAAAAGATTCTTCCTGCGCTGGTATGGCCCGAACAACGCGGCGCTGACCGTCGGCGGTGATATCGATCCGATGGCCACACTTGAACTGATCAATAAATACTTCGGTTCCATACCTGCCGGCCCGGATGTTGAGAACCTGCCAAAACAACCGGGTCAACTCACCGCCGATCGTTACGTAACGCTCGAGGACAACATCCATCTGCCTGCCATCGCGATGATCATTCCAACCGTTTACGCCAACCATGCAGACGAAGCACCATTGGACGCTGCCGCCAAGATAATGGGACAGGGACAGGCTTCGTTGTTGTATCAAAGCCTGGTTCAGACGGGCCGTGCGGTACAGGCCAACGTAAGTCACAGGTGCCGGGAACTGGCGTGTGAAATGATGTTCATCGTTATACAGAACCCGGCTTCCGGTGAAACTCTTACTGAAATGGAAGCTGCCATTCGTGAAACCCTGGAAGAGTTTGCCAACCGGGAAGTCTCCGAAGACGACCTGCAAAAGTTCAAAGCAGGCTATGAGTCCGGTCGCGTATTCGGTCTGCAAAGCGTGGCAGGCAAGGTTTCCACCCTGGCGGCATTTCAAACTTACACCGGCAGCCCGGCGGGAATCGGTGATGAAATACAGCGATATCTTAATGTCGAGATCGATGATGTTAACCGCGTATTCAGCGAGTACATTGCAGGCAAGCCTGCCGTTATCTTGAGCATCGTACCCAACGGTCAACCTGAATTGGCCGCGGCAGTTCAAAACTTCGATGCACCTGAGCGTGATATCCCGGAAAGCTTTGGTGATGAAGAGGCGGTGCTTGCTTTGCGACCGGTGACAGACGACTTTGATCGCAGCCTGCAGCCGGTTCCGGGTGTCAATCCTGCGGTCGAATTGCCCGCTATCTGGGATACCTCGCTTTCCAACAATGTTCGCGTGCTTGCTGTTCCAAATACAGAAACACCAACGGTCACGATCCGTGCCTCGTTCGCGATGGGACAACGTGATGAACCGGCGGGTAAAGCCGGTCTGACCGCGTTAACTACTGCACTCATGGGCGAAGCCATGATAGACCGTAGTGCAGCGGAGTTTTCCGAAGAGCTGGAACGTATTGGCGCCAACGTCAGTGTTTTTTCCGGTCAATATGAAACGACGGTATCTCTTAACACATTAACCAAACATCTCGATAAAGCCATGTCTCTCATGATGGAACGCGTGCTTAAACCGGCGTTTACCGAGGAGGATTTTCAGCGAATCAAGAGCCAGACCATTGAGGCTTTGCTGGCCTCACGCAAAACACCTAACGGCCTCGCGGGGCGGGCGATCAGCTCGGTGTTATATGGTTCCACGCACCCGCTTTCATATCCGGCGTCAGGCTTACCATCTACTGTCGAATCTTTAACCTTGGATGATGTAAAAGCCTATTACGCGGCCCATATTCCTTCTCACCTGACCGGCATAACCGTCAGCGCTGATCTTCCCCAGGCTGAAATCATAGCTGCCCTGCAGGGCTTCGCCGCGCTTGATGTGACAGAAGTCTATCGCGCCCCCATCGAGAACCTGCCCGAGATAAAGGGCCGGACGCTTTACGTGGTCAACAAGGAGGGTGCGGCACAGTCGAGTCTGCGCACGACGCAACCGTCGCTCAAGTACGACGCGTTGGGTGATTACTACAAAGCCGGACTGGCCAACTTTAACCTTGGCGGCACCTTTAACAGCCGTATCAACCTGAACCTGCGTGAAGACAAGGGTTATACCTATGGTGCGAGCAGCGGCTTTAGTGGTGGTCCGGAACTGGGTAGTTTTTCTGTCTCCTCCGAAGTCAACAAAGAGGCAACTGCTGCTTCCGTCACCGAGGTATTGAACGAGCTTGAGAACTATGCAGCCAGCGGAATGGATGAGGCCGAATACGATTATATGCGCTCTGCCATCGGCCAGCGTGATGCGCTTCAGTACGAAACCCCGGGCCGGAAGCTGGGTCTTTTGGGCAATATTATGCGCTACGACCTGCCGTTGAATTACCGTACACAACAGGTGAATATTTTGAAAGAGACCGACCGGGAAGTACTGAATGAATTGGCCGGCAAGTTAATCCAACCGGACAACATGGCGATCGTCATCGTCGGCGACGAGGCAGTGCTGCGTGAAGAGCTTGAAGCCCTCGGCATGCCGATCAAAAACCTCGATGAAGATGGCTTCGAAATAGAATAGGGAAAACGCGTGGGTGCGTAATTTTGTTACGCACCTTCAGGTTTTAGATAACGGCAGTTTTAAGAGAACCTTTCACATCCGTTGGAGCAGACAGGAATTCCAGACAGGCGACATTCTCTGTTTCATCGGTGAACGGGTAGCCGGTTTCTTCCAGGAACTGATGAAAGGCATCTTCGTCCTGTGCAGGCACCAGGAAACCCGCGAGAATCCGGGCATTGGCAGCGGCGTGGTTACGGTAGTGAAACAAGCTGATGGACCACCGTCCTGCCAGTACCGTTAAAAACTCAAGCAAGGCACCGGGTCGCTCTGGAAATTCAAAGCGATACAGTCTTTCACGCTCACCGGGCGGCAATCGACCACCAACAAGGTGCCGCATATGCAACTTGGCCACCTCATTATTGGACAGGTCTTTAACCGCATAGCCACTGTCGGCCAGCTTTCTTTGTAAATGCCCGGATGACTCCTGTAAACGTACGCCGACGAATATATGGGCGTGCTGCCTGCTGGCAAAACGATAATTGAATTCGGTGACCGAGGATTCACCCAGGATACTGCAAAACTCCAGGAAGCTGCCCGGCCGTTCCGGAATCGTAACTACCAGCAGGGCTTCGGTACCCTCACCGAGGGCACAGCGTTCCACGATGTGACCCAGGCGGTCAAAGTTGATGTTGGCACCACTGAGCAGGGCTACCCAGTCACCACCGGGTGCGTTGCTTGCTGACTCCATGGCCGCATAACGTATGGCACCGGCAACGGCCAGTGCACCGGCAGGCTCGACCGTGGCGCGGACTTCTTCAAAAATTGACTTCACGGCAGCACAGACCTGGTCGACAGTGACCGTGATCACCTCATCCACCAGTTCACGGCACAACTCAAAAGTCAGACTGCCCACTTTACGCACCGCAACACCATCTGAAAAAATTCCGGTGGTGCCAATATCCACGGGGTGTCCGGCAGCCAGGGCCGCCTGCATACTGGCAGCGTCTTCAGGCTCAACTCCAATAATACGCACCTGTGGATATACCGCCTTTATCGTTGCCGCCACCCCGGCAGCCAGGCCGCCACCGCCAATAGGTAAGAATATGACACCGGGAGGTGCCTCCAACTGCTGGCTTATCTCGATACCGAGCGTTCCCTGCCCTGCGATGACTTCAGGGTTGTCGAACGGGTGAATAAAATAACCGCCGCTTTGATCACTGAATGCGATCGCCATCTCGCAGGCCGTATCGTAATCATCACCGCAAAGTTCGATATTCGCACCCAGTGCTTTCACTGCACGGACCTTGATTTCAGGGGTCGTCAACGGCATAAAAATCGTCGCTTTCACACCGAGTTCCCGGGCGGACATGGCAACACCCTGGGCATGGTTACCCGCAGAAGCTGCGACCACGCCCCTGCTGCGTTCTTCTTCGGACAATTGTCGTATGCAATTGTAGGCACCACGAAGTTTAAACGAGTAGGTTGTCTGCATATCCTCGCGCTTCAACCACAAGGGACGGCCTATGCGATCTGAAATAGCGGGTGCCGGGTCCAAAGGCGTGCGGCGCACCAGGTCATATAACGGGGCGGTTATCGCGCGACGCAAATAGTCCTGTGCAACCTTACTCATTTACAGCCCGTGTCAATGTGTTTTCAGCCAGTCTTTTCCTGACCGCAGCACCCGCTTCACTTGTGCTTAGCGTGCCGCCCAGATCCGGTGTGCAATCACCATCGGATATACAATCCGAGATGGCCTGCTCAATCTGGTCTGCGGCCTCTTTCATGTCGAGGCTGTAGGTAAACATCATGGCAACCGATGCCAGCATACCGAATGGATTGGCGATACCCTTGCCGGCGATATCAGGTGCCGAGCCGTGAATGGGCTCATACAGACCGAACTTGCCTGCCGCTAGCGATGCCGAAGGCAGCATTCCCATGGAACCCGCCAGCATGGATGCTTCATCGGTAAGAATGTCACCGAACATGTTCTCGGTGACGATCACGTCAAAACGTGCCGGATTCGAAATAAGATACATGGCGGCGGCGTCCACCAGGATGTACTCGTAGGACAGGTCCCGAAAGTCGGTCTGCATGATCTCTTCGGTAACTTTACGCCATAATCGCGATGTGGCCATCACATTGGCCTTGTCAATCATGGTCAGTTTTCCGCTACGTTGCCGGGCAATATCACCGGCCATTCTCACAACGCGCTCGATTTCCTCACGTGAATAGGTGCAGGAATCCGAAGCAAAATCATTGCCCTCTACCTTTTCGCCAAAATAGCTGCCGCCGGTTAACTCGCGAACCACCATCAGGTCCACACCTTCCAGGTACTCGGGTTTTAACGGGCTGGCATCAACCAGTTTCGGGTGCAGGCGCACGGGACGCAGGTTGGCAAACAGACCAAGTTCCTTGCGTATTTTCAGTAAACCCTGTTCGGGCCGTACTTTTGCATCCGGATCAGACCACTTGGGACCACCTACCGCACCAAGAATAACGGCATCGGCCTCACGGCAAGCCACGAGAGATTCATTTGGGAGGGGGTCGCCGGTGGCGTCTATTGCTGCACCGCCGATCAAGCCGCTTTGCATTTCAATATCAATGCCGTGAATTTGCGCCACGGCTTTAATCAATAATTCAGCTTCCCGGGTTACCTCGGGACCGATTCCGTCACCGGGCAACAGGACGATTTTTGCGTTCATCGGTTCTCCTCAAATGCCACGATGGCGTCTTCCGCCCGGTTAAGAAACTCAAATCTGTCCAGTCCGCGCATAAGGCAATGACGCGCGAACGGGTCAATTGAAAATGGCCAGCAATGTTCAACACCATCTGCGGTTTTGACCACGACATTGCATTGTTCAAGATCGACGGTAATTTCCTCACCGTCCATCTGCATCAGGGCGGCATGCTGATCCGCTTCAAGCACCACCGGTAAAAGACCCACGTTTTGCGAATTATTTCTGAAAATATCAGCAATCTGTGAACTGATCACAACCCGAAAACCAAAACCAAGCAAGGCATGCGGGGCATGCTCGCGGGATGAACCACAACCAAAGTTATGACCACCTACCAGGATGGGGCTCCGCCTTGCACGCGGCTCATTTAACACGTGCCCGGGCTTCGGCTCGCCGTTCGCGTCCAGTCTCCAGTCTGCGAAAAGGTGGTCCCCGATACCATCAAAATCCGTGGCTGTCAGAAACCGTGCGGGAATGATCTGGTCGGTGTCGATGTTTTCCTGTTCCAATACCAGTATCGGGCCGGTTAATTTTGTGATGGCCTGCATCAGCTGTTCTCCAAGGATTGAAGATCCGCAACACCCGCCACGCGACCCATCACCGCTGAGGCCGCAGCGGTTTCAGGGCTGGCCAGCAAGGTGCGTGAACCCGATCCCTGGCGCCCTTCGAAATTCCGGTTTGAAGTCGATACGGCGGTTTCGCCCGCTGCGACGAGGTCGCCGTTCATGGCAAGACACATGGAACAGCCCGGCAGACGCCATTCGGCACCGGCAGTGCTGAAGATCTCGTGCAAGCCTTCGCTTTCTGCCTGTCTGCGAACACTCTCCGAACCCGGCACCACCAACATCCGCACATGCTCGGCAACTCTCCTGCCGCTCAGTACATTGGCTGCAGCACGCAGATCACTAAGTCTTCCGTTGGTACAGCTTCCGATGAAAACCACGTCCACATTTCGCTCGTTCATCTGTTGGCCGCCCTGAAAACCCATGTATTGCAGGGCCTTTTCATGACTTTTGCTGACAGCCCGGGGTACCGGTTCACCGATATCAAGGGACATACCCGGATCGGTACCATAGGTAATGGACGGACGCATGATCGAGGCTTCTAATGTCATTTCATTGTCAAAAACTGCGCCCTCATCGGAAGCCAGTTGAAGCCAGCAGGATGCGGCCTGTTCAAAATCTTCACCTTGCGGCGCCTTTGGCCTGCCACGTAAATAGTTGATGGTTGTTTCATCGGGGGCGATCATTCCGGCGCGTGCACCGGCTTCAATGGTCAGGTTGCAAAGCGTCATGCGGCCTTCCATATCCAGGCTGCGAACGGCTTCACCGGCATACTCGATAACAAAACCCGTACCACCATTCATACCCAGGTACCGGATGATATTCAGTGCCAGATCCTTGGCAGTGACATTTTCCGGAAGTCTGCCATTGACATTGATCCGCATACTCTTCGGCTTGCTTTGCAGCAGGCATTGTTTAGCCAGCACATGGCCAACCTCGGTCGTACCAATACCAAACGCCAGTGCACCGAAGGCACCGTGTGTACTGGTGTGGCTGTCACCGCAAACGATGGTCATACCCGGTTGTGTTGCGCCCATTTCCGGACCCATCACGTGGACGATACCGCGATAAGGACTGTCCCAATCGTGTAATTCGATACCATACTCTTTGCAATTGTCACGTAGGGTCTGGACCTGCCTGTGGGCCTGTTCCGTGTAGTAGGGGCGCTTGCCGTTAGCGTCAGGCGGAAGCGTGGGCGTGGAATGATCCAGCGTTGCCAGCGTGCGCTCCGGTCTGCGGACCCCGATACCCTTTTCACGCAACAGGTCAAAACCCTGCGGGGAAGTCACCTCGTGGACAAGGTGCAGATCGATGTAGATGATCGCGGGTGTGGATTCGCTCTGCGCCTGTACCAGGTGAGAGTTCCACAATTTATCAAACAGGGACTCAGCCGCCGACATTGCCAGCCTCCTGTGTGCCGCTACCATACAGTTTGTATTCCATGGGGTTCATTCGCTTTGTTATTTATCCTTCTCAGGCCACCTCTGTCTGTCTGACCTGGTCTGCATTGCGTATTGCGCGGTTGACAATTTCCAGCAGCGCTTCAGCACAGGCTGCGACGATATCGGTCGAAAGACCGTGACCACTGTATTCGATACCATCAACCTTGGCCCGCATGTTGGCCTCACCCTGCGCGTCCTCGCCCAGGGATATGCTACGCATGGCCAGGCTGAGTACCTCGATCCTGGTTTCGGTAACCAGCTCAAGGGCTTCCACAATGGCGTCAACCGGTCCATCTCCATCGCCGGTGTGCGTGCTGGTCGTACCGTCCTCATGTGCCAGTGTCAACGAGGCGGATGGTGTCGATTCGCCATTGACGCGGCTGACAACACTCAGCCAGTTCAGCGACCAGGGACCCATTGTGCTGGTCTCATAGCCGGTAATAATGGCCTCGAGATCCGAATCAAAAACCCGCTTTTTAACATCGGCGAGGTCTTTAAAACGCTTCATGATGAGCTCTACCTCATCGTCTTCCAGTTCATAGCCCATTTGTTTCGCACGATCCACCACGGCATGACGGCCGCTGTGTTTGCCCAGGATCAACTGGGAGTCCTTTACACCGACTGTCGCCGGCTCCATGATTTCGTAGGTTTCGCGTGAAGCGAGCATACCGTGCTGGTGAATGCCCGCCTCATGGGCAAACGCATTTTCGCCAACAATTGCCTTGTTACGAGGAACGAAATTACCGGTCACAGCGGCGAGCAGATGACTGGCGGATGCCAAACGGGTGGTATCGACTCCAACTTCAACATCGTAGTGATCTGCACGGGTGCGCAAAGCCATAACGACTTCTTCGAGTGCACAGTTGCCGGCGCGTTCACCGATACCATTGAGTGCACATTCAATCTGTGTCGCGCCGCCTTCAACTGCCGCGAGGGAATTTGCCACCGCCAGTCCGAGATCGTTGTGGCAGTGCGTACTCATATGTACATTTTCTATACCGGGTACCGTTTTGCCCAACCAGCTGAACAGGTCGTACATTTCCGTGGGGGTTGAATAACCCACGGTGTCGGGGATATTCACGGTCGTGGCCCCGGCTTCAATCACCGCCTGCAATACTTCGGCGAGGTATTCCCTTTCAGTTCGTATACCGTCTTCCGCTGAAAACTCAACATCATTACAGGCGGATCTGGCCAGTTTTACAGCGTTAACAGCATGCCGGATCACCTCGTCACGGCTCATCTTGAGCTTTAAATCCCGGTGAATTGGACTGGTTGCGATGAACGTATGGATACGTGCGTTTTCGGCTGATTCGATCGCCTCGATCGTGCGTTCGATATCACGTGGTATGGTACGGCAAAGGCCGGCAATGACCGGCCCCCGAACCTCCTTTGCAATCGCACGGACTGCCTCAAAATCACCGGGTGACGCGGCTGGAAAGCCGGCCTCAATGATATCCACCTTCATATCGGCGAGCACCCTTGCCACCCGCAGCTTCTGTCCCAGGCTCATGCTGAAACCGGGGCTTTGTTCACCGTCTCTCAGCGTGGTATCAAAAATTTGGATTCTGCGGCTCATTTAGTGCTCCTTCATGGTAATAATTGCGGATTCAGCGCTCCTGCTGGTTTTCGCAGCAAGGCGCAGTGTGCAGGGAATGGCTAGTCCTTTACAAGCACTGCAACGCAGCGGCGGAAGCCCGCAGGAGTGCCCTGTGGGTTGACTTGTCAGCGCCCATGGACGTCGTTGCACCTCTTGGCAAGGACTAAGGCCATTACCGGCGAGCTGCGCCTTGCCATGAACACTGACAAGCCAACTGCATCCGTAATTATTACCCTGAAGGAGCACTAGTGCTCCTTCAGGGTAACGGGGCGGATGCCCAGTGTGCGCGGTTTAACGGCCGCGACCGGCTTGAGTTCAACGTGAAAAACATCATGTAGTCGTTCCAACTGGCGCTTGAGTAACTCACCGGGGCGGGTGGATGATACGCTAACCTTCATCACCCTGCCGCTAATGTCGGCTTCTCCAACTGAACACTTGCCAAGGCTGAAACCTCTGCGCTCAATTAATCCCAGTGCTCGTATCACCGCTCCCTCGGAGCCGCTGAGCTTAATAGTCAATCTGTGATTCATATCTGTCCTATCTTACTTATCAGGGGTTGAGCGCATCATCTTGTGATTGGGCTTTCCCGGTGGAACCAGTGGCCACACGTTTTCCATCGAATCGATGGAGACATGCAGCATCGCGGCGGATTCAGTATTCAGCAGCCATTCAAGGGCATCACTGACTTCTTCGGGCTCTTTTATACTCCGTGCCTGTATGCCAAACGCCCTCGCGACCGCAGCGAAATCAGGATTATCGGAAAGATGGACTTCACTGTAGTTACCTTCGAAGAAAATCTCCTGCCACTGACGTACCAGGCCGAGTGCCGAGTTATCCAGTAACAGTATTTTGACATCGATCCCGTAACGTTTGAGCGTGGCCAACTCCTGGATATTCATCATGATTGAACCATCGCCGGAGACACAGACCACGGTTGCATCGGGCTTGGCGACCTTGGCACCGATGGCTGCGGGTAATCCATAACCCATGGTACCCAGCCCGCCCGAGGAAATGTGCTCAAGCGGATCGTTGAATGTACAATGCTGCGCCACCCACATCTGGTGTTGACCTACATCGCAGGTAATGGTCAAGCCTTCCGGTTGCGCCCTCGACAGATCCCGCAGTAATTTGGGTGCGTAGATACCTTTTACAGGCGCGTCGTAACGCCACGCAAATTCTTTTGTCCAGCCGGCACACTGTGCCTGCCAGCCTGGATTGGCCGTACGTTCCGGCCGGATACCTTCCAATGCCGGGGCCAGTTCACTGACGATGGCAACATCCGCTTTACGCAGTTTTGAAATTTCGGCCGCGTCTATATCAATATGGATGATACGTGCCGATTGTGCAAACTGTGCCAGGTGACCGGTCGCGCGGTCATCGAAACGTGCGCCAACCACCATCAGGAGATCACAATTCTGAACCGCATGATTGGCAGCACCATTGCCATGCATGCCGAGCATGCCAACGTAGTGCGGATCATCTGCAGGCATCACACCCAGGCCTTTCAGTGTCGAGGTCACCGGCATACCGGTACGGGCGATAAACTGGCGGAATGCTTCAACCGAATCCGAAATGGCAATCCCGCCTCCTGCAATAACGAGCGGACGCCTGGCTTGTGACAACATCTCGGCGGCCGCCTGCATTGCCTCTTCATCCGGAAGGCCGGTTTCGGGCCACGCTTGTGGCGGTGTGTAAACGATATCGCCCATTCCTGCTGAAATGTCTTTGGGTAAATCGATCAAAACGGGACCGGGTCGACCGCTTTGAGCAAGCTGAAATGCCTCGTTGACGATATGCGGAATATCGGTCACGTTCCGGACAATATAGCTGTGTTTCACAATTGGCAGCGTGATACCAAAAATATCCACTTCCTGGAAAGCATCGGTTCCCTGTAATGCGGATGGAACCTGGCCGGTGATGACCACCATGGGTACCGAGTCCATGAACGCGTTTGCGATACCGGTGACCAGGTTGGTTGCACCCGGACCGGACGTTGCTATACAAACACCCGCCTTGCGCGTGACCCGGCCATACGCATCCGCTGCGAGGGCGGCACCCTGCTCATGACGGCATAAATAGTGCTTCAAACCGGAACCGACCAATGCATCATAGACAGGCATGATGGTGCCACCCGGATAGCCGAAGATCTGTTTTACACCGTTACGCTCAAGCGCCTCGATGAGTATTTGTGATCCGCTACGCAACTTGGGTGCTATTTGCGTGGATGGTTTCATGCTTGTCCCTGTCTTTTATCTGAATAGTGCTTACGTCAAAAAATTTCACTGCTAAAAAAAACCCCGCTTCCTCTCAGTTGCGGGGTTTTGCTGATCTGGTTCCTGCTTTTCTAGGCGATCAATGCTACCCCGCTGAGTGTCGGAATAATTGCCAGACCTGGTAGTAGAGCAGTATTTGCGTTCAACGAAACAACACGACCATTCAAATCAGCCCTGAGGCCTGCTGATTTTGTTCGTGTCGCAAGTTGTGGCAAATGTATAAACATGCACGCTTTATCCCATTCTAAAAAAGCGCTGTCAACCACTTTCTCGGTTTTTAAATAAAAATTACATCTGCCTTGGCTTGATTTGGCGCCTGTAACGATTGCATCACGGCATGCGACCAGATGTCTGCAAAACCGCAATAAGGTACAATTATGCGCTGACTCCCGCTGGTTGCAGGACAGTTTGACAGGTCCGCTTATACCTATGTGCTTACACCAGGATTTCATTGCTGAATCGCATTTCTGAGCACCAGGCAATGGGCAAGCCAAATCGTTATCCCTGAAATTTAGCGAAACAACGGTAATAAACCACTACAAAAGAGTAACTAAATGCACGTACAAATGCCCTTAAGCGAAGACCTGGAACTTCTACGAGATACCGTCCGGCGTTTCGCCGGGCAGGAAATTGCACCACGTGCCGAAGCAATCGACAGAGACAATACCTTTCCACAGGATTTATGGGTAAAACTGGGTGAACTGGGCTTGCTCGGTATGACAATACCGGAATCACTGGGAGGCTCAGAGCTGGGTTACCTTGCCCACGTGGTTGCGATGGAAGAAATCTCGAGGGCATCAGGTTCGGTTGGATTGTCCTACGGGGCAAACAGCAATCTGTGCATGGATAACCTGAATAAGAATGGCACCGATGCACAACGCCAGAAATTTTTACCCGGCCTGTGCAGCGGTGAACTGGTCGGTGCGCTGGCCATGTCCGAATCCGGTGCGGGATCCGACGTTGTTGGCTCAATGACCTGCCGTGCTGAAAAACGCGGTGATCACTGGCTGGCCAATGGTTCAAAAATGTGGATTACCAACGGGCCGGAAGCCGATGTACTGATTGTCTATATGCGCACCGCAGGCAAGGAATCGGGCTCATCAACCATGACCGCGTTCCTGATTGAGAAAGACATGGCCGGTTTTAGCACCGAGCCCAAAATGGACAAGTTTGGTATGCGTGGCTCAAATACCTGTGAACTGGTATTCGAGAACTGTGAAATACCCGCCGAAAATGTGCTTGGTGAAGTCCACCGGGGTGTGAAGTTGCTGATGAGTGGCCTGAATACGGAACGCCTGGTGTTATCCGGGGGGCCGTTGGGGCTGATGCAGGCCTGTCTCGACCTGGTTTTACCCTATATGCGCGAACGCAGACAATTTGAACGTGCGATAGGCTCATTTGGCATCATGCAGGCCAAGCTCGCCGATATGTACACAAATCTTCAGGCATCACGTGCCTATGTTTACCGGATCGCCGAAGATTACGACACAGGCGAACGGTCACGTATCGATCCGGCAGCCTGTTTGCTACAGGCATCGTGCAGCGCCGTTAAAGTCGCACTTGAGACCATCCAGACACTGGGTGGCAATGGCTATATCAACCAATATCCGGCAGGACGTTTATTACGTGATGCCAAGTTATACGAAATCGGGGCCGGTACCAATGAGATCCGCAGAATGCTGATCGGTCGCGAACTGCTGGGTCTGTAAAAGACTCCGGCCCCATACCGCAAACCTGTTATTGAAACTTAAATGGAGTTTTGAAAAATGAATAGCAAAGTCGTCATTGTCGGTGCCAAGCGCACACCTATCGGTTCCTTTCAGGGCCAGTTTTCCACGGTTTCCTGTGATGAACTCGGTGCTGCGGCCATTAGTGGAGCGCTCGACCAGGCGGGTCTTACACCCGATTCAGTCGATGATGTTCTCATGGGTTGCGTACTGCCGGCCGGTGTGGGTCAGGCACCTGCGCGTTTGGCTGCGCGTAAAGCAGGTATACCAACCTCTGCGGGCGCGGTGACCATTAACAAGGCATGCGGCTCTGCCATGAAGACCATTCAGATTGGTCACGACCAGATATTGGCAGGTTCCTCCGAAATCGTCGTAGCCGGCGGTATGGAAAACATGACGCTGGCACCCTACCTGCTGCCCAAAGCACGCGGAGGATACCGCATGGGTCACGGGGAGGTTCTCGACCATATGTTTTATGACGGTCTGCAGAACCCGGACGACGGCTTGATGATGGGTGTTTTTGGCGAACGATGCGCCGAGAAATTTGATTTCACCCGTGAGCAGCAGGATGCTTTCTCAATTGCTTCAATTGAGCGCGCTTTAAGCGCAATGGAAAGCCAGTTCAAAGATGAGATTGTTCCGGTTACGGTCAAATCACGCCGGGGCGAGACCGTGGTATCCGAAGACCAGGAACCACCCTCCTGCAAGATTGATAAAATCCCTGCCCTGCGGGCTGCATTCAAAAAGGATGGCACCGTCACCGCTGCATCTTCTTCGAAGATTTCCGATGGCGCCGCCGCGACCGTGCTGATGTCTGCTCAAAAAGCAGCGGATATGGGCGTCACGCCCTTGGCTACCATCATTGCCCATTCAACTTTTTCACAGGACCCGGAATGGTTTACCACCGCACCCATCGGTGCCATTGAGCTGGTGCTGAAAAAGGCCGGCTGGAACATTGATGATGTCGATCTGTTCGAGGTGAACGAGGCATTCGCCACCGTCACGATGGCCGCCATGCACGAACTCAATATCGATCACGATAAAATGAATGTTAACGGCGGTGCCTGTGCCCTCGGTCATCCTATTGGTGCTTCCGGCGCACGGGTCGTGGTGACATTGATTAATGCATTGCGCCAGCGCGGTCTGAAAAAGGGCGTAGCTGCGTTGTGTATCGGCGGCGGTGAAGCCACTGCTTTAGCCATCGAACTACCTTGATCTGACCATGGCAATTATCCAGTCAAGAATCGACCCGGGCAGCAAGACATTTGCCGATAATGACGCGCATATGCGTGATCTTGTTGCAACCCTGCAAAAATACCTGGACCAGCTTGAGCTGGGTGGCGGGGAAAAGGCCCGCAACAAGCACACCCAACGCGGCAAAATGCTGCCGCGTGAGCGTGTAAAACAACTGATCGATCCCGGCTCAGAGTTCCTGGAGCTCTCACCCATGGCCGCTTTTGGCATGTATGATGGAAAGGCGCCCTGTGCCGGTATCATTACCGGCGTGGGTCGTGTCAACGGTCAGGAAGTCGTCATCATAGCCAATGATGCAACCGTCAAAGGTGGAAGTTATCTGCCAATCACGGTGAAAAAACACCTGCGCGCCCAGGAGGTTGCTCTGGAGAACAACCTGCCCTGCATCTACCTGGTCGATTCCGGTGGCGCGTTCCTGCCCTTACAGGACGAGATTTTTCCTGACCGCGAACATTTCGGACGGATCTTTTATAACCAGGCCCAGCTGTCTGCAGCCAATATTCCACAAATAGGCGTGGTAATGGGTTCATGTACTGCAGGCGGTGCCTATGTTCCCGCCATGAGCGATGAGTCCATCATTGTTAAAAACCAGGGTACGATCTTCCTGGGCGGTCCACCACTGGTCAAGGCGGCAACCGGCGAAATAGTCGATGCTGAATCACTGGGTGGTGCAGAAGTACATTGTTCAAAATCAGGCGTAACCGACCACTTTGCCGAGGATGATGCGCATGCTTTGCAACTCGCACGTGAAGCTGTTTCATTCCTGAATCGCAAAAAACACAATCCACTTGAGATGCGCGAGTCGGTCAGTCCGGCCTACCCGGTTGAGGAAATCTACGGGATTGTCTCCCGCGACACCCGCTACCCCTACAAGGTGCATGAAATAATAGCCCGTCTTATAGACGGAAGTGAATTTCATGAATTCAAAGCCCGCTATGGCAAAACCCTGGTTTGCGGCTTCGCCCGGTTACATGGTTATCCCATCGGCATTGTCGCCAACAACGGTATCCTGTTTTCCGACAGTGCATTGAAAGGAACACATTTCATACAGATTTGTAATAAACGAAATATCCCACTGTTATTTCTACAAAATGTATCTGGTTTCATGGTTGGAAAGGCGTCCGAAAATTCCGGAATTGCAAAAGATGGTGCCAAGATGGTCACCGCTGTCGCCACCTCGCATGTTCCCAGGTTCACCGTGATTATTGGCGGTTCTTTCGGTGCCGGAAACTACGCCATGTGCGGTCGGGCTTACCAGCCAAGAATGCTCTGGATGTGGCCCAATGCGCGTATTTCGGTGATGGGCGGCGAGCAGGCTTCATCCGTGCTGGCCACCATCCGCAGGGACGCCATTGAAGCTTCCGGAGGTGCGTGGTCCGCCGAGGAAGAAGATGCTTTCAAGCAACCTATCCGCGACAGTTACGAACGGGAAGGACACCCCTACCATGCGACCGCACGACTGTGGGATGATGGTGTCATTGACCCCATCGATACCCGTCATGTGCTGGGTCTGGCGTTGTCGGCCGCCATGAATGCACCTATCCAGCGTGGCAGGCATGGCATCTTCAGAATGTAAGGAAGGGATAATTCGGGCCCAATATCTATGCGCACATTAATATGCAGTACTGACAAGCGTGGTGTCCTTACGCTATGTATGAACCGGCCGGAGGTGCATAACGCATTTGATGCGGACATGATTCGCGAACTGACCACTGTACTGAAGGAAGCGGATCTGGACGACACGGTCAGAATGGTCGTGATTACCGGGGCAGGTTCATGTTTTTCTGCCGGCGCCGATCTTAACTGGATGCGCAGCCTGGTGAATGCCAGCCAGGATGAGAATGAACGTGACGCACTGCGACTCGCAGACCTGATGCGGCAGCTGAATTACCTGTCAAAACCAACCATAGCCCGTATCAACGGCGCAGCATTCGGCGGCGGTGTTGGCCTGATCGCCGCCTGTGACATCACGGTAGCCGTTGAAGACGCCCGTTTCGGTCTGACCGAGGCCCGGCTGGGACTGGCACCTGCTGTTATTTCACCCTATGTCATTCGCAGAATTGGTGAGGCTTATGCACGACGTTATTTTCTCAGTGCCGAGCGATTCGACAGCCAAACAGCTTATGACATCGGCCTGATCCAGCAAACAGCAGCAAGGACGCAACTGGATACCGTCGTTGAAGACAACATCAGTCAGATTCTGAAAAGCGGCCCGGCGGCAGTATCGCATTGTAAACAGCTCATCTTCGAGATTGCCGGTCACAACAAAGATTCTCAAAAGGTGACGGATAAAATTACCGCCAGCCTGATCGCCTGGCTGCGGGTTTCCCAAGAAGGACAGGAAGGTCTGGCTGCCTTCCTGGAAAAGCGCAAACCCGTATGGATCAAAGACTAATAGATCTATGAATGATTTCGTAACAGTGGTAGAGGTTGGTCCACGCGACGGCTTGCAAAACGAAAAGCTCAAGCTCTCCACAACAATAAAAATTGAGTTGATTGAACGTCTCGCTGACTGCGGGGTACCCGTTATCGAGGCGGGCAGTCTGGTCAGCCCCCAATGGGTACCGCAGATGGCCGATACAGATGCCGTCCTGGCGGGCATGAAGCCACTACCGGGTACGCGCTACCCGGTACTGGTTCCTAACCTGAAGGGATTTGAACGTGCAATGGATGCCGGCGTAACGGAAATTGCCGTATTTACAGCGGCCTCAGAAAGTTTCAGTCAGCGTAATACCAAT